>ENA-OPSH01001281-OPSH01001281.1-human-gut-metagenome-genome-assembly--contig:-NODE-1281-length-11401-cov-2.027322_pt1 | contig 11401 bp, 10 predicted proteins | sample MGYA00241802_ERZ501895 | MGnify/ENA primary metagenome ERZ501895 (study PRJEB25962, sample SAMEA2042304) | human gut metagenome | biome: human gut; feature: human-associated habitat; material: faeces...
TGGGCCATATGGCCAGCGCAATCAGCCCCAGATTCATCAGGACCAAAGCCGTATTCGGATCAACGAATACCTTGTACACCAGGAAGGCAAGGGCGGTCAGCAGAGTCAGGGGCTGCTTGATGATGTCATTGGCCGCAACCACCAGCCCCCCCTGCACGTTGGCGGCGTCATTGATAAGCCGGCTGATCAGGTCTCCCCGTTTCTGGCGGTCAATGAAGGAAAGGGGCAGCGTCTGCAATTTGGAAAAGGCGTCCAGCCTGATTGCTTCCAGCACTTTCATGCTGACGATGCTGATCCAGTACACGTTGAAGAACGTGCCTATGCCCCGGACGGCGAAGACCAGAGGCAGCAGGGAGCATACGGCCAGCAGCACCGCCATGCGCATGTGTTCCGGGGCCACCAGCCGGGCGATCATGTCCTGAAGCTCCGGGGGAATCTGTGTATTGTCGAATACCACCGGAAATACTTTGGCAATCATCAGCGGAAAGCCGAAACCGCTGGCGGCGGCGGCCAGAGCCCCGGCAGCCAGAGCGGCAATGAACAGCTTCATCACGGGCTTCAAATACCGCGCATATTCAAAAAACTGTCTTAACATGAGGCGCCTCCTTCCTCCTCCGCAATCATCTGCTGCTTATTGTAAAGTTCCCGGTACAGGGGAGAAGAAGCCATCAGCTCCTCATGCGTGCCGTCTGCAACCACGCTTCCCTTCTCCAGCACCAGAATGCGGTCCGCCATCCGGATGGTGCTGAAACGGTGGGCAATAATGAACGTCGTGCGGCCGGAAGCCAGTTTCTCAATCTCCTTCTGAATCTGTTCCTCGCTCTTCATATCCAGGGAAGCCGTAGCTTCATCCAGCACCAGGATGGGAGCGTTTTTCAGAAAGGCCCTCGCCAGGGAAACGCGCTGCCGCTGGCCGCCGGAAAGCCCTTCCCCCATTTCTCCGATCATGCGGGAATACCCTTCCCCCGTCTCATGGATAAAACTGTCCACGGCGGACATGCGCCCGGCTTCTTCCACTTCCGCGTCGGAAGCGTCCGGACGGCCGATGCGTATATTATCCGCCACGGAGCCGCGGAACAGAACGGGATACTGGGAAACCAGCGCTATGTGGGAAAGAAGATCCTTTTTACCCATCTCCCGCACGTCGATGCCGTCCACCTCCACGCTGCCGGAAAGGACATCATAAAAACGGCACAGCAAATTAATGAACGTCGTCTTCCCTGCTCCGCTGGGCCCAACCAGGGCCACCACCTGTCCGGCCGGAATGCGGAGATCAATGTTCCTCATGACGGGAGAGTCCTGCTGATAACCGAAGCAAACGTTGCGGAACTCCACTTCCCCCTTCCATGCCTCCGGGCTTTTTGGATTTTCCGGTTCGGGCACGTCATCCGGAGCATTCAGCACGTGGTTGATGCGTTCCAGACCGGCATTAAGGGTTTCCGCCTTGTTATGGACAGCCCCCAGCTTCTTGACCGGCTCATAGCAAAGATACATGGCCGTGGCCAGCGCGGCAAAATCCCCCATGTTCATGCCGTTCATGTTGCCAACCAGCAGGGTGGCGGCCATGGCTATGGCGCTGACGAACTCAATCAAGGGGGTCAGCAGGCTCTGCCACCTGACCGCGCCGATAGACGCCTGGATATAACGGCGGATCCTGTCCCTGAACAGCCCTATCTGCTGCTGTTCCAGTTCAAAGGCCCTGATATCCCGCTGGGAAGAGAAATTCTCCTGGAGCGTGGAGGAAAGATCCCCCTGGCTGGACTGCACCACCCGGGCGCGGGCAAGCATTTTTTTGCCGATGTACCGGATGGGAATCACGCAAACGCCTACCAGAAGCATATTCGCCAGCAGAATAAGAAACTGCTCGCTGACGGAGGCCCTGTAAATCAGAAACCCTAACGCGGCCAAAAGAGTCAGGGGCTGGATAATAAGGTCATTGGCAATCTGCACCAGGCCGCCCTGGAGAAACTGGGTATCCTGCATCAGGCGGCTCAGCAGGTCTCCCTTCTGCTGCCGGTCGTGAAAAGCCAGGGACAAATCCTGATACTTTCTGTACACCTTGAGCCGCAATGTCTCCAGCACTCCCAGCCCTATTTTGGAAAGCAAATAGACATTGACAAAAGAAGACAGGCCGCGCACCACCACCACCAGCGGGAGCATGGCCGCCGTGGCCCACACCGTCACCAGGGGCAGGTTTTCCGGGCTCACATACCACAAGAGCACGCGTTCCGCCCAGGGGGGCAGCGGTTTCCCGTCAAAAATCACGGGAAACATCTCCTGTAAAATCACCGGAATGCCGAAACCGCTGGCAACAGCGGCCACCACGCCTCCGACCACAGCCCACGCCAGCGTGCCCCTATAAGGAAGAAGATACTCGCGCCACAATGCCCTGGCGCGCAGGATGGAGGATTCCTGCCCCTCTGTTGACTGTTTCCTCATAAGTATTCCGAATAGCCGCGCCCGGGAACGGACGGCGCGCAATCGGCAGGGATCATACCATGAAGACCGTGAATGACAAGCTCCTTGAAATAAAAACTGCATGAGTAAAGGCATGGGGGCGGACCCCCGGTCATCCCGGCTTGCCCGCCACCCCGTAATGGTCTACCTTTCCATCGCATGCTGAAGACAGGATTAATCCAACCGGAAACCATTCCCGGCCACTTTCCCCGAAATCTCAGAACCATCGTGGAACTGTACCGTTCCTGCCTGGACACAGGCGCGGAGCTCGTCCTCTGTCCGCCGCTGGCCCTCAGCGGCGTGCATACCGGGGAACTGGCTCTGCGCAGCGGCTTCCGGACCCAGCACCGGGCGGCCCTGGCCTATCTGGCACGGGAAATAGCGGACGTCCCCCTGCTGCTGGGAGCGACGGATGCGGAAGGCATAAGATTCCACCTGTTGAGGAACGGCCTTTCCTTTCCCCGGCAGGCCGTTATCCCTCCCTCCCCGCATGGAAAAGAACGCGTTCCCGTCTTTGGCATCCGGAGAACGGAGGATGAGGCAGTTTTTTCCGTCGCCCCGTGGGGAGAAATTCCTCCGCCGCACGTTTCCGCCACATGCCTGCTGCTCCGCACGCCTGCCAATGCATGGCATGAGGGATTGCTGGAACAGGATGAGGAAGAAGCCCGCCTGACGGCGCGGGAAACAGGCCTGCCCGTATTCACGGCCCGCCTGGCCGGGGGAGAAGGTCCGTTTCTGCTGCCCGGCGCATCTTCCGTATGGTCCGGCAATGAAAATCTTCTCAAACGGCTGCGTCTTTTTGAACGGGATTCCGCCGTCATTTCACCGGAAAACCCCACAGGAACGGACTCCCCCCTGCCCTCCCCGGAACAACAGCTCCGGCACGCCCTCCGCAAAGGAATGGAAGACTTCATTCTGAAAAGCGGGTACGGGGCCGTCTGCCTGAATTTGCTGGAAAATTCCGCATCCCTCCTGTTGGCGGAACTATTGAAGGAAACGTGCCCCTCTCTGGAAGTGACGGGGTTCCTCCCCTCCCTGCCCGGCATTCCGGAAGAGACACGGGAAAGAGTCCAAGCCTTCGCCGGCACGGCTGGCATTGGCGTACGGACGGTTTCTTTCCCTGCCAAAGCCGGAGGGCTGGACGAAAAAGCTGCAATCGCGTGGCTCATGCGCCAATGGGCGGAAGAAGAAGGCGCCCTGCTGCTCTCTTCTCTGACGGGGACGGATATCATGACGGCGCCCCGCTTCCTTCCAGCCGCTTTAGCCGCGGATTTCATACCGCTGGGGGATTTATACGAAACGGAACTGGCAAACCTGTTCCCCGGTTTTATTTCTCCCGCTCCGGAGGCCGCCAGGCGCGACGGGTTTCTCATCCGCCTGCACCGGGAACATGAATCCGCCACGGAACTGGTGAATCGGTTCCCGGAATCGGAAAGGGAAATCCGTCGTCTACAGCGGCAGGCCCGCGCATCCGAATGGACACGCCTGAAACTGCCGCCGCGCCTCATGCTGCGCTCCATCCCCGGAACGCAGGAAACGCCTTATATCCATCGGTTGGCAGACTGACGCGAAACCTCCCTTTTCCTCCCGTGGCATACATTGCGCTTGCTCTTGAAGAGGAAGAAGTGATTAGTAGAAGCCATGCAATTCCATGTAGCAACCATGATCGGCCGCGCCGCTTTAAGGCTGGTTGACCGGTTGGGGTCAATCGGATTGCTGCTTTATCAAGTGGCTTCATGCATGTGGTCCGGCCAATTCCGGATGCGCGTGCTTGTGGAACAAATTGCAAAAATCGGGGTGCAATCCCAGCCGGTGGTCATCATCACCGGCGCGTTCACCGGCGCGGTGCTGGAAGCCCAGACACTATTCCAGCTTCAAACGGTGAGAATGGAAACCATGGGCGGGGCCGTCGTCGCCGTGGGCATGTTCCGGGAACTGGGGCCCGTCATCACCGGGCTGATGCTTGCAGGGCGCGTCGGATCCGCCATGGCCGCGGAAATCGGCACCATGAAAGTCACGGAACAGGTGGATGCCCTTAAATCCATGAATGTGGATCCGGTAGACTACCTGGTGAAGCCGCGGATACAGGCCATGCTTATTTCCATGCCCATCCTGATGATGGAAGCCGTTCTGGTGGGCATCGCCTCCGCGTACATCGTCAGCGTCACCGCCTTTAACGTAGACCAGGCCTACTGGATGCACTTCATGAGCAAATTCGTCACCATGGGGGACATCATCGTAGCCCTGGTCAAGGCTCTTGCTTTCGGCCTCATCATTTCCACCATCTCCTGCCGGGAGGGGCTGAACACCACGAACGGCGCCGTGGGCGTAGGCAAATCCACCATGCAGGCCATGGTGTACGCTTCCGTGGCCCTGCTCATCGCCAACTTTATCCTGACCATGATCCTCAACTCTTTCTTCCCCATGGGATTCATGAGATAGCCTTTCCCCGCCGCCATGCAGCCATTCATCCGCGTCCATCAGCTCAGACAAAGCTTCGGCACCCAGGAAGTGCTGAAAGGCGTAAGCTTTGACGTGGGCAAGGGAGAACTGATGGCTTTAATAGGAGGTTCCGGAGCCGGGAAAAGCGTCATTCTGAAACATCTGGACGGCCTGATGGACCCCTTGGACGGCTATGTGGAAATAGACGGCAGGCGCATCAGCGGCGCGCCGGAAAAAATCAGAAAGCAAATCCGCAGCAACATCGGATTCATGTTCCAGCAGGGAGCCTTATTCGATTCCCTGAGCGTGGGAGAAAACGTAGCCTTCCCCCTGCGGGAGGCGGGGATCAGGGATGAAAACGAACTGGACACCCGTATCTCAGCCGCTTTGGATTCCGTAGGACTGCTGGGACAGCAGGAAAAAATGCCGGCCAGCCTCTCCGGCGGCATGATCAAGCGCGTCGCCGTGGCCAGGGCAATCATTACCACTCCGGAATGCCTGCTCTATGACGAGCCCACCGCGGGCCTGGACCCCATCGTTACGGACAGCATCAGCTTCCTCATCCGGCAAATCTGCAAGGACAAAGGCATCACCACCGTCATTGTCTCCCATGACATGCCCAGCGTGATCCGCATCGCGGACAAAATCGTCTATCTCAGAAACGGTGAGGTTTACTGGACGGGAACTCCGGAAGAACTGTTGCACTCCCAAGACGAAATCCTGCAAAAATTCCTGTACGGGGACTCCGGGGAAAACTGGGCGGCCCTGTCCGGCAAAAATGAAAACTTCCAACGGGTTCTGCTGGAACGGGCGGAACGGGAACGCAAACAATAACCATCTTGCCACAGAGCCATGAAACAGAAACTTAAACCGGAAACGTGGGTAGGCATCTTTCTGATCGCCGGGATCCTGATGATTATCGGAGTCATCCTGGGATTCGGCAACATCAAAACATCCAAGGAACAAACCTACCCCATCAACATCATTTTCAAAGATGCGGCGGGGCTCATCAAGGATTCCCAGATCCGCCTGGGCGGCGTCACGGTGGGGAAAGTCACCAAAGCCCCTGAACTCCTGCCTTCCGGCAATGAAGTCATGCTGGAAGCCAACATCCTGAGCGGCGTGAAAATCCAGCAAGGGTCCGTCTTCCGGGTGGACATGCAGAACATTCTGGGCGACAAATACATCGATATCGTCCCTCCGGCCCAGCCCACGCATGAATACATCCTTCCCCATGCCACCATCATCGGCCAGCCGGAAAGCGATTTCAGCAAAATCAAAAACAATGCCGTGGGCGCCACAGAGGAAATCCTGAAAATCCTCAAGCAAATCGAGAAAAATTCGGACAACATTGACGACGCCATCCTCAATATCGGAGAGGCGGCCAAAGGGCTGGCCCAGACGACCAGGCTGATCAACGAGGGCATCCTGAACCGGGAGAACATCCAGAACCTCGGCAGCGTACTGTCTCAAATAAACCGGGCGGGAGAACAGCTCCCCGGCCTCATGGAAGAAACGCGCTCCTCGGTCGCGGCCATGAAAGACACCGTCCGGGATGCCCGCAAACTCATTGCCGGAGCTGAAGAAAAGCTCAACACTCTGGACCCCGCCGTCAAGGCAATCCCCCCTACGCTGGCCGCTCTGAGGAAAGCATCTGAACAAATCTCCTCCTTCACGGCTGATGCACGTAAAAACCAGGGCTTTCTTGGGCTGCTTATGTACGATGCTCGCTTCCGGGCCAACGCTCAGGAATTCATCCGCAATCTGAGGGATTACGGCATTCTGCGGTACCGGAATCCTAACGAACCCCAAGTCAAACCGGACCCCCGCGGCGGTTTTTCAGGAAGCCGCCGCTGAGAGACCGCACAATTCCGGGTGAAGCCGCTTTACACACTTGCCAATAGTGGGAAGCGTGCTAAATAATTTCCAATGTGAGAGGCGAAAACATGTAAGTCGACATGTTTTTCAACAGGAACCAACCCTTAATACTCTAATCAACCATGCAAGACAACCAAACCGAACTTGAAACGACCGCAGCAGCAAACGACACTTCCTGCTCCTGCCCTTCCGCCCGCGAGCTTGCCGTCACCAGATTTCAACAGGCCAGGGCCTTCGCCGCAGCTAAAGTAAACCAAATCCGCAAGGCGGCTACGGAACAGGCCAGCACCATCTGCGACTACGCCCAGGAAAAGGGAGAAGTCATCCGTGACAAGGCCAAGAAGTTCCACGAAGCAGGCGAAGAATACGTGAAGGAAAAGCCCACCCAGTCCGTGCTGATTGCCATGGGCGTGGGCCTTCTCATCGGTCTGCTTATCCGCCGTCGTTAACCCTCTCCCTTCATTCCGCGCCATGCGTGCCATGCGCATGGCGTCCTCCCTCCCCCTTTCAAACCGAACCATGGGACTGATCGACAAACTCAAGCGAACCTTCGTCACCCCCCTTGTGGAGGAAAAGGAAGAAGGGATGGCCATGGTCCGGTCCCTCCGGGAAACCGGGACGGCAGCCCTGGCCCATGCGGAAGCCCTGGCCGCACTGCTCAAACTGGAACTGAAGGAAGCGTCCAACAGGCTGGGCAAAAAAACGGCCTTTCTCCTGATGGGCGTCTTCATGGCCTTCTTCGGCTATCTATTTCTGTGGTGCCTTCTGACTGTGGTCATGGCGTATTTCTGGGGAATTATCGCCGGGCTTGCCGTAACCACGGGCTTTCATCTCCTGGCCGCCGCAGCCGGGTTCATCCTTTTCAGCCGAACCCATGTAACGCCTATCGCTCCGGCGACGGCGGAAGAACTTAAAACGGATTTATCATGTCTGCAAATGGCTCTCAAGAAAAGCTCGCACTCCTGATGCGGGTAGCTTCCTCCCGGCTGGACATCGTCAATGAGGCGGACAGCCTGGTGCAAAAGACGCATCAGCAGGCCGACCACTTCCGTAAATTGAAAAAAAAGGCCATGTCCCTGCCTGTAATCGGCTCTATTGTCGGAACGGTGGCAGGCGTTCTTCTCATCCGCATGTTTGCGGGAAAAAAAAGCAATCCGGCCCCTCCCCCGCAGCCGCACACTTCCGGAAGCTGGGTTAATTCCTCCATCTTCCGTTTCATCGTTGAAATTCTGATTACCCTGGCTTTCCCTTCCCTGAAAAAAATGGGGATCGGCCTGGCCGGCAAAAAATTCCTCAATCTGTTCAAATAACAGGCTTTTCAGGCCAATACAGCGGTTTTCTGCCGCTTCTTGAAAAAGGTTCGGGAACCCAGCAGCCGTAAAAAAATGGGGATGTTCCTGCGGCGTTAAATGACGAGCCGCCCCATATCCTTCCTGCCTTCCAGGGAACAATAAATCATGCCTGGCGTAAAAAGCCGGCCTACCGCGCCAATCCCCTGTTCCATCATCCTCTCCTTCCCCGGAAACAAACGTCCGCAGATCTTCCGCAAAACTTCCCCTCTCGAAATTCCTCACCCGTCGCGGAACAGGGCAAAGTCGCTTTCATGGAAATCGGTTCCCAGACATTTTTTGCTGGTCAAAAAAGCTCTGTTTTCGTTAGTATGTAGCTTTATCAGTTTGCTGCATTCACAACATGAGCGAATACATTTTGCCCCACGTCGACGGATATCTCAAACTTGGACAGGATTATGACTGTTCCGATATCCACCTTGCCGTCAACAGCCGTCCCACCTGGCGCCGGTTCGGCCAGCTTCTCCCCATCTGGGAGGAAGCGCCCAATCTCACGCCCCAGGACACGGAAGTGCTGGCGAGGGGCTTTCTGGAAGACCCGGAATGGAACCGCCTTCAGAAACGGGGGGACGTGGACTTCGCCTACGCCAATGACTTTGGCCGCTACCGCGCATCCGTGGTTAAACAGCGCCTGGGCTATGACATCTGCTTCCGCATCATCAACACGCGGGTGCGCACCATGGAGGAAATAGGGCTGCCGACGGAATACGTGGTGCCCCTCACCCGCTACACCAACGGTCTCATTTTAGTCACGGGCTCCGTAGGTTCCGGTAAATCCACCACGCTGGCCTCCATCGTGGATTTCATCAACCAGGACCGCCACGACCACATCATCACGCTTGAAGACCCCATCGAATACCTGATTCCCTCCAAAAACTGCCACGTCAACCAGCGTGAAGTGCATAAACACACGGAATCCTTCGCGCGGGCCCTCCGCGGAGCCCTCCGTGAAGACCCTGACGTCATCATGGTGGGCGAAATGCGCGACCTGGAAACCATCTCCCTGGCGCTCACGGCGGCAGAAACCGGCCACCTGGTGCTCGGCACCCTGCATACGGGCTCCGCAGCCCGTACGGTGGACCGTGTGCTGGACGTCTTCCCGGTAGAACAACGCGACCAGATACGCATTATGGTCAGCGAATCCCTGCGCGGCATCATCTCCCAGCAGCTGGTTCCCAGAGCAGTCTGCAACGGCCGCGCTCTGGCCATTGAAATGCTGGTTAATACGCCGGCTATCGCCAACTGCATCCGTGAAGGCAAGACATTCATGATTCCCGGCTGCATCCAGACAGGGAAAGCCCAGGGCATGATCCTGATGGACGACTCGCTCCGGGCTCTGCACCAGGCGGGCCTCATCACCACGGAAGACTGCATCTTCCGCGCGGAAGACAAAACCATCATGAAATCCTTCCTGGGAATCAAGTAACCTTTAATTTTGAAACACTCCTGTTATGGCTGTCATCGACCAATACTTCAAATACCTCGTAGAAGCGGGCGGTTCCGACCTTCACCTCAGCGAAGGCCAGCCTCCTAAAGTCCGCGTTAACGGGACCATCTCCGCCATCTCCGACGAAAACCTGGAAGGCCAGGCGTTCAAAAACCTTCTCGCGGAAATATGCGATCCCCAGGCCTTCCAGAAATATCTGGAAGAAGGGGACCTGGACTTTGCCTATGAAATGGATGAAACATCCCGTTTCCGCTGCAACTACTTCAAGCAGCAGCACGGCCTGGGGGCTGTTTTCCGCCTCATTCCCACCAAAATAGCCACGCTGGAAGAACTGGGCGTGCCTACGGTGGTCAAGGAATTCGCCCATATGAGATCCGGCCTTGTGCTGGTCACGGGGCCCACCGGCTCCGGTAAATCCACCACGCTGGCCGCTATCATCGACTATATCAACAGCAACCAGGCCCGGCACATCATCACCGTGGAGGAACCTATCGAATTCGTCCATCCCAATAAAAAATCCATCGTCACCCAGAGGGAAGTGCCTCTCCAGACGCCTTCCTTCGCAGACGGCCTCCGGGCTTCCCTTCGTGAAGACTCCGACATCGTGCTGGTGGGTGAAATGCGCGACCTGGAAACCATCTCCCTGGCGCTCACGGCGGCGGAAACCGGCCTTCTGGTATTCGGCACCCTGCACACGAACAACGCCAGCAAAACCATTGACCGTATCATTGACGTATTCCCGTCTGACCAGCAATCCCAGGTGCGCACCATGCTTGCGGGTTCCCTCCGCGGCGTCGTGGCGCAGCTCCTGATGAAGCGCAGCGACAAACCGGGACGCGTAGCCGTCAACGAAATTCTCTTTGCCACGCCGGCCGTGGCGGCCATCATCCGTGAAGGCGCCACGCAGAAAATCCCTGACGTCATCGTCGGCGGCAAGGCCATGGGCATGCAATTCATGGATGACGCCATCTGGCAAAAACTCCAACAGGGCATCGTCTCCCCGGAAGAAGCCTACATGAAGTGCATTGAAAAGAAGAGATTCCGCAACTTCCTTCCTCCGGAATCCGCCCGCCTGGCAGACTCCGGCGGCGGAAACTAAGCTCTTTGCCCTCCTTCTCCTGCCATGTCTCCCACTGGAAAATTCACGCTCAGGCTTGTGATTTATGGAGCCTTCCTGCTCTATCTGGTGGGAGACTTGTTTATCTGGCACGGCTTTCTGGCCGGCAGGATGGACGCGTACCTGAAACCGTTGCCGGGGCCGCCAGGAGACAACTCCGCCCGGATAGCGGAAGTGTACGGGGAACCCGTCACCGCCAACCAGCTTTCCCGAATGGCCTCGGCCCTGGCTTTAGAGGGGCGGCCATTGGCATCTGGGGTCATAATGACTTCGGTGTTCTGATCTTCCAGGTCGTGAATCCTGTCTGTAATGCGGTCAAGGCGGGTCTTGCCAACACCGAACTCCTGATGCAGCGCAATGGTGGTACACAGGCACACGATTTGGCTGACAGCCTGTTGAGTGTCATCCATCTCGGTCTGAAACGACTTTTTCACGGCTCTGCACCTCCTGAAACGATCCAGACCCGGCGGGAACCCCAGCCAGACCAGCTTAGAGCCTCCGCATGGGTGCTCACCGCCACGTCCAGCTTGTTACCTACCACAGCACTCCCGGTGTCCTGAACGACCCGGAGACCTACACCCTCGATATAGACCACCGTGCCGTAGGGCAGGATGCTGGTGTCAGCTGCCACGGTCACGCCCGGCTGCACCTTTGCGCCGCTGGATGTAATTCCGTGTCCCTCGCCGCAGATGTGGGCGTATTCTTCGGCAC
>ENA-OPSH01001286-OPSH01001286.1-human-gut-metagenome-genome-assembly--contig:-NODE-1286-length-11359-cov-4.119869_pt1 | contig 11359 bp, 7 predicted proteins | sample MGYA00241802_ERZ501895 | MGnify/ENA primary metagenome ERZ501895 (study PRJEB25962, sample SAMEA2042304) | human gut metagenome | biome: human gut; feature: human-associated habitat; material: faeces...
AATGCCGATTGCCATACTTGTACTTCAGATTTGCATGTCTGTCGAAAATCATGAGGCTGCTCTTTCCCTTGAGATATCCCATAACGTAAGAAATGCTATACTTCGGCGAAAAACTTATCAGCATATGGATATGGTCCGGGCAGGCTTCTGCTTCAATTATTTCAATATCCTTTTGCTCGCATAGTTTGCGAAGTATCTGACCAATATCTTTTTTGATTTGGCCATAAATCACCATTCTCCGATATTTCGCTGCAAACACTACACTACACTGCGGAAAATCAGCAAACGCAACCCATTGCTGTTGCTTAGTGCGCGGTTCCCAACCAGTAGGAATGTCTACTGGGGATGCAGCCGCTAATGCCGTGTCCCAACAGGCGTTTTGCTTTTTTGTGAGCCTGAGGATGGTCGTTCCGCTCGACGCAGGGCTGATGAAGGCCTGCTGCATTCGGTTTGGGCAGATCTGTCCACGGAATCCCTCGTCAATATACCCTATTCAATGTAGAAAATTTGTACATTACCATGATTTTGCTCCGAGGACCTTGCTTTTCTATGCCGGGTCATTTATGATGGCAGTGTTCGAATGTCCGGCAAGGAGAAGGGAAATCGAAGGTATGAGCAGGTTTGAATACACCATAGAAAACGTTTTGGATATCCCTCTCTGGGAAAAAATGCAGGACCGGTTGGCGGAGCTGACCGGTACCGCCATCGTCTGCATCGACATCAAGGGGAAGCCTGTCACGAAACACAGTGGCCGTACCGCGTTCTGCAGCATCGTGCGAGAGAATCCCGTTTCTCGCAAGCGTTGCTTCCGCTGCGATGCGCTGGCAGGAGTGGAGGCAGTGCGCCGGGGCCGCCCCTACATCTACCTGTGCCACTGCGGCATCGTGGACGTAGCGGTCCCCGTCATGGTGGGGGATATCTACCTTGGTGCCGTGATGTTCGGGCAGGTGCGTCTGCGGCACAAGGACCGGGAAAAGGCGGAGCGTCTGGTAAACGAGATCAGTTCCATCCTTCCGCAAGAGGACGCTGCACAACAGGAGATCCTGCGGAAATACGAGCTTCTGCCAGAAATGGATTACGACCGGATCGTTCAGGTCGCAGAATATATCAACGATATGGTGCATTATATTGTTGACCGTGCCGTAAAGAGCCACACCCGGGATGAGACCTATAAGTGGCTGATGAGTGCCAATGCCGAACAGCCCAGCGAGGAGATCCAGATCCAGGAGCTCCTGCCGCAGGAGGAGCACAGACCGCAGCAGACCGGGGTGCTGCCGGTAAACCCCAGCAGCGTGGTCTACCCGGCGGTGGTCTACATCCGGGATCATCTGCAGCAGGAGATCACCATGATGGAGATGGCAGACCTGTGCCACCTCAGCCCCAGCTATTTTTCCCGGACCTTTAATAAGGAAACGGGAGAGAGCTTTGTGAACTACATCAGCAGCCGCCGGATCCAACTGGCAAAGGAGCTGCTGCTGGAGACTGGCAAAAGCATCTCCCAGATCGCTGAAGAGGTAGGCTATGACAACATCAGCCACTTTACGGCGGTGTTCAAACGCACAGAGGGGATCACCCCCTCCGCCTACCGGTCGTCGAAAAAACGAAAAAAATTTTCATAATAGCGGGCACTGCTTTCCAAAAAAAGCACCGGATCGGGGCTGCAGCACAAAATCACGTGCTGCAGCCCCTTTGTTCAGTTCTTACAATTACAGCAGCTTTAATTTGTGGAAGTTATTTTGTATACAAACGGAAAAGACAAAAAACGAATAAATGACAAAAAACAGCAACAAAATCCATAAAAAGAGCAACAAACTTATTTATTGCATTTTTTGTGCATCTTTGATAAATTCTCATTAGGCAGTTGAGTGTGAAGTGTTACACTCAACAAAAAGAAAAAAATCACAACAAGGAGGAAACAAAATGAAAAAACAAAAGAGCGCGAGCTTCTGGGTCGCGATCGCTCTGATCCTATGCCTTATAAGCTCTTTGGGCGCATCCATGGTGCAGACAGGCGGCGGTGCGATCAAGTACCACGACATCACTATGGTCACCGACAGCGGTCACGAACTGGACGCCCTTCTGTTGGTGCCGAAAAACGCCACCAGAGAGAACCCCGCTCCGGCGATCGTCACCAGCCATGGCTGGTACAACAACCGTGAGATGCAGGACCTCAACTATGTTGAGTACGCTCGCAGAGGCTATGTGGTCATCTCCATCAGTATGTACGGTCACGGCGACTCTGAGGTCATCCCGGACGGAACCTGGTGGGATGCTGAGAACAATGCCAACGGTCTTTACGATGCCGTAAAGTACATTGCTCGCCTGCCCTACGTTGATGCAAGCCGCATCGGCGTTACCGGTCACTCCAACGGCGCACTTGCCAGCCGTGTGGCTGTGATGCAGGACGAGGAAGGGCTGATCGCCGCCGCACTGCTGGTGTCCAACGATGCCGTTTACAAGAAGGACGATCAGTGGGTCAACATCTTTGGCAGCCGTGATGCTGGTATCGTTGCTTGCCAGTACGACGAGTTCTTCCACCGGGTAAAGCAGGAAGACGGCACCAAGAGTGCTCCCCGGGATTACATCGACCAGAATACTGCACAGTCCTTCCTGCACTTTGGCGTAGACCCCACCGGTCTGGACAAGCGCAGTGCCGATACCTACTACACCGAGCAGATCGACGGCAAGGAATCCATCCGTGTCATCTTCAACCCGGCCATCACCCACCCTTGGGCACACTTCTCCAAGAATGTTGTTGCTGACAGCGTCACCTTCTTTGACAAGGCACTGGATGCTCCCATCAAGCTGGATGCCAACAACCAGACATGGCAGTGGAAGGCATTCTTCAATACGGTGGGCATCGCTGGCTTCTTTATGTTCGTCATCTACGCCGCCATCGCCCTTCTGGACGCTCGCTACTTTGCAGAGCTCAAGCCTGCTGCTGACGCACAGCCGCTCCCCGCTCCCAAGGGCAAGGGCAAGGGCTGGTACTGGGGCGGTCTTGCATTTGGTGCCATCATGGGCATGATCCTCTACCCCACCATCTATGCATGGTGCAGTAAGAACCGTCCGGCATTCTGGAATCAGGGTGCCACTTGGTACATCGGTATGTGGACCTTCCTCTGTGGCGTGTTTACCATCCTGGTTATGGTGGTGACCTATAACTGCTATAGCAAGAAGAACGGCCTGGACCTGGCAGAGCGTGGCGTGAAGATCAGCGGTCGCAAGCTCTGGAAGACCATCGTTCTGTCCCTTATCGTGGTGGTCGCCGCCTATGCGCTGGTGTTCATTTCCGACTACCTGTTCCTCACCGACTTCCGCCTGTGGTGCTTCATCACCATCCGTGCATTTGCACCCATGCACTTTGCCACCATTGCAAAGTATCTGGTGTTCTGGCTGGTGTACTACATTGCCCTGTCTGTTGCCACCAACGGCTTCAACTTTGTACAGCTGGGTAAGTCCAAGTGGCTCAGCACTCTGGTGCAGATGTTCTTCGTCTTTATCGGACCCGAGATCATGATCGGCGTTCAGTACATCACCTTCTTCAACAAGGGTTTCCTGTGGTCCGAGCTTACTCACCTTGGCGGCTCCATTACCGGCATCTGGCTCTACCCCATCGTTTTCATCCTGCCCCTTGCCGTCTTTGTGTGCAGCAAGATCTACAAGAAGTCCAAAAACCCCTACATCGGCGGCATCATCATGGGCATTCTCGCCTGCGTGGTCTCCGTCACCAACACCCTCACCCTGGGCTAAGCACACCCACTCTGTTCCTCTGGATCAGAACTGCAGCGGTGTGACTGCGTTGTAGAAAAGCCGGGCTGCTCCACAGTTTCTGTGCAGCAGCCCGGCTTTGTGTTATCTGGGCATTTTTAAGATCAGCGGTTGGGTGCCATCCTTATTCCATCAAAAGCCATTGGGATGGCCGAGTATTTTATACCAACAGGTATGCGCTGTGGAGCTTTTATTCTGCGATGGGCATGGTCTGGTATCGTGAAGAGGATGAACACCCGGTTCTGCTCGTCCAGCCAGCCGTTTTTCACGGACAGGCTCATGCGGTCCAGCAGGATACCGTACAGGGTCTTGGCATCGGTTGACAGGCTCTGGAACCGTGGCTCCTGAAACAGAGCCTTTGGAATGCGGTAGAACGAAAACAGCTCTCCGGCTTGCCCGTAGAAATAATCAAGGATCATGCTGTTTTTCAACCGTCTGTCCTAAAACGAACGTGATTCTTCGTGCGTAGGAAGATGTTTTTGCAACATAAATAACAGGCATTTTGAAAACTCACCTCCAGTCATTCAGTTGAGATATGTACAAAAAATTGACGTTATACCGTATATGCTTTATGGTGCGTATACCGCTTGCTATATTTTGTATAAAGTAAGGCAATATTTGATGGCTTTTTTGGGCATTTGCATCTTCGTTGGGTGCGTATCCATCGGCACTGTTTTCGCCGGATTTGTGCAATAAAAAAGAAACAGCCAGAAAAAATCTAACTGTTTCTCGTCAATTTCATCGCACAGGGGATATAATCCGAATCATCCCCATACGGTGCATGATCCGCAAGAAGTATTCAGATGGTCGCCCGTTCAAATCGCATCTGAAGCGCATTTCTCCTGAAGTGTAACTTTTTTACATTGAAGCAAGAATGGCAATTTTTTCTCGAAAGCAATGCTCGTCCGAAAACCCGCATTACGCCTATGTTTTTTGCCATTTTTCAAAAGAAATGTTTTGTCCTTTGGGGGCTTCTTTAAGGTCCGCATGGGAGAGCGTTCGGTTCGCATCCGAGAGGTCAAGGGTTCGAATCCCTCTAGGTCCATAAAACGCCGTATCGTTTAACACGATACGGCGTTTCTTTTTGTCTTGGGCAGCTGTTTTTTCAATACAGCTGCCCATCGGGATGTGATACAAGCAAGTTGCTATCCAACAACCTCAAAAATAAATTGTACTACGATTGTTTTCAAAAGTTCTGCATCACTACTCGCACCAGACAAGGAAGACCCAAACCTTTTCTCGAAAGAGAAGGGTTCGGATTTTTTGTTTTTGGCGGCGTGCCCCGCCGCACAACAAAAGCATCCGCAGCGCATGGCCGGGCTGCTTCAGCTCAGGCGCAGTGCGCTGCGGATGCTTATTTTTTATGCCGCGCCCCCTCTCCTGATGGGAAAGTCAGGGCATCGGCTGCGTTTTGATATCATTTGCCGGAACACGCCCGCGTTCTTGGCTCCCCGGTCAGGGGAGCTGCCGGGCGAAGCGAGACTGAGAGGTTTTAGCCTGCCAGCTTGCGGTAGGCGTTCAGCACCTGATAGGCCGGGATGCTGCTGCCCGGGGCAAATTTGCCGCTCAGGCGGCGCTTCATCAGGCCCTGCTCCACGCACCACTGGGCTGCCTTAGCGGTATCCGGGTCTGCCACGTCTGCAAAGGCCGGAGCGTCGGCAGGCTCGGGACGGCCTGCGGTGTTCCACAGCAGCAGCGCGGTCTGGGCGCGGTTCTCGGGTGCAGCCACGCCTTCCGGCAGCAGGGCTTGCAGCTTGCGGCCGAAAACATAATTGTACACGCCGTAGCCCACAACGCCAGCCGCCACTGCGCCTACTGCCGCCACGATAACGACCGCACCGCCGCCGTCACCGCCGCCGGAGGGAGGCGTCACCGGGGGTTCCGGAGGCGTTACCGGGGGTTCCGGAGGCGTTACCGGGGGAACGGTGCCGCCGGTGCCAGTCACATCCAGCTTGAAACTTACTTCCAATATATCGCTTCTGCACTTATAAGCGTAGTACACTACGTTTGTGCCTTCATCGACTGTCAGAATGTTCCCATTGGCTTTGCCATGCTCCCATCCTGTAACCCGGCTTTTATCAAAGTTCCCGGGCAGAGTGCTCAGGTCAAACGTACGGTCAGGGTTCAGGGTAACGGTGTAAACATTATCACCGCTGTAAATATCCGTAAGAGAGAAATCGAGCTTCGGGTTGTTGTCCAGATTCAGGCTGGTGAGATGGTTATCCCCAAGCCACAATGTAGTCAATTTTGGACTATCGCTGACATCCAGCACGGTCAGCTGGTTGTTGAAACAGTTCAGATCCTTTAAGGAAATCATATTGTTCAAATTCAGCTGGGTCAACTGGTTATGGGCACAATTCAGTTTCTTCAGCAGTTTATTTTGGCCCAGAATCAGCGATGTCAGCTGGTTGTTTTGGCATTCTACCCTTTCCAGATTGGGTTTATGAGTCACATCTACGTCCAGCTCTGTCAACTGATTTGCAGAACAGTTGAGTGCTACCAGAGATTTACTATTTTTGACATCCAGTTGCTCCAGATCGTTGTGCGAGCAATCGAGCGTCACCAAATCTTTCAGATGCGATACATCCAGTTGTTCCAACTGGTTCCAAGAGCAATTCAGAAAGTAGATATTCGGATTCTTGCTCAGGTCTAGCTGGGTCAGTTGATTCTTATTGCATATCAATTTTTCCAACTCTGGATTCTGTCTCAGGTCTAATTTCTGGATAGAATTGTTTTCGCAATTCAACTCTTTCAGGTTGGGGAACGCCTCAATGCCTTTTAAGTTGCTGATGTTCCATCCTTTGACTTCGATACTTTCGACTTTTCTTTGTTCTTCCACCGTGAGGACATCTCTGCCACCTGCTTTGTAGGTTTTGATGTAATTTCTAAAGCTATCGTCGGGGAAATTATTCTTATTGATGGGCAGACTGGTTTCAAAGATGAATGTGGGCTTTACTCCATTGCCGCAATTGTATTGGTAGCTCACCTCGTTTGCGCCCGCATTCACGCTTAGAGTTGTGTCGGAAACAGAGCCGCCGGTCCAGTTGGTGGCTTTGCTCACGTCAAAACCGGGCAGTGTGGCCAAGTCAAACTTTCCGTCTGTACGAACTGCAATGGGACGCCTGTTGCCATCAGCATTTATAGTGCTTCCGACCATATGGGAAAAGTCCACACAAGCAAGCCGGTTTTCCGCACAGCTCAGATGGCTCAAGCTGTTATTCTTGCTCAAGTCCAGCGTTGTCAGCTGATTTCCATCACACGTCAGCGATGCCAGATTCTGATTCCGGCTTACGTTCAGTTCTATCAATTCATTATGGTGACAATCCAGCAGTGTCAGGTTAGTCTGGTTTTTGACATCCAGCTCTACCAGTTGATTTACCGAGCAATTCAACTGTTTTAGCTGGTAGCAACGGCTAACATCCAGCGCCGTCAGTTCGTTGTTGGAACAATCAAATTTGATCAGTTCCTCTTCGCTCCGCATTACGATTCGCCATATTTTGTTATAGGAGCAATCTACCTCCTCAAGTTTCAACCCAGAGAGAATGCCCAGATCCATGGAGGTCAGGTTATTATGGGAGCAATTCAATATTTTCAGTCCACTTGAAAGAATATAAAGATAATCTTTCAGCTGATTATAGGAACAATCCAGCTCCCTCAGTTTGAAATTTTTGCCAACATTAAGTGTTGTCAAGCCGATACCGTGGCAATCCAGCTTTTCGAGATCTTCAAAGAAACGAATTCCCTCAAGATTTTTGATTTTGTAATCGTCAGTAATCGTCATCTCTGTGATGCTGAGTTCCTGCGCATCGAGCTTGCCATTGTGGTTTGTGTCACATCTTTCTTTGAGAAAGCGCTGAAATTCCGCATCCGGGAAATCAAGCTGAAAATCCGGCGAATTAAAATCAATTTCTGTGTTCGCCGCAAAGGCGCTGAAGGGCAAAAAGGTGAACACCATAGCCAGCGTCAAAAGGGCACTGACAAGGCGCGTTCGTTTTGAGAATCGCTGTTTCATGGGGTGCTCCTTTCTGTTATGGGGTGTATTGCTGCAGGGCGTTTTTCTGGGCGGCGGCGGTAAGGTCGTCCAGAGCGCTCATCACGTCCCGGTAGTTTGGGGGAAACTTGTTTTCCCCGTGGGCTTCGATGCGGGTGCCGTCGGCAAGAGTGGCTTCCAGCCGGAAGCTTTTGCCGTCCAGCACGTTGGGGTCGTGGCCGGAGAAGCCTGCCCAGCCGCCCACGCCGTACTCTTCCAGAATGGCCTTGGCCTGTTCCAGAAGTTCCGGCCCGGCCTGCTCCTGATACACTTCTTCGTGGTACAGTTCCAGTTCCACCCGGGTGCCCTCGGGGGTGCGGGTGAGGCAGGTGCGGGAGATGGGCCGGATATAGCTGCCCCGCTCCCAGAACTCCAACGTTTCAAGGTCAGCCAGCGTCGGGGTAGCAGCCGCAGGCTCCGGGGGCGTTGGGGCGGGGCGGCTGGGGCTGCGGCTGAGCAGTGCCGCCCCCACCGCCAGCCCCAGCAGCACCAGCGAGAAAGTGCGCATGGGTCGTCTCCTCCTTTCTGTGCGCATGGGTCAGTCTCCTTCCCTTGCCGTGGGGGGTAGAATGGTCATTCTGCCGTCCACCACCGCGTCCAGCATCTCGTGCTCCCGGAAATACTCCATCAGGATATCCTGACAGGAGGTTGCCACGCTACGGGGCTTCTGGAGCTTGCAAAGGGTGTCGTAGGAGATGTTGAAAAAGCTTTCGATGTTTTTAAAGTGGTAGTTCTGCATGCCCACGGTGAACAGGGCGTCATCGCCGATCTCCTTGCCCACCTCTCTGCCGCAGTAGGTAAAGTAATCAAAATCGCCCTTGCGGCGGTCGTACCGCAGGCGCAGGGTGGAGGGCAGCTGGTAGAACTCCGTATGGCCGGTGTAGGCTTCCTCCCGCAGCATGTAATGGAGCATCTGACGCAGCTGCTGGCCGGTCACCTTGAACATGAATACGCCGTCATCGTAGGGGAAGCCCTCGATAAGGTCGCCGTAGGTAACGATGGGGCCCAGCTTTTCGGCCCGGATGCTGCCGGAGCCGATCAGCATCACATCCACCCCAAGGCTGCGGGTAAAGATATCGGCAAACAGGTTGCCAAGCTCGGTCTCCTGCGTGCGCTGGGGGTGGGTAAGCTCCCGGCGGAAGCGCCCTACGATGTGGCTGTACTTTTCGTCCACCTGACTGGTGAAGCGGTGCAGCACCTGCTCCATGGCAGGGTTGCGGGGGCAGGTCTCGGCGCAGATGGGCACGGTGCGCCATGTGTAGGAATCGATGCAGTTGTTGTCCGTGTCCACGATGATGTCAAAGCGCCCGATCTGGTCGGTGCCGGTGCCCGCCTGCGCAATGACCACGCCGTTTTCCTCCACCGCGTGCTCCGGCAGGGTGTGGCTGTGCCCGCCGATGATCAGATCCACTCCCCACGCCGGGTCCAGCTGGCGCGCCAGATGGCGGTCCTCCTCAAAGCCGATGTGGGTCAGCAGCACGGTAAAATCAATATCGATGCTGTTGTGGGCGTTGCAGATCTTGCCCACCTCGGCGGCTGCTGCGGCGGTGTCCACAAAGGAGCCTACCAGAGATTCGGATTTGGTCTGGTTGATCACGTCCTGCGTGATGATGCCGATGAACAGGATGTTCATGCCGTCCATCCGCAGGATCTTGTAGGGGGTGAACAGCCGGGTGGAGGTGTTTTTGATGTAGAGGTTTGCGTTGATGATGGGAAAGCGCGCGCATTTTTCGATGAACAGCAGATGCGCGATGCCGTAGTCCACCTCGTGGTTGCCTATGGTGACCACGTCCGGGGCAAGGGCGTTCATGATCTCGATGGTGGAAAGCCCCTTGTATTCGGAATCAATGACCGAGCCCCGGAACATATCGCCCGCAATGGCGTAGATGGTGTTGGGCTGTTCTGCCCGCACCTTTTCGATGTAGCCGGACAGCATGGAAACGCCGCCCACCAGTTTTTCGTCCACCTGCTCTGCCAGAAAGTCTCCGTGCAGATCATTGGAGTGGAGGATGGTGATCGTTTTGGTGTGTTTCATGGTGCATTCCTCCCGGTGTGGGTCGGCGCTGGTCAGCCCATGGCCTCCTGCCGTGCAAAGTAGACCGTGTTGACAAGGCTCAGGTAGCTCTCCCCGCCGTCCAGATAGAACTTCAGGGCAAGGGTGTCCTCGTCCTCCAGCGTGACGGCGTAGCGGTCGCCGTGGGGTCCGGTAAAGGTGGCGTACCACTCCTGATTGGAGCGGAAGGGTACCTCCGGGGTGCCCTCCTGATAGAACAGGTCGGCTTCCTCCACGTTCAGCTCCGGGTAGGGGGTGATGTAGCTGGCGGTGAAAGGCAGCTGGCTGCCCTCGGTGTCGGCATCGGTGGGCAAAAAGCACATCCGGTCGGCGTCTGCGGGGTCGGTGTCAAAATAGCCCTCGTCGGTGTCGCGGCCGGTCTCCAGCCAGTTACCTTCCAGCGACCACGGGCTGGTGTCGGTCTCCCAGTCGTCCCCTTCCGGGTAGATGGTAAAATCGCACACGCCCTCGGCTTCCACCACATGGCCGTTCTCGCCGGAAAGGAAGGGGCTGAAGACCAGCTCTTCGCCGGTGCTGGGGTACAGCTCCACCTCGGTGTTGGGGACGATATCGCTGATGTTGCACAGCAGCAGGATGGGCTGACCGTCCTCACTGTAATAGAGCTGTTTACCGCGCTGGAGCGGGTTTTCGGCATCGTCTGTCAGGCTCGTCTCGTAGACGAACAGGGTGGCCTGCGCCTCCTGCGGGAAGATGCAGTACAGGTCGCACCCGCCATCCGGTGCCACGACCCAGTGATCCTGCGGGATGTCATAGACGAAGCCCCACAGATCCCGCAGATCGGTCTGGCTGTCCAGCACCTTCTGCACATCGGTGGTCACCTCGTAGGAGCCGCCCAGATACAGCACACAGGCGCGGTATTCGTCCTCCCCTGCCAGAAGGCGCATATAGGTCACGTTCTCCGGCTCGGTGTACTCCTGTTTGGCGGAGGGCGATGCGGTCATGTTGTCTCCGTCCAGCATTTTTTCGGGCTTGGAGCTGGACGCGCTGCTGCCCTTGGACGACCCGCCGCAGCCTGCAAGGCCGATGGTCAGCGCCAGCAGGGCTGCCAGAAGTTTCAGGTTTTTCATAGGTTCTCCTTTCTCATGCCCTGCCGGGGCGCACCTCAGGGGGCAGCGCCGGTCAGCGGGTAGTTGGAAAAATCATACACGCCATCCACCGGCACAGGGCGGCCGGTCTCGGCGGAAAGCTGCGGGTTCCAGTCCAGCGGGCGTCCGGTGCTGCAATAGACCGTTACCATGGTGTTGGTGTCCTCCCTGCTGCCGTTGCACAGCAGCAGAATGGGCTGGCCACCCTGCCTGCCGTAAAGCTCCTTGCCCGTCTCGTTCGGGTACTGAGGATCCTGCTTTTCATAGACAAAAAGCGTATCCTCCTTACGCACGGCAAAGATGCAGTACAGCTCCCGCCCGCCGCCCGGCGCTGTGACCCAGCGGTCTGCCGGGATGTCCGCAACAAACTGCCACGGCTGTTCCTGCAGGCTGTCCAGC
>ENA-OPSH01001311-OPSH01001311.1-human-gut-metagenome-genome-assembly--contig:-NODE-1311-length-11183-cov-4.254403_pt1 | contig 11183 bp, 8 predicted proteins | sample MGYA00241802_ERZ501895 | MGnify/ENA primary metagenome ERZ501895 (study PRJEB25962, sample SAMEA2042304) | human gut metagenome | biome: human gut; feature: human-associated habitat; material: faeces...
CGGTATCCCTGGATGGCGGCGCTCGATGGCAGCGAACAGTGCGAGACATGGGACATTGGGTGCAGCGAGGTTCATATCACGGCAGACGTGGCCTATGCCTTGGGCGAATACTGCCGGGAAACCGGAGATGAAGAATTTTATCTGCATAAGGCCGCACCCGTATTCATTGAAACCGCCCGCTTCTGGGCCAGCCGATACACATGGAACCGTGCGCACACACAGGCGGATCTGATGTTCTGCAAGGGACCTGATGAATACTGCGGTATCACGCGCAACAACCTTTTCACAAATGTCATGGTACAGCATAATCTGGAGCTTGCCATAGATGCGGCGAAGGCGCTTCAAGGCAAGTCCGCGTATCAGAATCTCGGCTTGTCGGAAGAAGAAATTGCATCATGGCAGACGCTTCATGATGCGATCATCTGGCCGCATGATCCGGGCAGCGGGCATCTTGCGCAGGACGAGACGTTCCATCTGCTGGAACCGGTGGATATTGCAGCACTAAAGCCAGATCTTGGCGCAAGCTATCATCATGTTTGCTTCGACCGCTTACAGCGATATAAAGTTGTGAAGCAGGCCGACGTGCTGCTTCTCATGACACGTCTGCCGGAGCTTTTCACAAAGGAAGAAAAAATGCAGGCATGGAACGATTTTGAACCGCTCTGTCTGCACGACTCTACGCTGAGTTTTGCCAGTCATGCGCTCTTTGCCCTGCAAAACGGGCTGCGCGAAAAAGGAATCGAGTATCTGCGCAAGGCGCTGCTGCTCGATTTGCGCGACCTGATGCACAACACCGGCAAAGAGGGATTGCATCTGGCCGGTATGGGCGAGAGCTGGCAGGCAGCGTGTCTCCTGTGATTTCTTCCTGTTCTTTGTTTACAGCGGCGCAGAATCTGCGCCGCTGTAATATATTCAGAACAGGCCTTCTTTTTTCAGCGCCAACTACATAAGCACGCATAGAAAACGCGGGCTCGACCGCCTGCTGATCGCCAACGCCACCAAGACGCCGGAGGCCGCTGGAAAGACCATCCGGCAGATCGCGCAGGCGCGCGGCGTCTCTCCGTTCGAGGCCTACGCGGCGCTTCTGCGGGAAAACGAGCTTGGCGTGCAGTACATCAAGTTCGGCATGAGCGAGTCGGACGTGTCGTACCTGATGGCGGACGAGCTTTGCATGTTCGGCAGCGACGCGCTGTATGTGCCGGGCATGAAGGTGACGCATCCGCGCTCGATCGGCACCTTCCCGTGCGTGCTGCGCCGGGCCGTGCGCGAGGAGCAGAGCATCTCCCTGCCCGAGGCCGTCCGCAAGCTGACAAGCCTGCCGGCGGAGGTCTACGGCCTTGCCGGAAAGGGCCGCATCGCGGCCGGGATGGACGCGGATCTGACGCTGTTCGACGCCGCGAAGATCACCGACCACGCCACCTACACCCAGCCGCTGCTGCCGAACGAGGGCATCCGCCGCGTGTATCTCGGCGGCGTCTGCGCCGTCCGCGACGACCAGTACACCGGCGCCATGGCCGGCAAGCTCCTCCGCCGCACCCGCTGATCCCGTTTTACCCCTCACAAACACCCGCCGGGGATGGCCCAAAGCCATCCCCGGCGGGTTTGTTTTTCTATAGGTCTCCTCAGGAGGCGGGAATAGCCTCCGCGGGGTTGCCGACGGCGGTTACGACGCGGATCTGCTCGATGTGGTGGTTGGCGATGCGGGTGATGGTGACGTGGAGGGTCTCGAAGTCGAAGCTGGCGCCGGTCTCGGGCAGGCGGCCGAACTGCTCCATGACCCAGCCGCTGACGGAGGCCATATCCGAGTCACTTTTCAGGCCGAAATGCTCCGCAAAGTCGTCAAAGCTCATCTCGGCGTCGACCAGATACGTATCGGCGGACAGCTTGGTGATGGGCGTCTCCTCCTCGTCATGCTCGTCCCAGATCTCGCCGACGAGCTCCTCGACGATGTCCTCCACGGTCGAAACCAGATAACCCGTCTGCCAAGTGAAGGCGCTGCCGGGCTCCAGGATCAGCCGCAGATTCGGATGTTTAGCCTTGAACTCCTGCAAAGTGCGGATCAGCTCGTCGCAATCGTAATCCTTGTGGGTCATCAGGTGTCCGCCGCCCATATTGAGCCACTTGATCCGGTCGAGGAAGCGGCCGAAACGCTCTTCGACGGCATCGAGCGCCAAGCGCAAATGTTCGGGGCGGGACTCGCACAGCACGTGGAAATGCAATCCTTCGACCCCGGCGGGCAGCTCCTTCAACTCCCCGGCGGGAATTCCCAGCCGCGAACCGGGCACACAAGGATTATAAAGATCGGTTTCTACCGGCGAATAGCCGGGGTTGATCCGCAGGCCGCACGAAATGCCGCGCAGCAAAGCCATCTGTCCGAACCGTTCGAACTGCGCCACGGAATTGAAGGTGACGTGATCGCTGCAATCGAGAATCGCTTCGATATTCCGATCGGTGTAAACCGGTGCATAGGTGTGCGCCGGACGGCCGAACTCCTCGAAAACCAGCCTCGCCTCGGCCAGCGACGAAGCGGTGGCTCCGTCGGAATGTTGCGCAAGCTCCGGGAAAATACTCCACATGGCACAGGCCTTCAAAGCGACGATCACTTCGGCACCGCTCTCCCGGCGAACGCGGTCGATGACCGCCAAATTCCGATCGAGCAACTGCTCATCCAGCACAAAGCAGGGAGAAGGTAATTTTTGAAAATCGATCATGGATTTCCGATGCTGTTTCAAATTCACGCAAAAATAGAAAAAACCTCCCAACCGGGATTCAAAAATCCCGGCTATTTGGAATAAATAAGTATTTATACCTACCTCTTTTCACACCAATACAGACCGATAAAAAAGTCCGGACGGTACATACCATCCGGACTTTCAAACCAATTATCGAAACCCGATCAGACTTCCAGATCGACGTCGAATTTCTCGACCCAGGGCAATCCCTGCGGTCCCAGTTCGGCCAGGAACGGATCAGGATCGAACTCCTCGACGTTGAACACGCCCGCACCGCGCCAAAGCCCCTTGGCCCACATCGAAGCGCCCAGCGCCGCCGGAACGCCCGTAGTAAAGCTCACGGCCTGCGTACCGGTCTCCTGGAACGCCTTCTCGTGATCGCAGTTGTTGTAAATATAATACGTACGCTCCTTGCCGTCCTTGATACCCCGGATGCGGCAGCCGATCGAAGTCTGGCCGTGATAGTTCGCACCCAGCGACTTGGGATCGGGCAGCACGGCCTTCAGGAACTGAATCGGCACGATCTCCACACCGTTGTAAATGATCGGATCGATACGGGCCATGCCGATATTCTGAATCACGCGCAGGTGGGTCAGGTACTCCTGTCCGAAAGTCATCCAGAAGCGGGCTCGCTTGATCGTCGGATAGTTCTTTACCAGCGACTCCAGCTCCTCGTGGTAGATCACATAAGATTCGCGCTCGCCGATTTCAGGATAATGAAGCGGCTTGTGTATCTCGTGCGGTTCGGTCACCACCCACTTGCCGTTCTCGTAGTAACGGCCTTTTTGAGTCACTTCGCGGATATTGATTTCCGGATTGAAATTCGTGGCGAAAGCCATGCCGTGATTACCGGCGTTGCAATCCACGATATCGAGGTAGTGAATCTCGTCGAAATGGTGTTTAGCGGCATAGGCGGTGAAAATAGCTGTCACTCCCGGATCGAAGCCGCAGCCCAGGATGGCCGTCAGCCCCTTCTCCTTGAAGCGCTCCTGATAGGCCCACTGCCACGAATACTCGAAATGCGCCTCGTCCTTGGGTTCGTAATTGGCTGTATCGAGGTAGTTCACCCCGCACTCCAGGCAGGCGTCCATGATGGTCAGATCCTGGTACGGCAGCGCCACGTTCACTACGATATCGGGCTTGAAAGCCCGAAACAACTCGCACAAATCGGCTACATTGTCGGCATCGACCTGCGCAGTCTTCACCCGGTCCCCGCCGATTGCCGCAGCAATGGCATCACACTTCGCTTTTGTTCGGCTGGCCAGCATCACGTCCGAAAAAATCGGATTGGCAGCAATTTTCTGCGCCACGACGGTACCTACGCCTCCTGCGCCGATAATCAGAGCTTTACACATAAAATTTATCTTGTTTTAAGATTTACGATAATCAATATTCTGTACAAAAATATCGTTTTATTTTGGCAAAACAAAAATTTTCTATACATTTGCACCACCAAAACGGATAACTCCGGATTGGCGCGGATGATTCCGTAGCTCAGTTGGTAGAGCACAACACTTTTAATGTTGGGGTCCTGGGTTCGAGCCCCAGCGGGATCACAAAACGCTGGACAGAAATGGACAGTAAATGTACAACTCCTACAATACCTTGATATTGTAGGAGTTTTTTTTTGTATAATGTCTGTGACCTAAGACACGAAAGGTCACAAAAAGACACACTTTCGTTACCAAATCGTTACCCATTTAAGAGAATGAGGACTTTAATTGATTGTATCTCAATTAGAAAGTAGAACTTGGATGTCTCCAGATATGAAACGAGATGTGTTTGGTTATTCCGGCGACTTTCGCCCAGTGTTGCAGCGTATCATTCACCGTTCCCTCGTGCGTCAGCGGAAAGATATAATCACTGTCGTTCGCCTCGCCGCGCTCCGGCAGCCATTTCAACGCCTCGTCCGAAATCGGCAGGTAAAGCGGTTCTTTGGTTTTCTGCATCGTGATTTCGATACGGACACGCCCGCCGCTCCGTTGTAAGTCGCACCACCTCAATTTGCGAATGTCGCTTACGCGCAACCCGCACAGACAGCTGAACAGAAAAGCCCGCTTGACGATCTCGTGCCGGCACTCGGTATTTATCAGCGTTTTCAATTCGTCGATTGTCAGATACTCGCGGCGGCTCGGCTCCTGCCGCACTTTACTTGCGAAATCGAACTCTTTGGTCGGATTGACGGTAATGATTCCCTCTTTGTAGGCACGGTTGATGGCCGTTCTCAAAGTACCGTAATAGGAAACAACCGAATTGGCGCTTAACCGCCCTCCGGTTTTCAATACGCCGTATTTGCTGGCCTTCGGCATCTGCCGCAGGTAATCGGTAAACTCCGAAAGAAACTCCTTATCGACGTCCCGAAAAGCGATATAGTCGCCGCGAAACAGCTTCAATGCCCGGACGGTATTGAGCACCGTTCGGGCATAGTTCCGGCTTCCCTGCTCGGCGGACTGTTTTCCGATATTTTCCAGATAATCGAGCAGGTTCACTCGGGACTTGTTCGTGTTCTGGAATCCGTGCGCGTCGTTCTGCACCTCGACGATCCGTTTGCTCTGAATCGCTTTGGCAAGGGCGAGCGTCACTTCGTTCTTCGCCTTGTCCTCCCGCGTTCGTTCGGGAATAAGGTATAGCTTCAGAAACTCGTATTTCCGTTTGCCGCCAACATAATTTTCCTTGCGGATCACGTCACCCGTATAGTAGTCCAAATAGATGGATTGATTTCCGTTGGATAACTGCTTGAACCGGATTCGCACCGGCTCCTTCAATTTGACCGTCTGTTTCTGTTTCGCCAGACCCTTCCCGTTTGTTGCTTCAACGGCAAATATAGTGAATTTGTTTTGTTACCGCAGCATTTTCGAGTAACAAATATTGGGCAATTATGGGCTTAGCTGAGAAAATTGCAAAAACATACGAAAATTTCCGCAATCGAATATAAATTACTATATTTTAATAATTTATATTTGATTTTTCATCACTTTTCTATCCTTTTTATATATTTGGTAGGAGTTCACGAAGTTCTGCCACACGATATAAGCGGTCGGAGCAATCGAGGAGATCGGGTTCAGAAACGACTGGGCCATCCACACGGCGAGCACCGTATTCTTCTGTCCCAACGACTGCCCGCCCGCTGCGGCATCACCGTAACGGCGTCCCAGCATCCGTCCCACTCCGAACTGAACCACGCAGATCACCATCGCAACGAGCCCCAGTGCAATTTCGGTCCAGGGTTCAGCATTCTCCAGGTCGATGATAAAAGCGGTCGTGCGGCCAATGACAAAAACCAGCGACACCAGCCACATATAAAATGAAATCTGGCTATGCTTCGACACCCAGAATGCCACTCCCGGCAAGAATTTTCGGCACAACTGGGCACAGACGAACGGCAGCACCAGCACCGGTCCCACACGGGAGAGAATTGCCAGAAACGTGGCATGGTCGGAGCCCACGAACGAAAGCAGCATCGGAGCCACCAAAGCGACGACCATGTTGCAGATCAGGCTGTACGTAGCCATCGTGGTTACGTTGGCCCCCAACATACCGCCGATCACCACGGCTGCCATCGCAACCGGAGCCAGGACACAAATCATGGCCCCCTGCGCCAACAACGGATCGAACCAGACGAACGACAGGTAAACCACTATGCTGCCCACGATCTGAAATGCCAGCAGCCAGACATGCAGCATCTTCACCCGCATCTGCCGAGGCTTCACCCGACAGAAAGTGAAAAACAGCATCAGAAAGATCAGCGTCGGGGTAATCATCCCGTTCGACATACTCTCGGCCGCTGTCACCGGACGGCATAACAAGGCTCCGACCACCATACCCATCGGCATGGCGATCGTCTTGACATTCCGATGCAGGGAGTGCAACAGACTCATTTCCGCGGAATATTGTCAGCTCAACAAATTATTTAAGAAAGAAGCTCTTTTACTTTGGCCGATATATCCTTACCATCAGCCATACCTGCCAATTTTTTCGATGCGACACCCATCACCTTCCCCATCTCTTTCATCGAGGTTGCACCGACCTCGGCAATGATCGACCGGACAGCCTCGGTCAACTCCTCACCGGTCATCTGTTTGGGCAGGAACGTCTGCAGCACGGCGACTTGAGCCGACTCTTCGGCAGCCAGATCGGGACGGTTCTGTTGCGCATATACCACAGCCGACTCGGCCCCCTGCTTGGCCAGCTTCGCAATGATCTTCAGCACCTCGGCATCGGACAATTCGGTGATACCCGCCGAAGCGGTCTTCGCCTCGATAATATACTTCTTCACGTTGCGCAACGTCGTAAGACGTACGGTATCCTTGGCCTTCATAGCCTCCATGATTCCTTTGGAAATTTCCTGTTCTAAAGCCATAATATTAACTATTTTAAGTCTGTTTATCTATCTTTTATATTCAATTATCCGACGCCGGTTTCGGACGCCGCTCGACAAGCAGCGACATTCCGATTACGGTAAACAGCGCGTTGTAGGCGATCAATTCGAAGCCGATGTGGTAGTCGTACTTATATGCGACGAAACTTTGCAGGGCGACCGACAGCAACGGAGCCGCGAAAGCCACCAGCGGAACCCAGCGGTCACGAATCCGCCGCCGGGTGCAGATGCCGAATGCGAACATTCCCAGAATAGGCCCGTACGTATAACCCGCGACCTTGAAAATCAAGTTAATCACGCTGTCATTACCGAACCGGCCGAAAAAGAGGACCACGCACCCCATCACGAGCGCCATTACGACATGCACCCCGATACGCACCTGCGTCAGCCGCCCTTCGCCCCAACGCTTCGGACCGCGCAAGATATCCACGGTGAACGAAGTCGTCAATGCCGTCATGGCAGCCCCGGCAGATGAATAGGTACTCGATATAAGCCCCACAACGAACATAATACCAACGGCAAGCGGCAATCCACCGTTCACGGCGACTACGGCGAACAGTTGATCGCCCTTCTCGGGCATCGGCAGACCGGCATGTTCCGCATAGAGGTAGAGCAGCACGCCGAGCACCAGAAAAAGCAGGATCACCGCCATTTGGCTGAAAGCCGTAATCACGATATTGATCTGCGAATCCCAAGGTGAGCGGCAGCTCAAGTTCCGCTGCATCATATCCTGATCCAAACCGGTCATAGCGACCAGCGTGAAGACACCTCCGAAAAACATTTTCCAAAAATAACGGGCCGACCCGGCATCCTCGAAAAAGAAGATGCGCGACATCGGCGAATCGCAAACGGCCTGCACGACTCCGGCCGATGTCAGACCGAGGCTCCGCATGATAAAGACGATGCAGAGCACGATACTCCCCACCAGACAACACGTATGCAGAATATCCGTCCAGACGACCGAACGGACACCGCCCCGCCAGGTATAGAGCCAGACCAATCCGACCAGGAAAGCCGCATTGACCGCGAACGGCACGCCGAACGGGTCGAACACCAGCACCTGCAGCACGGTGCAGACGACGTAAACTTTCAATGCTGCGGCGAACATTTTGGATATGAAAAAGAACCAGGCCCCCGTAAGGTGGGTCGTCATACCGAAACGTCCATCGAGATATTCGTACAGGGAAACGACCTTCAGCCGGTAGAAAAGCGGAATCAGCACGAAGGCGATCACCATCTGCCCGACGGTAAAGCCCAGCACCATTTGCAGGTAGGAAAACGAATCGGCCGCAACCGACCCCGGCACCGACACGAAAGTTATGCCCGACATCGCCGCCCCGACCATTGCCAGAGCCGCCACATACCAGGGATTCTCCCGGTTACCGGTAAAAAAGCCCGTGTTCGACACCCGCCTTCCGGCGATTCCCGCAACGACGAAAAGCATCGCGATATACCCGAGCACGGTGAGCAGTACGGCCGTAGGAGTCATTGTAAATCGTAAATTTTCCGAAAATGAGTAACGGACAAGGCCACGCTCCTCCCGCGAATCGTCAAAATATCCCCGAAAGGATCGACGCCTGTCCTACGAATGACAAAGATACGAATAAGCCGAGTGCAAAAACAAATTTTATTTGTATTTTGCCGAGGCGAAGTATCTAAATAAAAAGGCAGCGACACGATCGGGAATCCCAGATACGAAATTCGAAAAATCTGTTCCGGCATAAGGTTCGACATCTCTTTCGGAACCGGCGGCACGAATTCCCACGCTCCCGCATTCCCCGAAACCCGGTCAGGGACAGAGGCAAATCCGGTGTCCGGAACCGACTCTCGGCAACACGCCGTAACATATTGTTTCACAACTATTAAAAAAATCCATTCGACGCCTTTTTCCGCTTCGTTCGAAACGATCACCGGGGCAGAAATTATTTATTAAAAATTTTTGCACAAAATTTGGAAATTCAAATTTGTTCACTATATTTGTTATTCGAATAACAATACGGCCTTTCTCCGAAGAAAAACGGAGCGAGCCAAAAGGAAGGGAAACAACCATTAAAAATTCAATACAATGGCCAAATCATTAAAAATCAGAGATCTTACGTTGCGTGACGGCCAACAGTCGTCTTTCGCTACACGAATGAACCAGGCCCAAATCGACCGCTGCCTTCCTTTCTACAAGGATGCGAACTTTTACGCCATGGAAGTTTGGGGCGGCGCAGTGCCCGACTCGGTAATGCGCTACCTGAATGAAAATCCCTGGACCCGCCTGGAAACCATTCACAAGGCAATCGGAAACGTATCGAAGCTCACGGCCCTTTCGCGCGGCCGCAACCTCTTCGGTTACGCCCCCTATACGGACGAGATCATCGACGGCTTCTGCCGTAATTCGATTCAGAGCGGCTTGGGCATCATGCGTATCTTCGATGCCCTGAACGACGTGAACAACGTCAAATCGACCGTAAAATACGTGAAGCAATACGGCGGTATCGCCGATTGTGCTGTGTGCTATACGGTAGATCCGAAATATCCGGAAATCGGGTTCTTCGGCAAATTGATGGGCAAGAAGAACCCGAAGCCGGTATTTACGGACGAATACTTCCTCTCGAAAGCCAAGCAGATGGAGGCGCTGGGAGCCGATATGATCACGATCAAGGATATGTCGGGTCTGATCCCGCCCCACCGCGTGAGCAAACTGGTGAAACTCTTCAAGCAGAATCTGAATGTCCCCATCGATTTCCACACCCACTGCACCCCGGGCTACGGTCTGGCATCGGTGCTGGCGGCGATCGTCGCAGGAGTCGATATCGTCGATACCAACTGCTGGTACTTCAGCGGCGGTACGGGAGCGCCGGCTATCGAGTTGATCTACGTCTTCTGCAAGAAACTGGGGATCGACACGGGTGTCAACATGGAAGCCGTTGCCAAGATCAACACCCAGCTCAAGGAGATCCGCAAAGAGCTCGAAATTTCGGTCTTCGGCAAAGAGAAGCCTATGCCGAAGCCTTTCAATCCGCTCACCGACGAACTTCCGAAGGAGATCGACGCCGAATTCGACCGTGCGATCAAAGCAGCGCAGGCGGACGACGAAGAGACGCTGCTCGACGCCTGCCACAAGATCGAGGCCCATTTCGGATTCCCGGCACCGAACGAACTGGTCAAGAAGGCCGAAATCCCGGGCGGCATGTACTCCAACATGGTGGCACAGCTCCAGCAGCTCAAGGCCGAGGAGATTCTGCCCCGCGCCATGGAGTTGATCCCGACTGTACGTCTGGCCGCAGGTCTGCCGCCGCTGGTGACCCCTACCTCGCAGATCGTGGGTGCCCAGGCCGTAAGCTGCGCATTGGACGAAAAGGCCGGACGGCCGATGTACACGACCAAGAGTTCGCAATTCGTTGCTCTCGTAAAGGGCGAATACGGTGAAACGCCGGTGAAGATCGACCCCGAATTCCGGTTCAAGATCTGCGGTGTACGCGAAGAGATTCCCTACGATACGTCGAAATACCAGATGCAGCCCAATCCCGAACTGCCCGAAGCAGGAGGCGTAAAGCTCGCTGCCAATGAAAAAGAGGTGCTTCTGCTCGAGCTCTTCCCGATGGTTGCCAAGACATTCCTCACCGACCAGAAGAAGAAAGCCTACGAAGCGACGGCAGCCAAAGACACTCCGAAAACTGCCGCCCGGAGCGAACACAAGGTCGAAGCCAAAGCCATCACGGGCCACAAGGTGACCGCTCCCCTGCCGGGCAAGATCATCGCCCTGAAGGTGAAGGTCGGCGACAAGGTAAAAGCCGGACAGGAAGTGGTTATCCTCGAAGCGATGAAGATGGAAAACTCGATCACCAGCGACGTGGCGGGTACGATCAAGCAGATTCTCGTACAGGAAGGCGACAACGTCGCAACCGATGCCATCCTGGTGGAAGTGGAAGAATAGCTCCTTTCCGGAAATATCATCCGACCGGTCCCGAAAAATCAACGGGACCGGTTTTTCTTTTTGCAAATAAATAGTATCTTTGACTTCGTCTTGGATACTTCGCCTCGGCAAAATGCAAATAAAATTTGCTTTTGCACTCGGCTTATTC
>ENA-OPSH01001312-OPSH01001312.1-human-gut-metagenome-genome-assembly--contig:-NODE-1312-length-11175-cov-2.006655_pt1 | contig 11175 bp, 15 predicted proteins | sample MGYA00241802_ERZ501895 | MGnify/ENA primary metagenome ERZ501895 (study PRJEB25962, sample SAMEA2042304) | human gut metagenome | biome: human gut; feature: human-associated habitat; material: faeces...
GTGCAGCCTTAAAGGGTATTGGTTATGGTATTAAAGATGGGATTACTTATGGCCTTATTTGTCGTTATTAGGCGATTACTGAGTCAATTTTTTGGCCAAATAGTACTTGCTCTCCTAATTTATGGGCTTATATTCTTTGCTTGGCAACACTTTAGAGGAGAAATTTTCTCAATTGTGTGCATCTATGTCAGTATATCCCTAGCAGATGACGTCTATCATCTCGCAGAAGAATATGTTAAAAAGAAAGTTAACTAGGAATACGTTCCTGTTTGAAAAATAGCATGTAAAAACTTGGCAGAATGATTGTCAAGTTTTTTTATAGCAAAAGTGCTACAATAGGAGTCATGAAAGACACGATTCGAATTCTCCATATCAATGATTTGCACTCTCATTTTGAACAGTATCCACAACTCAAGCGAGCTGTGGATGATTTGAGTCAGACGGATAGGGAGTTGATTAAGGTAGATCTTGGGGATAATGTGGATAAGTCCCATCCCTTGTCTGATGCGACCGCTGGGCGTTTTAATGTGGCCCTGATGAATGAGTTGGGGATAGACTATGCGACTATTGGAAATAATGAGGGAATTGGTCTAGCTAAGGATGAGCTAGACTGTCTTTATGAGCAAGCTGATTTTCAACCTATCATAGGAAATCTCAAGGATAAGGGGGGACAGCCAAAATGGGCCAAGCCCTATCTTATCCACAAAACTAAAGCAGGTACAAAAATTGCTTTCTTGGCCTATACCTTCCCATATTACATCACCTATGCTCCTAACGGTTGGGAGGTTTTGAATCCACTCACGCAGTTGGAAGAGGATTTGGCTCGCCCTGAGGTAAGGGATTCAGACATAGTCGTCGTTCTTAGCCATCTGGGTGTACGTTATGATGAGCAGATTGCAGAGACTTACCCTCAGGTTAATCTTATTATCGGGAGCCATACCCACCACCTTTTTGAAGAGGGCAAGTTGATTAATGAGACTTATTTGGCAGCTGCTGACAGATATGGCTTTTATCTTGGTTGTATTGATCTTACTGTGAAAAATGGGCAATTGATAGAGTGTCAGATTGAGGCTATCCCCACCAAGTCCTATATCTTGGATTTAGACAAGGAGGACGAAACCTTTATCAAGGCCATGCGTGAGGAAGGTCATCGTCGTTTAGCTCAGAAAAAAGTGGCTAATCTAGGTCAAAAACTAGATTTTGATGAGACTTGTCAATTGGTTTTACAAGCTGTTTGTCAGGAGACAGATAGCCAGTTAACGCTTTTAAATACAGGTCTTATCATGAAAACGCTGGGTCCACAAGTGACCATGGCAGACCTTCAAGAAGCCCTTCCCCATCAGATGCGGATGGCACGTCTAGTCGTGACAGGACAAGAACTCAAGGAAATCTGTCGTGAAGTTTTTACCAAGGCTGAACTCCTTAAAAACCAAGCTATTAAAGGTATGGGATTTAGAGGGAAGACATTTGGTGAAGTAATCACGGGGAATTTTGCTTACAAAAACGGTAATTTGTTGTATAATAGAAGGGTTGTAGATTCCAATGAGAAGTTTAGTTTGGTCCTTGTGGACCAGTACTACTTTGCTTTTTACTTCCCGACAATTAAAGAAAAGGAAATTACTCTTCTTTTTCCAGATTTGTTAAGGGAACTTGTGGCCAAGTATTTAGGAAAAAATGGTGCCAATTGGGATAAGATATAGAGACATTATTACAGCATCAGAATAGAAAATAAGAGAGAGCAGAAAGGATGGCACATGCGTAAAGAAATCTTGCCAGAAATGTTTAATTATAATAAATATCCAGGGCCAGACTTTGTGTATGTGGCTGACCTTCTGAAATCAGATGCCTGTCAGTTTACGGTTCTTGAAAATCACAAGGATGCTTTAGACGCTACCCGCTTTGGGCAACGTTTTTCTGAAATCATGCTCAAGTATGATTATATCGTTGGGGACTGGTCTAATGATCAGCTTCGTCTTAAGGGATTTTACGAGGACGAGCGCCCTAATACGCGTAAGACAGACCGCATTAGCCGATTATCGGAGTATTTGCGTGAATACTGTGCCTTTGGCTGTGCCTACTTTATTTTGAAAAATGAAGAGCCGCAGTTAATCGTCTTTGAAGAGGAGACGGAGCCTCGTCGCAAGCGCCGTCGTTCTAATAGTCGTCGTAATTCTTCTCAGGAATCTAGAGATAGAGAGCACAATGCTTCTCACAAGAATAAGGGGCAAAAAGCTTCTGCTAAGCAAAAGCCAGACAAGTCCAAACGAAGAGATAGGGATCAAGAGGGCCCAAGCTTTGAGAAAATCAAGCGTCGTCCTAAGTTCAAATCTAGATCCGAGGATGGTGGTCGTGAGCGTAAGCCTAACTTCAAGAAGAGTCAGAAGCAAGCTCCAAAATCTAAAGGTCAAAACACCCCATCGAAGAAACAAAGCCAGACCAAGTCAGATGGTCAGCATTTTACAATCAGAAAAAAAGGAAATTAAACTATGTCAGAAGTAACAACACAAGCAAAACCAGAACGTCGTAAACGTCAGAAGTTAGAGGATATGGAAGGCTACAAACCTTCTATTTATGGTCTTACTCGTGATGAGTTGATTGATTGGGCTATGGAACACGGTGAAAAGAAATTCCGTGCTACACAAATTTGGGATTGGCTCTACAAGAAGCGTGTGCAATCTTTCGAAGAAATGACCAACATTTCAAAGGATTTCATTGCTAAATTGAATGAGAATTTCTGCGTAAACCCATTGAAACAACGTATCGTTCAAGAATCTAAAGATGGTACAGTTAAGTATCTTTTTGAATTGCCTGACGGTATGTTGATTGAGACGGTTTTGATGCGTCAACACTATGGTTTGTCTGTCTGTGTGACAACCCAGGTTGGATGTAACATCGGTTGTACTTTCTGTGCCAGTGGTTTGATTAAGAAACAACGTGACTTGACTGCTGGTGAGATTGTTGCTCAAATCATGTTGGTACAAAAGTACTTTGATGACCGTGGCGATGGTGAACGTGTCAGCCACGTGGTTGTTATGGGTATCGGTGAGCCATTTGATAACTATGACAATGTGCTTCGCTTCTTGCGTACCATTAACAATGACAATGGTCTTGCCATTGGAGCGCGTCACATCACCGTGTCAACATCTGGTTTGGCACCAAAAATTAAGGAATTTGCTAACGAAGGTGTTCAAGTTAACCTTGCCGTATCACTTCACGCGCCTAACAATGACCTTCGTTCAAGCATCATGCGTATTAACCGCTCATTCCCACTTGAAAAACTCTTTGAAGCTATCGAGTATTACATCCAGACAACCAACCGTCGTGTAACTTTTGAGTATATCATGCTTAATGAGGTCAATGACCATCCTGAAAATGCTCAAGAGTTGGCTGATTTGACTAAGAAAATCCGTAAGTTGTCATATATCAACTTGATTCCTTACAACCCAGTATCAGAGCACGACCAATATAGTCGTTCAACCAAGGAACGTGTGGCGGCCTTCTACGATGTGCTCAAGAAAAACGGGGTTAACTGTGTCGTTCGTCAAGAACACGGTACAGATATCGATGCTGCTTGTGGACAATTGCGTTCAAACACTATGAAACGTGACCGTCAAAAGGCAGTAGCAGAAGCTTCTGGTAAATCAGAAGGTAAGTAAGATGTTTCAGCTGAGGACTTGGGTAGAAAAGGACGGAGAACTAACACCAAAAGGAAGAAAGCTAAGCCGAGTTTTGGTCTGTGCTTATCTCCTTTGTTTAGTGCTCCTATGTTGGACACCCCAGTATGGGCTAGTTGAAGGTGTTGAAACCCCTGATATTCAACATTTTGGTCGTGTAGTGGTCCTATTAACCCCATTCAATAGTTTGACCAACTTTTATCAGCTGGATAGTCTTAAAGAGATTGTCTTTGTGCTTGGGCAAAATGTGACCAACATTTTCTTGCTGAGTCCGCTGATTTTAGGACTTTTAGCCTTGTACCCCAGATTTAGGTCTTGGCAAAAGGTCCTTTTAGCCACGTTTATCATGTCTTTGACGATTGAGGTTGGACAAGTTGTCTTAGACTTGCTGATTGATGCGAATCGTGTCTTTGAGTTAGATGATTTATGGACCAATACTTTGGGAGGTTTGGTGGCACTAGTTGTCTACCGCCTTCTTGTAAAACTGATTCAAACGCATTTTAAAGAGTAAAAACCTGGGACCCTACGCGTCTCAGGTTTCACTTATTTTCTATCATACAAATACAACACATTCAAAAGAGGGAAAAATGAATAAACACGTTTGGAGAAATAATGAAACACTTAATGATGACAGTAGTCACCGTATTAACGTTAGGAGTAACAATGACGATGGTTAAGGCAGATACTTATCAAAGTGGCCGTGATGCCGATATTATGCGAGAAAGAGGACAGGTTTGGAATTATTCTGAGTCTAAGAGAGAGCCTCAATTAGCTAACTACAACACCGATGGTCGCTATCTCAGTGAGGCAACTAACTTTGAATTGTACAATTTTGTCAGAGAGTATAAGACATCTGATGAAATCAGACGCATTTGGAACCCTAAGAAAGATGAATCAGTTATCCATGATAAGGAGAGTTACTCTGTGGATGGTGGGAACAAGGTATATAATTTTGATTCCTTTGCTTATCAATTGCCAGAGTCTACTGATTTTGGGAAGTTATCTTATATTGGTCACTTTCAGTTAGAAGATGGCACAATCTATCGCTATTGGAAGCAACCTTAGCATACGAGACTTATACGAGGTCTATTATTAACCATTTGTAAGGATAGGAGGAGTAACTTGTCTTTTAAAGAATCAATCATTGCAAAACTTTGGTGGTTTTTCAAGTTAGAAAAACGCCGGTATATTGTTGGGATTTTGGCACTGAGTCTGGTTTCGGTTCTCAATCTGATTCCTCCTATGGTTATGGGGCGGGTCATTGATGCTATTACATCGGGAAAATTGACCAATCAGATCTTGCTTTTGAATCTTGTGTATTTGCTTTTGGCAGCTTTAGGAATGTACTATTTGCGCTATGTTTGGCGCATGTATATCTTGGCGACTTCTTATCGCTTAGGCCAGATTATGCGTTCACGCCTATTTGAGCATTTTACCAAGATGTCGCCTTCTTTTTATCAGAAGTACCGAACAGGGGACCTCATGGCTCATGCAACCAATGATATTAACTCTTTAACCCGTTTGGCTGGTGGGGGTGTCATGTCAGCCGTGGATGCCTCTATTACAGCCTTGGTAACCCTAATCACTATGTTTTTCAGCATTTCCTGGCAGATGACACTAGTGGCTGTCTTCCCCCTACCTTTCATGGCTTTTGCGACCAGTCGTTTGGGACGCAAGACCCATAAAGCTTTTGGAGAATCCCAGGCAGCCTTTTCAGAACTTAATAATAAGGTTCAAGAGTCGGTATCAGGAATCAAGGTAACCAAGTCTTTTGGCTATCAGGAGGCTGAGCTTCAGTCCTTCCAAGAGACCAATAAGATGACCTTTAAAAAGAATATGCATACCATGAAGTATGATAGCCTTTTTGATCCTTTGGTCTTACTCTTTGTTGGCTCATCTTATGTTTTGACCCTTCTTGTCGGTGCCTTTATGATTCAGGCTGGTCAGATAACGGTCGGAAATTTGGTAACCTTCATTACCTATTTGGACATGCTGGTTTGGCCCCTAATGGCCATTGGCTTTCTCTTTAATATTACACAGAGGGGAAATGTATCCTACCAACGTATTGAAAATCTTCTGGAACAGGAATCAGATGTTCAAGATCCTGCGCACCCTCTCCCAAGTATTGAAAATGGTCGTTTAGAATATGCGATTGACCGCTTTGCCTTTGAGGATGAGGATACTTTGAGAGATATTCATTTCACCTTGGACAAGGGGCAAACCCTTGGTTTGGTTGGGCAGACTGGCTCAGGAAAGACGGCCCTTGTCAAGTTGCTCTTGCGGGAGCACGATGTCAATCAAGGAGCCATCTATTTGAATGGCCATGACATCAGAGACTATCGCCTATCAGACTTGCGTAGCTTGATGGGGTATGTTCCTCAAGACCAGTTTCTCTTTGCCAGTTCCATTTTAGACAATGTCCGCTTTGGTAATCCTGATCTCTCCTTGAACAAGGTAGAGGAAGCAACTAAGTTAGCTCAAGTTTATGATGATATCAAGGATATGCCTGAAGGTTTTGAAATGATCATTGGTGAAAAGGGTGTCAGCCTATCAGGTGGTCAAAAACAACGTCTGGCCATGAGTCGGGCCATGATTCTGGATCCAGATATTTTGATTTTGGACGACTCCCTATCTGCGGTTGATGCCAAGACAGAACATGCTATTATTGACAATCTCAAACATACCCGCAAGGACAAGACGACTATTATTACCACCCATCGTCTTAGTGCGGTGGTGCACGCTGACCTTATCTTAGTCATGCAGGATGGTCGTATCATTGAACGTGGCCGTCATGAGGACTTGCTAGCTCAGGGTGGTTGGTATGCCAAGACCTATGAGTCTCAACAGTTAGAAATGGAAGGAGGAGAAGTTGATGCCTAATCAAAACCAATGGTCTGTGTTTAAGCGTCTCTTGACTTATCTCAAGCCTTACAAATTCTTGACCTTTCTAGCTTTGACCTTCCTCTTGTCCACAACGATTATTAAGAGTATCATTCCCCTTGTGGCCTCTTATTTTATCGACCACTATCTTCATGATATGAATCAGGCAGCAAGCTTAATTCTGATTGGTTACTATGGTCTTTATCTTTTGCAGACACTAGTTCAGTATTTGGGAAATCTCTTTTTTGCGCGTGTGTCCTACAGTATTGTCAGGGATATTCGCCGAGATGCCTTTGCCAATATGGAGAAACTAGGTATGTCTTACTTTGACAAAACTCCAGCAGGCTCTATCGTTTCCCGCTTGACCAATGATACAGAAACTATTAGCGAGATGTTCTCAGGGATTCTGTCTAGCTTTATTTCGGCTATATTTATCTTTGTCACTACCCTTTACACTATGATGATGTTGGACATTCGTCTGACCGGGCTTATTGTGCTCTTTCTTCCTCTGATTGTTCTTTTGGTTAATCTCTACCGCAAAAAATCAGTGGTCATCATTGAAAAGACCAGAGCCTTGCTTTCAGATATAAATGCCAAACTGTCAGAGAGTATCGAAGGGATTCGCATCATTCAGGCCTTTAACCAAGAGGAACGTCTCAAAAAAGAGTTTGATGCCATTAATGAGGAACACCTGATTTACGCCAGCCGTTCCATGTCACTGGATTCTCTCTTTCTACGCCCAGCCATGAGTTTACTGAAGCTTCTGGGCTATGCTGTTCTCATGGCCTACTTTGGCTACCGAGGTATCTATTTGGGCATCACAGCAGGGACCATGTATGCCTTTATCCAGTATATTAACCGCCTCTTTGATCCCTTGATTGAAGTGACACAAAACTTCTCAACCTTGCAAACCTCGATGGTCTCAGCAGGTCGGGTCTTCGCCTTGATCGACGAGCGCACCTATGAGCCTAAACAGAGATGCACAGATGCCAAGGTTACTGAGGGGAATATTCGCTTTGAAAATGTCTCCTTCTCCTATGATGGCAAGCACCAGATTTTGGATAATATTTCCTTCTCTGTCAGTAAAGGTGAAACCATCGCCTTTGTCGGTTCTACAGGTTCCGGAAAATCCTCTATTATCAACGTATTCATGCGTTTTTATGAGTTCCAATCAGGACGAGTTCTTCTTGACGGTGTGGATATTCGCGATTATAGTCAGGCAGAGCTGCGTAAGAACATTGGTCTTGTCCTTCAGGAACCCTTTCTCTATCATGGTACAATCAAATCCAATATTGCCATGTATCAGGAGTTAACTGATGAAGAGATTAAAGCGGCCGCTGAGTTTGTGGATGCCAACCACTTTATCGACAAACTTCCAGAAGGTTATGATGCTCCAGTTTCCGAACGAGGTTCAAGTTTTTCAACCGGTCAACGTCAGCTTCTAGCCTTTGCTAGGACCGTTGCTAGCCAACCTAAAATTCTAATCCTGGATGAAGCGACAGCCAATATTGATTCAGAGACAGAGGCTATTGTCCAAAATTCTCTAGCAAAAATGCGTCAAGGACGCACAACCATTGCCATTGCCCACCGCCTATCGACAATCCAAGATGCCAACTGCATCTATGTCTTAGACAAGGGCCGCATCATCGAACACGGTAGCCATGAGGAGCTCCTAGCCCTCGGTGGTACTTACCACAAGATGTACAGCCTACAAGCAGGTGCAATGGAAGGAGAGTAAGTTAGTCTAGACCATAGATTCTATATTCGAAAAGATTTCTTAAAAATCAAAATCGAGTAGTGACATTTATGTCACTACTTTTTTGTCGGCCTACAACCTATAATAAAATTCATAGCTTGAGAGAAAAAAGCTAAAAAATAGTTTAGGAGGTTGTTGCTATGACAAGGCAAACAAATAACAATTTTGAACTCCTTGACCTTGAGGCACTTGCAAACGTTGAAGGTGGTGATGGATTATGTTTGATTTGAAAAGTTATATTTTAGGGATGGTTTGCATGGCCTTGATGACTTTTTTGGATAAGCCTATTATGTCATTGCTTGAAAAACACAAAGCTACCAATTCCGCTAAAAAGAAATCCTAATTGAGATACCTTGTCAATTGCTAGTCTGTGAATAGCTTTGCACAGAAAGCTAAAAACACTTTAAGGAGAAAAGTATGTTTAAAAACTCAAAACCGTATTTACTGGCTACCATTCTCATAGGAATGGGCCTCGCTAATCTATTTAGAAGTTTGGATGCTGTTCACCATACCATTAACTTGTTTGGGCTAACCTTGCTTCTTTATAGTCTGCTTTTTAAAAAATGGGCACAGTTTAAAAAGTAACCTTTTGCCCCTTTGAACGTGAGGTGCTTGCAAATGCTTATTTTTGATGTTCCCGAAGTAAAATTATTCTTGCTAATGATAGCGGAGATTGTATTATATTTGATTGCATATTTTTGTAATAGAAAAAATAAAGATATGTATATTCGCTTATTTAAAGTATCAGTACTAATGACGCTATTGTATTACATCTCCAGTAGAATGTAATCGCTAAGGGATTACTTGAGATCTTACAACAGTATAATAAGAAAGGAATAGCGTTAAATGTAATAGCTTATTCAGTCTACAAGACTGATAGCGGTTATTCATTCATAGCATAAGTGTTTTATCATGAAGATGAAGAATATAAGTTCGAGAGTATTGCGATTTTCTAGGGTCGTCACTGCTGTACTGGCAGTTTTCCTTATAAGTACCAGTATTTCTCTCTACAAAAGCAAGACCTCGCCAGTGACTTGGCTAACAGTCGGAGTGTTAGCTTTTGTAGTCATTTTAGTAAATGGACTGCTCTACCGTATGCTTAAGAAGCGTCCCGATTCAGTAAATCCGTTAACAATATGGCAGTCCTTCATTGTCTTTCTGGTCATCTCATTTCTAGTGCTTTGTATAGAGTTTTACACATTACTAACATTCAGTGATACCACAGACCGCATAGTACTAGTCGTATTAATGCTTTTGTTAATTCTCTGTGATTTTCTAGCTTACTTGCAAGTCAAAAAATATTTTAAAAGATAGAAAATATAGTAACCATTTGTGACATTATTCAATTTACGTTGCATAAAGTGCATAAAAGCGCTATAATAAGAAAGTGATTAATGAAAAATGTGAAAATTAGAGTAGGATTTCTATGGCTTGAAAGAAGTTCTTCTATCGTATAGACAAAACTTGCAAGGTCTGGGTCTTCAAAATATGTCATGAAAGGAGGATTACTATTTGAAACAATCGCTTATTTCTAGAAAGTACATAAAATTTATCCTACAAGTTATCTTGGCTGTCTGTATTCAATGTGTGATAACATTTTTCTGGCATCAAGAAAGGACATTTTTATTTTACACCTTGTCACTCTATGTTTCTTTATCGTTCTCTGATGATCTTAGTCAGCTGATTTTTAGAAATGAGAAGTGATGTCGTTACTCTAATCTAGCACAAGTAATGTGACAGATACGAGGTTTTAGCTATTCTAGATTCAGAAATAATAGCCAATCATTTCTATGATAATACCTTATAATTTGTTTAAATGGTCCTAGCAAAAAGGAGCAAAAATGGTGATATTACAAAAAATTAGTTCTGCTGTATTACGTTCGTTACGTGTCGTATCAGCAATCCTAGGAGTAGTCATTGGGAATATAGCTTTGAATTCTCTATCTAGTCAGCATCCAATCTGGATTTGGCTACCTTTGGCATTGCTATCAATCTTTTTACTCGTGTTACCACAGTTGATTAAGCGAGAGCTTGACCGTCGTCCACTTGAAGAACGACAGTTTACTCTTAAACAAATTTACGCTGGTATGGGCTTGGCGCATTTGGCTATTATTTTAGCTGGTATTTATCGTTTGCTGACGGTGAGGGATACTGAATGGCGCCTAATAATTATAGTTGTGATTGTTTTGGATATTTGTTTACTAGCTTTTCTGACGCCCAGAGTGCTTAAAATCATTAAACAAAGTGAACGAGGTTAGAATGGCAGTTTATGATAGACACGCCTATAAAAATAGCGAGGCTGTAAGTGCTTATCTATGCTTTGGTAACTTTCTAGGTATTGTAAAAACTTTCTGTTTGAGAGAAGTGTGAGGTTTAAGTTTTATGTCAAAAAATCTACGTGCCCTTACTGCCATTGTTTTGTCCCAATTGCTTATTGAGTGGGTGGGATTCATTCTAAGTATTCCTCTTAGTAAGATTCTGGTTCTAACAGTACTTAGCAGTCTAGTAGAGATCTTGATGCATCTTTTCCTAAGTAAAAAATCTAAAGTTACTTTGGGTGATAAAGAGATATGGCATCAATACTTTTTATTCGTTAAGAAGACGCTGTGGTTCTCTATTTTATTAGTTGCAATTTTTCTTTTTTATTCGATAATCAAATCTGATAGCTTTATGCTTTATTTTTACTGGCATATTTTTGTCTTATTCCACTGTCTTGGCTATATCATTTGTTTAAATAACATTAAAATGAATCGTAAAAATTGAAGCCTAAATCTTGTTTATTTCCGCACAATCAAAAAATCCCATGAGAGTTCTCATCCTATGGGATTTTTTTGTTTATCTTACGAAAACCACTAGCTGTGCTAG
>ENA-OPSH01001325-OPSH01001325.1-human-gut-metagenome-genome-assembly--contig:-NODE-1325-length-11104-cov-2.022989_pt1 | contig 11104 bp, 6 predicted proteins | sample MGYA00241802_ERZ501895 | MGnify/ENA primary metagenome ERZ501895 (study PRJEB25962, sample SAMEA2042304) | human gut metagenome | biome: human gut; feature: human-associated habitat; material: faeces...
ATCAGAATTCTGTTGCATTTGCAAGTTGAATTCAGCTCTTTTTACTATCTTCATAAAGCATCCGACAAATCTTCCGATCAAATTCCTTGTCATACTTGGTCAGATTTCTTGTTTTCGGGTCATAGCGATAAAGTGACAGGTTGCTTCCCATCAGCACCTCTCCTGCCGATGTTTCAAGCATGCAACGAATTTCTTCTCCTTTCCAATCACCTTTCAACACTTTATTATTGCATAAGGTCATCTTATTCAGGCTAGGGTGATAATAACAAATTCCCTGATTATGTAGTCCTATCCAGACGGCACCTGTCTTCTGGTCACAATAAATGCTTTGAATACTGTTCCTTATCGTTTTACCTGACAACAAAGGAAGGTCGGAAAGCCGGGTAAGAGAAAGATTACGTGCATCTATTACATAAAGCCCGTTCTGTACCGTACCAATCCATGCGTTTCCTCCTTTATCCACATCCATAGAGGTGAGCCATGAGTTCTGTCCTGGTTGAATATCCGATATTTGGCTCCACTTTTTATGAAAATTGTCATAATAACCTACTCCCCGATCCCACATCAACCAAAAATCTCCGTTCACCAATATCTTCAATACAATCCGGTCATCGGGTTTCAACTGCTCTTTCAGAAAATCAACTTGTTCGATAAAACGTTTTTTCTCATGGTCGTAACAACGGACAACTCCTTTTTGATGAACCATCCAACTACGTCCTCCCTGACTTTCTATCCCCAACAACTTCCCATAATACTCTACGGTTTCATCATTCCCATAGACTTGCATCATTTCTTTCGTCTCCGAATTGTAGGTATAGACAGAAGAACTATCCGTCAAAAACCAATAACGTCTCTCTGAATCAATAAATATATCCGCAAGTTTTTCCTTTAGCCCAAACTCATATAATAACGAGTCTACATTGTATATATATTGTTCTGTGGTCAAATCAAATACCCGTAAATTGGAACGTTCCTTCATCCACAAGCGATTGTCCGCATCAATATATTGTTCAAAAATAATATGGTTGTAAGATATAGGATGACCTTTCTGAAGATCAAAAGGGAAACTGGAGAAGTTCACTCCATCATACATCGTCAATAACACAGTACGAATCCCCATACGTCCGTCAGGCAAAGAAAACACGCTTCCGACATAATTATCCGGTAATCCCTCTGTTGCACCGATATGACGAAATATATAGGAAGTCTCTTGCGAATGTATCCGGTTCGTAATCAAGAAACTCAATAAAATAGTAAATAAATATATTCGTGCTTTCATAACTGTTATTCCTCTTTGTATCTCCGTATATATAGTTAATACGAACAAGCTCACTGATTCACCCTATTTCCTAAAAAGATTTTCATAGAAATAGCTAACCGTTAAAACATACACAAACTGTTTATAATCAACACAAAGATAACACTAAAAGCACAAAACCAAAGCAAGACTTCATCTTTTTTCAATCAAATCCAAAGCAAAAATCCTCTTTTTTAAGATTAAATCCAAAGCAATCAATTAACAAAATTGCAGCAGACGCTCAAAGCTTGCCAATCTCAAAAGAATAACTACCTGACGAAAGTTCCAATATCACCTTTCCATCCTTCATGTCGACATACTCCACTCCTTTACTCTTCTTTAAAGATTTATTCCCTTCGGTTATCTTCTTTACTGAAACAGTCGGCAGATATAACCGGGCAGTCGTATTGGCAGGAACTGTAAATTGGTAGGTAACTACATCGTTTTCCTTTTTCCAACTGCTTTCAATACGCCCATACATCGAATTATAATATCCCTTTGCGTAAGTCATGCCACCAGTCGTATCTACTTCCGGCCTCAACACAAAATGCTTGAATCCGGGGGAGTTTTCATCCCGTTCTATTCCTAGAGAACGGTTGTACATCCATGCACCGACTGCCCCAAAAGAATAATGGTTGAAGGAGTTCATGCGGTTATTTCCTCCGAATCCATCTTCGTGGGTATAGGAGTTCAATCTTTCCCATATCGTGGTAGCTCCCTGCTCTACCGAATACAGCCAGGAAGGATAACTGGTTTGCTGTAACAGCCTGTATGCCACATCACTGTAGCCATTGTCCGACAATGCTTTGCTAATCCAAGCAGTTCCGATGAAACCAGTCATGAGTGAATAAGAAGGAATTGTTTCTATCAAATTATGAATGAACTGCGGCTTGTTATCTTCCTCAACAATACCAAAGACCAATGGAAGTACATAGGATGTTTGTGTATCCACCAATGTCCCTTGCTTTTCAGGAATAAAAGCGGAAAAGACAGTTTTGCAAGTACCAGGTTGTATATAGGTTTTGTTGAAGAAAGCTTTTCTAACAGCATGAAGTTTCTGAAACCATTCAGCGTCAGCGGTTTTGCCCAAGACAGTTGCAATCTTATTCATCAGTTCCAAATCATAGAGGAAGTAAGCTTCCCATAAGAGTGACTTATCATTCTTTGAGTCCTCAAGCCCCAACCAGTCACCTAAATCTCCCCATGCCCTGTATTGGACAAGCAAATTCGTCTTCGGGTCGATTGTTTCATTAAGGATGTAGGAAATATACCGTTTCATTGAGTCATAATGCTCATTCAACAGTGTTTTGTCTCCATATTGTTGGTAACATTCCCAAGGTACCGTGATTCCGGCGCTTCCCCACAGAACTCCGCCAAATCCACCACCCAAAGGGGCGATGTCAGGAAAACGTCCGTCCTTACGCTGCACATCTCGCATAGATCGAAGATATCTTCTCAGAAATTGCGGGACATCTGCCAAATAGGTAGCAGTTCGGGAAAAGACGGAAATATCCCCTGTCCAACCCAAACGTTCATTCCTCTGCGGGCAATCCGTAGGGACAGACATGAAATTGGCATACGAAGACCATGTAATATTTTCCCAAAGTTTGTTTACTTTCGCATTGGATGTCTCATAATGAGAAGAAAGCTCGTGAATGGAACTAAGTACTATACCTTTCACCGCATCCACAGGCAATGCCTTTTCAATACCGGTAATTTCTACAAAGCGATAACCGTGATAGGTAAACCGGGGAAGGATTGTTTCTTCACCACCTTTCGTTATATAAATATCCTGTGCCATAGCTGCACGGATATTCTCAAGCATTATCATGCCGATATTACTTTCATACTCCGGAAGATTGGGATATTTCACTTCCGCAAAACGCAAATTTATCTTCGTTCCGGGCTTCATTCCGGACAGGTTGATTTTTGGCACACCTGCCATATTCTGTCCCATATCATAAACAAATACACCCGGACGGACTTCTTCCACAGACAGAGCAGTCAATTCTTTTATAGCCTTCACCGTCTGACCGAACTGCCCGACAAGTTCAAAATCAGAGTAATCATCCACTTTCGGTTTATTCGGATTTCCTTCCGTACTAATATGACCCTCCAAAGTAACTTCGCAGGCCGGATGCCAACCGGACGCATCATAGGCGGGGGTACTCCATCCCTCTATTTCCACCTCTCTCGAAGCATCGTATACTTCCCCTTGAAAGAAGCTGCCATAAAGCACAGGCCCTCTGTTGAAACATTGCCAGGTGGACGGGTCGGAAACAATCACTTTTTCTTGTCCGTCCGCATAAGTGATAACTAATTTTGCCAGGATAGACTGGCAGTCACCGAAGAAATTCCAGTTATCTCCTGTAAAAGTCGCTCCACCACTCCACCAACCTTCGGACAATATAGCGCCGAGAGCGTTCTTTCCGGAATGAATATGCTCTGTGACATCAAACGTCTGATACAAATGAGTCTTATTATATTGGGTAAGTCCGGGATTAAAGTAATCATCCCCTATCCGTCTGCCATTCAGATAAATTTCATAGATGCCACGTGATGTTACATATAAACGTGCCTTAGTTATTTTCGCATCTGAAGCGGCAAAGACCGTCCTGAGCATAGGAGCCGAATGACCTTTTGGCGTAAATGTTTTAAGAGTACCGGAAGCACCACCTTCTATCCGGTAATCTTCAACCTGCACTGCCGCTATCACATTCGAAGGACTTCTGAAATTCGCAATTTCTACCTTTGAAAAGGAAGCGGATTGACCGGCAGAGACAGAATAACCTATATCTCCGACCACCGGAAAAGCGATAAAATCACCACCCCGCCCTAACGGATTCAGGTTGATCGAGCCTATTTCCTTGTCGATATTATCTATATAAAAACGTGTAAAACCTAATTCTGAAGTAAGGCTTATATGATGACGTTCGTATTTGTTGTCCTCATTGATGATTGTCAGAGGAACAGCGAAACTTTTATAAGGAACCTCTTTTTTATCATTCGGGTGATATCCAGTCCTATATACATTCAGTACGGCTTCCTTACCGGAAAGCAAAGGAGCAATATCCAACTCTATCTTTATATACGATTCGTCTTTATTATTCTCCAAGTGATAAAGATTCCTATTTTGCCCCATCAGACGCTCGTCATTGGCTCCATAGATGAATCCGGCACGGGTACTTCTTGAAATCTTGTCCAACTGCAATGAAAAGTTCAACTTGAAAACGGGAAGATAATGGGAGTATAATATCCTGTCATCCTCTCCCCCGCCAATCCATTTGGCGTCGCTCCATCCCTGATAAGCACGGTCGGTACTCATCAGTCCGGTTTCGAACCAGGAAGAAGCGGAAGTTTCCTCATTTTTGTTGTTCCATACGCGAACTGTCCATAAATAGCGTGTAGTTGCTTTCAAGGGAAGTCCGGCATATTCGATATTCAATGATTTATCGTCGGCAATCTTTCGGGAATCCCATACTTGTGTACCAGCTTCATCGGTCACTATTATCTGGCGGGCTGTTTGTGTCAATCCCCTTTCATCTGTAAGCGCTTCCATCTGCCAACTGAAACGGGGTTTCTCCACATCAATCCCTAGCGGGGTTGTCGCATATTCCACTTGCAGTTTTTTCAGTCGGAAAGTAGTATCAGCTACACCCGGCAGGTTGTTTATCAGTATAAGTAATAAAAGGCAAATGTATTTTTTCATTGTTTCAACAATACGTTTGTAATCATATAATCTATCTTGTACAGTAATAAACTAATCGTAGTTTTTCTAAAACTTAATTGCTAACATGCAATGATTTAATACCCGTAACACATAACTTTATTCGTCTGACAGTTGTCGAACTTTCGTCTGACAATTGTTATTCTTTCGTCTGACAACTGTAAGACGAAAAAGAAACGGTTGTCAGACGAATAAAATCATGTATCATTAGCCATAAATCTATTAAACACTAAAAATAAATCTGCACAAACTCGAAATTAGTTCATAAGCATGAGAAACAAAATATTACTTGATACTCACTTTATCTACAAACCCTTTCATATTGACGTTCAAATCTTCCAGTGAAGTCACCCGTTTACCGTTCAAGACTATATTCTCGAACAGGATATTCCCGATTCTGCGGTTCTTATCATACCCTTCTATCAGCGAAGGATTGACATACTTGGCTGTACAAGAGATGTTGCGGAACACGATATTCTTTATACCCCGGCCCGGCCCTGTGTTATACTTCTGATTATACATCACACGGAGATGGAACAACTGTCCTTCCTGAATATTTTCCACACGAATGTCTTCAAAAGTAATATTTCGCGCAAGGTTATGGTCACCTACGTTGATAGCCATACATCCCTGATAATCACGGTCGTCCTCATCATGTTCCAGTATATCAATGTTCTTGAACAATATGTCTTCCAGAACTTCATCCCCGGTTTTCGTATTACCATGCGTACCTATGTTGATAGGATGCGCGATGTCCGCCCAAAGGGTGGAATTCAGTACACGGATATTACGGCAATCCCCGTAATAATTCCAACGGTGGGTATAGAGAGCTATGCAATCATCCGAATTGCGCAGAAAGACATCATCAATCGTCACATCCGAGCAAGACATAAAATCCAGTCCGTCACTCCATCCCTGATAACTGAATGATTTCAGGTTTCGAATGGTGATGCCGGTAGATTGCCCGCCGGAAACGGTGTAGTGGCGCGAGTTGACAACGGTAATCCCGTCAATCAGCACATTCTTGGAATAGGCTACGGATATTCCCTGCTGTGGTTCGAGCAACATGCCATGCCCCAAGATTTTCACATTCTCCACACTGTCACAATTAAGGCAGCCTTTCAATACTGCTCCACCTTCCAGATAAACTGTCGTATTGGAAGGAATACGGAAGCACTTTCCTGCCACATCGGTAGGTTCATGGATGCCGGACTCGAAGTACATCACATTCGGGTCATTCTTGTCGGGCACATTCTTAATAATCGGATTGGCAAATACGTGCAGATTATTCAAACGGTCGCCGTTGAATTCGACAGAGAGTTTTTGCGGTTTATCCAGTGTAAACAAAAGAAAGTTCCCGTCTATCTCCGGTTGAATGCCTTTGGAAAGGGGACGCACTACGGCAGAACGGATGTCTCCGTTATTCTTTTGCACCAGCACTTCCACTTTACCGGAGAAATCAAACTGTACCATGGTCGCATCGGACTTGGTATCCATATCCACCTTTACGTTATATTCGAAAAGGTCAACCCAATCTTTTTCACCTGCCTGCCGTACTTTTACTGTGTAATCATCGTTGTGACGGGCATAGTAAATGCCCATCGGTACGGGATAGGTGATGATTTCCGCCTGCACACAGTTCCATCCGAAAAGCGCAAAAAGAGAAATCAATACCATTCTTCTTAATTTATTCATACCTATTTTTTTATCTGCTGATATATGACAACGAAGCATGCCGGTAAACCGTCCGGGCTGAAACACCGACAATACTTCCATTGTCTTTCATCAGTATAATTCGAACAAATCTTTCTTTTTACTCAAATGCAGTTTTACCGGGTATACATCAATGTGCCGAATCCCAGTACATCAAAACCACCGGAAGTCTCGCCATAATTTCCACCTCCGCCTTCTATGCCACGGGTTTCCACAGCATTTTTCGTATACTTAATTTGCTCATCCTTGATGCTCCCCTGTGCTTTATAATGATAATAAGGAAGTGCCCAAATAGGTCGGTCGTTGCCACGCCCGTTTTCTCCCAATGCAGACTGAACAACGGGCGATATCCCTCCCCAAGCATTATGTTGTTGCCATGTATATGTAGTGTAAGGAACAGGATCACTTGTATAATTATAACATGCCGCATACTCGCAAGCTTTAAGGAAAAGGTTTTGCTTGTAAGCGAAGAAGTCATCTCCTTGATTCCATGCTAACTGACAAATAACGCCAATCAGTCCTACGCACATTAATGTATGTCCCTGGTCACGTCCACTTTCCTGAAGTTGAGCAAAATTAGCATATTGTCCGGTAAATGCATGATAAATAGCACGTGTCAGACGTCCATTTGTCACTCCTGTCTGAAAATGCTCGATAGCTTCATTGTATATATCACGACGGTCGGCAAGAATACCGATTGCCATAGTAGAAGCAATATTACAAAGTCCCCAATTCGCCCAATAGTGTTAGTACCATGATGGCGTACTAGAAAGTCTTTATTGGCAGGATAAAAAACGGTCAACATCCAATCCACATAATCTTGACGATCTTGTGAATCCCACCCGATATAATCATAAAGAAGTTCTCCGGCAATAGCAAATTCATGCCCGTAAATACCGGATGCCAACGATACATTCGAGTTGCCCCCCAATCCTTTACAAACATCTGCCCATTGGTTCAGAATAGAGACTGCTTTATCAGCATAACGGTCGTCCTGTTCTATTTTCCAACGCAAACCCATCTGGTAAGCTGCTGCTGCACCACGAGCTGCATTCATATAATTCTCCGCTCCTTCGCCACGAATTATAATTTCTGTAGGCCAGGTTGTCCAATCAAGCTGGGCATACTTGCTGCTTTTCAACTGCTCGTAAGCTTCCGCCCAGGGCGACTCACCTGCTTTCACTTTTTCTCTCACAAAATCAAAATCTGCATCCGTGTGCAAACCGCCTATATGTTCCATTGATACACTCGCATCTTTCGATTCTACTTGTACCAAATCCAACTGATCCTCCGGCAGAGGAATCATATTCAAATCTTTCTCTACGTTGACATCCGGTAGGTCGATGCCATCACCGCATCCTGCGAAAGATAAAGCAACGAATGCTGCGGCTAAATAATATATTTTCTTCATGATACTTCACTTAAATTATTTATTGTAATGCCACCGTCAAAAGGCAGCATTACATTTCTTTAAATTTCTTATTTCAGACGAATCTCTATAGAGGATAATTTCAAACAATGAGCTTTTTGATTAAATTGTACCACAAATCCCATAGTCACTTGACCATCTATCTCTACATCATTCATTATCAATTGCTGATTATTATAATTTCCTGTGGCAATATTGACACCTGCAAGTATATTATCTACGGTACCTTCCCACTGATAACGATCCGGATTTATGTCCGGTAATGTGGTATCATCTCCTTTTTGCACAAAGAACCCTGCCTGATGCCTTCCGCCTTCCATAACATTCACCTCTGTTAGATTCAAAACGACATCATAAACCCCTGCCGGAAGTTCAATGGTCTGCCACATCTTACCATTTTGTTTATGTGGTAACTTATCCCAACTATTCTGTATAACCAATAATCCGGGGTCATCACCGGAACTTAAATACAGACCTTCATGAGGATCCATCCCCTCTCCCTTATGATGAAATCCTTCATTGCCACCTCCATAATTAAATTTCCATCCTACAGGTGTATAATGCCCCGCACCCGTAAATTCTTCCACTGCCTTAAACGGTTGTTTCCCATTAGTCAGCACATACTCTGAAATATCACTACCAGTTTTCAGCATATTCAGTTTATCCGTACTGACAACATCTGCATCAACACCTTCAAAATGTAACGTAATCACGCCTTCACCCACACTGCAATCTTCTGAAACAGTTGCTGTTATTTGAGTGTTACTTTCAACAGTCACAGTCAACGGTTGCCCATTAAACATAGCCGATGTCACCCTGCTGTTCTGGAAGCCCGTTCCTGTAATGGTAATAATATCACCTTGCTCAACCGCAGCCCGACTAAATCTATTATCAGTAATAACGGAAGTAATTACAGGAGATGTCAACAATTCAAAAGTTTTCCAATCACCCATAGGTATTTCAACGCCATACATAAAGAGAGAAAGTTCTTTTTCTCCAAAATCTGTCATTGCAGGAACTTTAACCACAATCTCAGTCTTATCCCCTTCCAACGTCACTTCCGTGGCAGGCGTATCACCAAACTTAACTTCGATATCCTTCACGTCATTCACAAAATTCTTTCCAGTAATAGTCATTGTACTACCCACATATCCTCTTAATGGAGTAACCTCCATCACCTCCGGCATTGGAAGCACTGTATATGCCAATGTGGACTCAATGGTTTCAAACGGAGTAATAACAGTGACAACATAATCTCCGGCAATCAACGTTTCAGGAACAGTTACTGTAATGCTCTTATCAGTTAGTTTATCCACATCAATTACAGCTTGCACCGGGTCTCCTCCCGCCTTAGCAGTAAAAGTAACTCTCAATGGCTGCAACCCTTCAACAGGTTTCAATAATTCCTGAGCAAGATTGGTTCCGGTGATAGTAAATGTACTTCCTGCATATCCCGAAGGAACCGGTTCATCCTGTTTCGGCAAATCAAGAGTAGCATGCTTTAACACCGTAAACGGATACGATGCCAAATCGACTGCTTGATTGGAAATTTTCAAAGTCATAATTCCGCTTTCAGCAGACTCGGGCAGTTTTACTTGAAAACGTTCATCAGTAGGAGTACCTATTATCTCCGCTTTGTCCGTACAACCAACGAAAAGCAAAGTATATAAAGTCTTGGAGACTCCCAAATCATGTCCCTCAAAAACAATATCCGTACCGGGAAATCCAAAAGAAGGTTTTACAGCACTGATACCCGGTTTCCCTAATACGCTGTATGACAAGTCGGTTTCTACCCTTTGACCAAACACTTCAACTGTTATTTTTCCGTCCGTAGCAGATACAGGAACTTTTGCAACAATAGCTTTGTCTTCACAAGAAATAACAGAAGCTTCTTGAGAGCCGATATACACTTTCACGTCATCCGTACGGACTCCAAAATCTTCACCACTAATCGTAAATTCAGTATCGACATATCCTCGAACAGGAGATATGCCTGTTACTATAGCACATGGATTCTCGTAAGTCATCTGAACGATTTCTTCATTGTCCTCATCACATGCCGCTACCGCAAACAAAGAGAGGAAAACCGGAAACAGATAATTATATATTTTCTTCATAATCTATGTTATTTATTCCTTTTTGACCATTTATTTATCATTACTGAAGAATCAGTTTCACACTCGTCACTTTGAAATAAGTATCGTTCGTCCCCACTGTAACAAGGAAACCGACCACCATATCTTTTGCTTCGTCCACAGTCAGTTCCACAGTAAGCTTCCCTGACGTCAATACCTGATTCTTTCCATCCAGATATGACCAGTCATCGAACACCGTATATGCTCCTCCTCTCTCTGTGACAGTAGCAATATCCGCCAAATCGGGAATAGCACTTTCATCCGTTCCCGGCACAATCATAGCGACAAGAGAATTACCCCCATCATTAGGGAACCAAGACGTATCATAGGTAATCTCCATATTATATGTACCTTTCAAGAAACTGGCACCCTGCCATATCTTACCATTGGTCATGGCATTTTTACCCCATCCTCTTTGGAAGCAAAGGAAAGTCAAATTTCCATTCTTAACATATTGTCTGCATCCATGCGGATTCATGGACGCCGCATTCTGATTCCAATACATAGGTTTGCTCCAGTCGCCCGGGTTATCTTCCTCGCTGGCAAAAGGTTGCTGATAATTCTTCAGATAAAGTACCGTCACATCTCCCTTCGAATTCGGATTAAACATAGCCCCTCCTGTCATGGCATATCCATGAACGGTTACAATCACATTACCCGTCACGTAACCTTCAGGAGCAGTTGCGATGATTGTCTTTTCATCTACCAATTCAAAAACTGCCGGTGTGCCATTGAAATCGACAGAAATATCGGAAGCATCCGTACCAAAATTCTCGCCGGATATGGTAACCTTGTCACCCGTA
>ENA-OPSH01001332-OPSH01001332.1-human-gut-metagenome-genome-assembly--contig:-NODE-1332-length-11077-cov-2.894937_pt1 | contig 11077 bp, 10 predicted proteins | sample MGYA00241802_ERZ501895 | MGnify/ENA primary metagenome ERZ501895 (study PRJEB25962, sample SAMEA2042304) | human gut metagenome | biome: human gut; feature: human-associated habitat; material: faeces...
TCTCAAATCCTTGCTCACTCTCATAAATGCATTCTCGATTGTTGCAATATTTCCATTAGCACCAAATTCGCATACCAATAATCCGCCTGGTTTCAATACTTTATGTATATTATTCAACAGCGCATTATGGTCTGTTATCCAATGAAAAACAGCATTTGAAAAAACAACATCAAACTGTTCTACAAATGGTAATGCCAGTGCATCACTAACTATAAATTTTATGTCAGGATACTGCTGTTGCGCCCATTTTATCATGCTTTCCGAACTGTCAACACCAATCACCACTTCTGCCAACTTCTTTAATTGTACTGTAAGAATTCCAGTTCCGCAACCAAAATCAAGAATACTTTGATTATTATTCTCAGGCACAAACTCTAAAAGTCCTTTTCCGTATTCTGCGACAAAATCATGTTTATTATCATATAAAGCTGCATTCCATTCACTCATAAATTTTCCGCCAAGAATAACTCTAATAACAACCATCATAATTATTTTCTTTATCCATTCTAATCTGCTCATTGCCATAACCCCTTTCTGCTTTTGTCACGGCAATTCTTATATTTATAGTTTTCCAATAAAATTAAAAAGACTATAAACACACTGTTATGTTCAGAAACAGTAAAATCTATAGTCTCTTATAAGACGATATTAAATTGTATTCGTTGATTTTATCTAGATAAAGTATGCACCAGGCGGGAGTCGAACCCGCGGCCAACAGCTTCGGAGGCTGCCACTCTATCCACTGAGTTACTGGTACATAAGCTATATTATATTACAACATATTCAAAAAAATAGCAAGAGATATTTTGGGGTCGGACTGGACTCGCTTCGCTCGATAAGGTATACCCGCAGGGCATTCGTGAATGCATAGTCCTTCGGACTGGACTTGCTTCGCAAGGTAAGGTATAATATACTGTAAATTTGCTGTAGGTGGATTGGAGGGATGTGCGTGAAGCTTAGAAAATCTACAGTTGTTGTTATCATTACAAGCTGGATCTTATTTTTTATTGCAGCTTTTTTGGCATATGCGAAATTGGACCAGATGAAACAAGAACGACTTACAAATGAAAAGATTTTTCATCAAACAACACAAAAGAATACCTCACAAGGCGTGATCAGAGAAACAAATGATGCAGCGGAAACGAAGAAGGAAGATTCAGAGACTGAGAAAAAAGCAGTTGAGAATTTTATGAAAACATATTATGAGAGAGTTCAGAAAAATGATCTGGAAAATCTTAAGAATATGGTAGAAGATACGAATGAATTAACTGAGGATCAAAAGGCAATCCATCAGTATGTGAAGAAATATAAGAATCTTACATATCTGATCAAACAAGGAGCAGACGATGAATCCTATATCGTTTATGTAACATATGAGATGAAGATCCGCAAGATTAAAACACTTGCACCGGGGATGACATCGTATTATGTGATGAAGAAAGGGGATACATTCTGTATCTATAATAATCAAAAACATGATACGGATGAGATCACAGATGCAAAAAAAGAAAGCCAGAATAGCAAAGAAATTAAAAAACTTACAAAACAGATCAACAAAAGATATGAGCTGGTTTTAAAACAAGATAAAAAATTAAAACAATTTTTTGAAGGAAATTAAAAGATATGATGAAATTTGAAATTTATATTCTGCAGAAGAAATCACAGGATCCTAAGATGTATCAGGAAGCAATGGGTGAGTATCTAAAACGTCTTGGTGCATACGCGAAAGTTTCTGTAATATATAAGAAGAATGCAAAACAAGTAGAGAAAATATTAAAAGAACCGGGAGAACATTATCATATCCTGCCTGGAAGAGACAGTATGACAAGTCCGGGGCTTGCACAGCTGATTAATGAAAGTTCTGTACAGGGAATTTCAAAGTTTCATTTTTATATTGGAGATTTAGGATCAGAGGAAGCAAAGCCATTTCATGTATCGTCATTTACACAAAGTGGTTCGCTGGCAGGCACGATCATATTAGAACAGATTTATCGTGCTTATCGGATTTTGAATCATCAGCCATATCACAAATAAAAATATTACGAGAAAACACTAGAATGGAGTTGATAAAGATGGAGTTTAAAACACCAACAATTGAAGATAAGGAAGAAATTGATCGATGTATCTTAGCAGATGATACAAGAAGTTGTGATTATGCAACAGCGAATATTATTTTATGGAGTCCTTTTTATCAAGTAAAGTATGCGATCATAGATGGATTATTTGTATCTCATACTGATGAGGAGGGAGGTTCTTTTTGTTATCCACTTGGAAAAGGAAATAAAAAGAAAGTATTGCAATATTTTATGGATGATTGCAAAGAAAAAAAGATTCCGTTTGTATTACATGGTGTAACTCATGAGATGGAAGAAGAGTTTCGTGAAATATTTGGAGATATTTATGAGATTGAATATGACAGAGATATCTCAGAATATATTTATGACAGAGAAAAACTCGCAACATTATCAGGAAAGAAACTTCATGGAAAGAGAAATCATATCAATCGTTTTAAAGAAAATCATGAATGGTCCTATGAACCACTTTCCGATGAAAATCAGTTAGAAGTACTGGCAATGCTGATGGAATGGAAGATGCAAAATTGTGATCCAGAAGATATAGAGAAACATGACGAGATCTGTGTTTCTAAAAATTGTGTGATCAATTATAAAGAATTAGGACTTGTCGGAGGTGTTCTGCGTGCGGAAGGAAAGGTCGTAGGATTTTCAATCGGTGAACGTGCATCAAATGAAGATACATTTATCGTTCATATTGAAAAAGCTTTTGCAGATATCCAAGGAGCTTATCCGATGATCAATCAACAGTTTGTGATCCATGAGATGGAAGATTTCAAATATGTGAACAGAGAAGACGATGCTGGAGAAGAGGGACTTAGAAAGTCAAAATTATCGTATCGACCAGTCTTTATGGTAGACAAGGGCGTTCTTCGTCTAAAATCAGAAGTAAAGAATTGACACTAGGTGCCTAAAAATGTAGAATTGAAGGTAGGACAAACCATTAGGAGGAATATGTAATGAGACATTTGATTGATCCGATGGATTTAAGCGTGGAAGATATTGATAGATTATTAGACCGCGCTGATGACATCGCAAAGAATCCTGAGAAGTATCAGGAAGTGTGCAAACACAAGAAATTAGCAACGCTGTTCTTTGAACCAAGTACAAGAACAAGATTAAGCTTTGAAGCAGCAATGCTTGAATTAGGGGGAAGTGTTCTTGGATTTTCTTCTGCTGATTCATCATCTGCATCTAAAGGAGAAAGTGTTGCAGATACAGCAAGAGTCATTGAATGTTATGCAGATATCATTGCGATGCGTCATCCAAAGGAAGGAGCACCATATGTAGCGTCACAGTATGTAAATATCCCTGTGATCAATGCAGGAGACGGTGGTCATAATCATCCAACACAGACATTGACAGACCTTTTAACAATTCGAAGAGAAAAGGGACGTTTAAATAATTTCACGATTGGATTTTGTGGAGATTTAAAATTTGGACGAACAGTGCATTCTCTGATCAAAGCATTATCAAGATATGAAGGAATCAATTATATTTTAATTTCTCCAGAAGAACTCCAGATTCCAGAGTATCTGAAGAAAGATGTTTTTGAGAAGAAAGGAATCACATTTACAGAAGTTGATAAGATGGAAGATGTGATGCCACAGCTTGACATTCTTTATATGACACGAGTACAGAGAGAACGTTTCTTTAATGAAGCTGATTATGTAAGATTGAAGGATAGCTATATCTTAGATATGGATAAATTAAAGATCGCCAAGAAGGATCTTTCTATTTTACATCCATTACCTCGTGTGAATGAGATTTCTGTAAAAGTTGATAACGATCCAAGAGCCTGCTATTTTAAACAGGTATTGAATGGAAAACATGTAAGAATGGCATTGATCATGGAATTACTGGGGGTAAGTGCAGATGAACATTGATAGCATTAAGAATGGAATCGTATTAGATCATATCCGTGCAGGACGCGGAATGCAGATTTATAATAGTCTTGGATTAGATCAGTTAGATTGCAGTGTTGCGATCATTAAGAATGTAAAAAGCAGCAAAATGGGCAAGAAAGATATCATTAAGATTTCAGATGCATTTGAAGTGAACTTTGATGTTTTAGGTTATATAGATCCAGAAGTTACGGTATGTGTCATTGAAAATGGCAGTGTAAAGTCCAAACACAAAGTAGAACTTCCAGAGAAGATCGTGATATTGCAAAATGCAAGAATCCAAGATGTATTACATCTGTAGAACAAGAAATCGATCATGTGTTTAAATTGACAGACAGAGAACACCAAGTATATCGCTGTATTTACTGCGAATCAAAGCTTAAAAAATAATCAAAAGAAACAAGAGGTATCCGTGCATGAAACAAGAAAGCAGAACAAACATTAATCGTGTAAAGAAGGATATCAGCAGTCCAGATAGTTTCACACCGCCTGAGGAACTGAAACGACAGCTGATTACAACCATGCAAAGCATTTATGATGAAGAAGATATTGAGGCTGTAGAACGTGCCTATAAAGTAGCATATAAGGCACATGAGAAACAGAAACGAAAGTCTGGAGAGCCATATATCATTCATCCTATTTGTGTTGCGATCATATTGGCAGAATTAGAACTTGATAAAGAAACGATTATGGCAGGACTGCTTCATGATGTAGTAGAAGACACGGAAACAACCCATGAAGATATTGTAAGAGATTTTGGGGAAGAAGTTGCCCAGTTAGTTGATGGCGTAACAAAGTTAGGACAATTAAGTTATTCCAAAGACAAGATTGAAGTTCAGGCGGAGAACTTACGAAAGATGTTTCTTGCAATGGCAAAAGATATCCGAGTGATCCTGATCAAACTTGCTGACCGTTTGCATAATATGCGTACCATGCAGTTTATGCGCCCAGAGAAGCAAAAAGAGAAATCCAGAGAGACGATGGATATTTATGCACCGATCGCACATCGTCTTGGTATTTCCAAGATCAAAGTTGAATTAGATGATCTGGCACTTCGATATTTAAAACCAGATGTTTATGAAGATTTAGAACACTCTCTTGATTCTGCAAAGGAAGAAAGAGAAGCATTCATTCAGGAAATCGTTGACGAAGTGAAAGGACATATTGACCACGCTGGAATTAAGGCAGAGATTGATGGCCGTGTGAAACACATGTTCAGTATATATAAGAAGATGGTCAATCAGCATAAGACGATCGATCAGATTTATGACTTATTTGCAGTCCGGATCAAGGTTGATACGGTTAAGGACTGTTATGCGGCACTTGGGATCATTCATGAGATGTATAAACCAATCCCAGGAAGATTCAAGGATTATATCGCGATGCCAAAACCGAATATGTATCAGTCACTTCACACAACATTGATCGGACCAGAAGGACATCCATTTGAGATTCAGATCCGTACATTTGAGATGCATCGTGTTGCTGAATATGGTATCGCAGCCCATTGGAAATATAAAGAAAATAATAATACCAAGGGACTTAACAAAGAGGAAGAAAAGTTAAGCTGGTTAAGAGAAGTGCTGGAATGGCAGCGTGATATGGATGATAACAAAGAGTTTTTAAGTTTGCTGAAGACGAACTTGGATCTCTTTGCAGAACAGGTATATTGTTTTACACCGAATGGAGATGTCAAAAACCTTGCGAATGGTTCGACACCGATCGATTTTGCATATTCAATCCATAGTGCAGTCGGTAATAAGATGGTTGGAGCCAGGGTCAATGGAAGACAGGTGCCATTTGATTATCATTTGCAGAATGGTGATCGTGTAGAGATCATTACATCACAGAATTCAAAAGGACCTAGCAGAGACTGGTTAGGAATCGTAAAATCAGCACAGGCAAGAAGTAAGATCAATCAGTGGTTTAAACGACAATTCAAGGAAGAGAATATCGTCAGAGGTAAGGAACTGTTAGAAAAATACTGTAAGAGCAAGAGCATCAGGCTCCCAGAACTCATGAAACCTGAATACATTAAGAAGGTTGAACTAAAATACGGATTTAAAGACTGGGATTCTGTATGTGCAGCTGTTGGACATGGTGGTTTAAAAGAAGGCCAGGTTATCAATAAGATGCAGGAAGAAGACCGTAAGATTCAGAAACAAAAGATCACGGATGAACAAATCTTGCAGAAAACAACAGAAGCAGCACAGGCGGCAGCAGCGAATCCAGAGAAGAAAAAGGATGAGAAATCCAAAGGAGGAATTGTTGTACGTGGAGCGAATGATGTTGCTGTTCGTTTTTCAAAGTGTTGTAATCCAGTACCAGGAGATGAGATCGTTGGATTTATTACAAGAGGACGAGGAATCTCGATTCACAGAACAGATTGTGTGAACCTTCTGAACATGCCAGAATCTGACAGGGCAAGACTTATTGAAGCTGAATGGCAGGTAAGTGAAGCAGATACAACACAGACTTACACGACAGAGATCAATATTTATGCCAATAATCGAAAGGGATTGTTAGCAGAAGTATCAAAGATCTTCTTAGAATTAGATATTGACATCATAACGATCAACGTATCAAACAATAAGAAAGGAAGAGCAACGCTTAGTATGTCCTTTGATATTACAGGCGTAGAGCAGTTGAACCGTATTATTGCGAAGATCAGGAATGTAGAAGGCGTGATCGACATAGAAAGAACAGCAGGATAGGTGAAAATATGAGCGAAACAACATTAAGACTTGACAGACCTCTTAAGATGGTGACGATCTGTCTTGGGCAGATGCAGACAAACTGCTATATTGTTGAGAATACAAAAACAAATCAGGCATTCGTCTTTGATCCGGGAGATCAGGGAGAACGTATTATGAATACATTAGAAGAAGATGGAATGGAACTGGCAGGCGTATGTTTGACACATGGGCATTTTGATCATGTAATGGCCCTTCCATATCTGATGGAACAAAAACCAGATCTTGATATCTATCTTTATGAAGATGAAGCAGATGTTCTGGCAGATCCACAGCTCAATCTCGGAGCGATGATGGGAATGGATCTCTCATTAAAAGCGAATCATCTGGTGAAAGATGGAGAGATCATAGATGTATTAGGAACAAAGGTAAAATGTATCCATGTTCCAGGACATACAAAAGGTGGAGTATGTTATTATTTTGCAGATTATGGATGGCTGATCTCTGGAGATACACTGTTCCAGATGAGCATTGGAAGAACAGACTTTCCGACAGGCAATTTGAATGATCTTCTGAAAGCGATCAGAGAGAAATTATTCGTACTCCCACCATGGACAAAGGTACTATCCGGTCATACACCACCAACGACGATCGAGGAGGAAAGCAGATGCAATCCGTTTCTGCAATAGATTATGATTGGATTAATTCAGAACAAGACCATTTATGAATATGACATTCGAAGTTTAATATTGGCATTTATGCTTGGAGAGAAGATAGAATTGACGAATCACGTTGATTCTATCTATGATTTTATACTGGACGTGGATTATAAAGATCAGGAAATCGTCATGAATCTATATAAAAAGGGCGAGTTAGAAGATGAGATCCAGTTATTTGGTGATTATGAAAATAAGAAGATTTTTAAAAACCGGATGAAACAAGGAATCTATCAGTTGTTTTCCAAAGCATTAGACAAACAGCTTCCATGGGGAACGTTGACTGGGATCCGTCCGACAAAGATTGCTTTTGATGGATATGAAAAGGGGGAGAGCAGTGAAGAGATCATTCACAGATTTCAAAAGGATTATCTGGCATCCGAAGAAAAAGCAAGATTATGTACAGAAACTGTTCAGAAAGAAAAAGAACTGCTAAAATCATTTCCATACAAAGAAGGATACAGTCTATATATAGGAATCCCATTTTGCCCAAGTACATGTTTGTACTGTTCTTTTACATCGTATTCGATCGATCAATTTGAGAATATTGTACAAGACTATCTTGAAGCTTTATTGAAAGAACTGGATTTTGTGGCGAAGACTTATGCGCACAAAGAACTTCAGACGATGTATATTGGCGGTGGAACACCAACATCTTTAAAAGAAGAAGATCTGGAATATATGTTATATGAGGTTAATAAGAGATTCCCATTTTCAAAGATCCAGGAGATCACTGTGGAAGCAGGACGGCCAGACAGCTTGAATTTCGAGAAATTAAAGATTCTAAAGAAATATGGTGTGACAAGGATCAGTATCAATCCACAGTCAATGAACGATAAGACATTAAAACTCATCGGAAGAAATCATTTTGCACAAGATATCAAAGAGAAATTTAATCTTGCGAGACAGGCCGGGATCGATAACATTAATATGGATATGATCTGTGGGCTTCCAGAAGAAGGCATGGAAGAACTTTCTTATACTTTAGATGAGATCAAAAAACTTGATCCAGAGAGTTTAACGGTTCATGCACTTGCAGTCAAGCGTTCATCGAGATTGAATCGAATGAAAGATACATATCACTTTGGAGCGAGTGAAGAGATGGTATCTTATGCCGCTTCATGTGCAAGAGATATGAATATGGAACCATATTATTTATACCGGCAGAAAAACATTCCAGGGAACCTTGAGAATGTCGGTTTTTCAAAAAAAGGAAAAGAATGTCTCTATAATATTTTGATTATGGAGGAATTACATGATATTATAGCAGTTGGTGCTGGTACATCTTCAAAGATTGTCCATCAGGAAGACCATCAGGTGGACCGCATCGAAAATCTTAAAGATATAAAGCAATACATTACACGAATTGATGAGATCATTCATAGAAAAGAATTAAAGATGATATAAACAGGAGTTTGATTATGGCAATCAGTTATGGACGAACAGATATTGAGACACCGATCCATGCGGATATAAAAGAAACGATCAGTCATGGTATCATTGTCAGTAATTTGGCTTATCTTGTTGGCAAGGAATTAGGATTACAAGAAGAAGTGTGTTATGATCTTGCGGTTGCAGGAATGTTACATGATCTTGGGAAAGTAAGACTTAATTTCTATATGAATGAGAAAGTGGAAGATGAGATTTTGGCTGTTGACGAAACAAGATATATGAGAATGCATCCATCCATTGGATATGCGATCCTTGCAGATTACGATTATAACCAGACGGTTTTAGACGCAGTTCTATATCATCATGAACATTATGATGGTACCGGTTATCCACATAATCTGGTAGGAAAACAGATTCCATTGGTTGGAAGGATCATGCATGTATGTGATATTTTCGGAGCATTGATCTCAAACAGGGATTATAGAGAGGGATTTGATGTTGAGACTGCACTTGATATCATGATCGATGAAGTAAAGAATTTTGATATGAAAGTATTTTTAGCATTCCAGAGAGTCGCATTTTCAGACGGAGTTATGGAAACTGTGATGGAAAAAGGCAATCTGGATGAATTATTTGAGGAGGAACAAGAATGATTACACAGGCACCAAGAGGAACAAAAGACTGGTTTGGAAAAGATATGGACCAGCGCACATATTTAGAGAATATTTTCAAAGATTTATGCGCATCCTATAACATTCACGAGATCATCACACCAGTATTTGAGCATACAGAGCTTTTTCAGAGAGGTGTTGGAGAAACAACAGACGTTGTCCAGAAAGAGATGTATACATTTGAAGATAAAGGACACAGAAGCATTTCATTAAAACCAGAAGGAACAGCAGGAGCGATCCGTGCATATTTACAGAATGGTCTGGCAAATGAGCCACAGCCGATCAAGATGTTCTATATCACACCAGCATTCCGCTATGAAAAACCACAGAGTGGAAGATTAAGACAGCACCACCAGTTCGGAGTTGAATTTGTCGGAGCGGAGAGTCCATTAGCAGAAGTAGAGCTGATCACATTAGTATCCACTTTTATTAAGAAAATTGGGTTAAAAGATGCAAAATTACACATCAACAGCATTGGATGTGAAAATTGTAGAAAAGAATACAACAAAGCATTATTAGCATATTTAAAAGAACATGAAGAACATTTATGTCCTACATGTAGAGAACGTATGGAAAAGAATCCATTACGTGTCATTGACTGTAAAGTTCCAGAATGCAAAGAGATCGTCAAAGATGCACCAAGAACGATCGACTATTTAGATGATGAATGTAAAGCACATTTTGAAGAATTAAAGAGTCTGTTAGATGCATTAAATATTCCATATGAAGTTGATACAGAAATCGTTCGTGGATTAGACTACTATACAAAGACCGTATTCGAATTTGTAAATGAAGATGGATTTACTTTATGTGGTGGTGGACGTTACGACAATCTTGTTCATGAGATCGATGGAAAAGTTTCTATGCCATCCGTTGGATTTGGTATGGGTGTAGAGAGAATCCTTTATTTCTTAGAAGAAGAGAAAGTAGATCTTCCATGCACAAGAGATATTGACCTTTATGTAGGAATTCTTGGACAGGAAGCAAAAGCAAAAGCTTACCAGATCGTTGTAGATCTTCGTGATCAGGGATTTGTCGTAGAAACAGATTATCTTGGAAGAAGCGTAAAAGCACAGATGAAATATGCAAATAAGCTGAATGCCAAGAATACGATCATCATTGGTGATGACGAATTAGCGAAGAATGAAGGAAATGTCAAAAATATGGAAACAAGAGAAGTTACGACCATTTCGCTTGATAAGATCGCAGATTGTTTAAAATAAAATCATGCTTTCTTATACTAGTTCGTGACATTTTTGACAAAATCATATATAATGAGTAATAATTACAAGAAAGGAGGTAACATGCATGAGTGAATATGCGATCGTGGCACCAGAAGATTTCGACCAAAGCGTATTTCGCCTGATTGGTAAGGAATGGATGCTTGTTACTGCAAAGAATCAGGAAGGAAAAGTTAACACAATGACTGCCTCATGGGGTGGTTTAGGTGTTATGTGGGGTAAGAATGTTGCTGTGACAGTCTTAAGACCACAAAGATATACAAAAGAATTCATTGACCAGTCAGAATCATTTACATTATCTTTCTATGATGATACTTTTAAGAAGGATTTAAGCTATCTTGGAAGTGTATCTGGAAGAGATGAAGACAAGATCGCGAAGACACGTCTG
>ENA-OPSH01001348-OPSH01001348.1-human-gut-metagenome-genome-assembly--contig:-NODE-1348-length-10940-cov-2.233808_pt1 | contig 10940 bp, 7 predicted proteins | sample MGYA00241802_ERZ501895 | MGnify/ENA primary metagenome ERZ501895 (study PRJEB25962, sample SAMEA2042304) | human gut metagenome | biome: human gut; feature: human-associated habitat; material: faeces...
CGGGTATAGAACATGATAGGGCTGAATGGTGACTCCGGCGTGGTCTTTCATGTATTCGGCCAGTTTTCCGAAGCGGATCAGGTCCCAACGACGCAGGTGTTCACAACATAATTCGTGCAATCTTTCTTCCAGTACGACTTCGGCAAACTGCTCTTTATTCAGGTTGTCGGCTGCTGTAATGGAAGTCAGTCCCGCTCTGTTTCGTACTTCATTCAAGGCATTATATTTATCATTACTTGTGTCATCTATGCTGTTCAGTGCTTCAGCTTTCATCAAAAGTACATCTGCATAACGAATCATAGTAAAATTCAGATTATCATCTTCAATCACATTACCAGTCTCGGCGTCCCAAAATTTGCCGGAGGAAGGAGGGGTTTGGGTAACACCTGCATATTCTGTGATGAAGAATGCCTTTTTACGTTTATCAGCGTTATCATAAGAATCGTATAAATATTGTGTCGGACCAAATCCTCCCCAACCGCCGAAGTTAGTTGGACCGCCTACATTGCGAGGTCCCCAGTAAGAATGTTGGATACTGCCTTCCAACCCCCATGAGCCGGAATGCTTGAATTGTATTTCAAATATATTTTCATATTCCTGATTCTTGTTTTTGGGATCAAATATATCTTTAAGATTATCGTACAGCTTGAATTTTCCTTCGAGCATCCGGCAGTATTTTAATGCTTCGGCAGGTTTTCCCCACTGAAGGTAAATGCGTGCCAGCAAAGCTTGGGCTGCGTAAGACGTAGCTCTTCCTTTATCTTGTGCATCCGGCCAGGAACCCGGAAGTCCGAGGGCAGCTTCCATATCCTGAGTAATCAGTGTATATACTTCGTCAACCGTGGCTCGCGGTTTCATGATTTCACTTCTGTCGATGGATGACTTTGTCCATAATGGAACACCACCATACATTCTGACCAAGTCGAAATAGTAGATCGCTCTTAAGAAGCGGGCTTGCATAATCATGGAACTGTGGAGATCCGAACTTACTGCGTCCGAAGGCATGTCGATTACTGCATTACAGCGTTTGATGCCTTCATAGCAGAGCCGGTAGTGATTATCCAGGAATCCGTGTGAAGCGGAGAATGTATAATAATGTAACTCTGAATAAGCCGCCCACCCCATATCAAACGGGATTACTTCGTCTGTTCCGAATTCAGTGAGGGTAATGGTATATTTTCCGACAAATACTTCCTGAAGTGAGCCATAAGCGGCATAAAGAGTTTGCTGCCAGTCTTCCGGTTTCTCATAAGCATTTTCCGGAGTTAGTACACTTTGAGGAGTCAAATCAAGAAAGTTGTCGCAACTGCATAATGTCAGGCAACTGAAGGCTAATATTGATAAATATTTTTTCATAATGTTTCTGTTTTTAGAAGTTAAGAGAAATACCACCGATAAAGCTACGGGCATTCGGGTAAGGATTGGTATTGTCGCTGGACTCTACGTCAAATCCTGTAAACTCTGTAGCTGTGAATAGATTCTGTACAGAGAAATAAACCCTGATATTTGAAGCTTTGATATTTCTGATGACACTTTTCGGCAAGCTATAACCAATTTCCAGATTACGGAGACGCAGGTAATCCCCTTTTTGTAGATTGGCATCCGTTCCGTCTCCATTTGCATAAGCACTGCCAACTCGTGGGGCAGGATATTTGTTATTCGGCCTGTCTTGTCTCCAATAATATTTGTAATAGTTTTCACTCATGTTTCCCCATACATTGAAAGAATTGAGGTAACGGTTCAGTGAATTATTGATTTTATGTCCTCCTGCAAAAGTGAAGAATGCGGTAAGGTTAATACCTTGGTATGAGAACGTATTGGTAAAGCTACCGTAATATTTGGGCGTGGAAACTCCGCAGAAATCACGGTCTTCTCCGTTGATGACATAGTCTTTTTTAGAATCCAGAATCTTGCGGTCACCGGGTTGAGCGTTATATTTGGCAGCTTCGGCTGCTTCGTTCGTTTGCCAGATACCTTCGGATTTCAGTAAGTAGAACTGACCGATAGGACGCCCTACAAACAATGATTTATTGACATCTTGTTTGCCGTCATAAAGTTCTTTGATTTTATTGTTATTATAAGAAATCATGAAGGCTGTTGTCCATAAGAAGTCTTTAGTACTGATATTGACTGTGTTCAGCGTAAATTCTATACCTTTATTATCAATTTTACCGATATTGGTAAGTGAAGTGCCGAAGCCGGATTCCAACGGAAGGGGTACTTCCCATAGCAAGTCAGTCGTACGCTTGTAATAAGCCTCGATTGTACCAGCTATCCGGTTGTTGAATAACCCGAAGTCAATACCTAAGTCTAATTGGTTGGCTTTTTCCCAAGTCAGTTCCGGATTCGAAATAGAAGTTTGTACGGAACCGGTTACCAGGTTATTGCCTAAAACGTAATTGGCGGAAGCACTTCCTAGGGCGATTGTCGGAGCATAGGCGAAATCTCCGATATTCTGGTTACCCAATTTTCCGGCACTGATTCTTAACTTCAGGTTGCTGATGATCGGAGCGTTTTCTTTAATGAAACTTTCTTCAGAGGCACGCCATGCAAGTGCTAGTGACGGGAAGAATCCCCACCTGTGTCCCGGTGCAAAACGGGAAGAACCGTCGCCGCGCATGGTTAATGTTGCCAGATAGCGATTGCTGAAATTATAATTGAATCGTCCGTAGAAAGACACCAGGGAAGAAGGGACTGCATACGAAGAGTTCGGTCCATGTTCTTCCGCTCCTTGCAAATTGTAGTACTTGAGAATGGATGACAACTTTTTGGAGTCGGCGGTTACTTCTTCATACTCTGTTTTGGAAGCGGAGAAACCTGCCATTGCAGAGAATTGATGCTCTTTGTTAATGTCAAATGAATAAGTGGCAGTGTTTTCAGTTTGCCAGTATCTTTTTTTATTCGACATTACATTGGCATGGCCGCCGGCCGTATAATGTTGTCCCATACGTCCGTCCTCATACGTATTTACTTTGTAAAAGACAAGTTCTCCACCGTTGTCGGAACGTAATTTCAGGTTCTTTATCGGTTCTATCTCAATGTAGGCGGAACCTACGAATCTGGACTTGAGTGTGGCTTTGTCAAGCAAGTCGACTATGGCTACCGGATTTGCTTTCGTGTTGAGGAAGCCGTCGAAATATTCACCGTCTTCGGTATAAACAGGAGCTGTTGGTTGTGAACTAATGGCACTGAACATGGTTCCGTATCCCGAATCTGCCTCTTCGTTGATATTCATTAGTTTAGACTCGATGACATTGAAACGTACACCGTATCTTAACCACTTGTTTAATTTGGCATCCATATTATATCGAACAGTCAGCTTATTAAAAGACGAGTTCTTGACCGTGCCTTTCTGATCGTACCAGTCTACTCCTAAAAAGTGTTGTATATCGTTCTTTCCTCCGGAGATCGAGAAGTTATAGTTCTGATATTGTCCGTTTTGGGTCACTGCGTCCTGCCAGTCGGTCGATTCGCCACGGCTTAGCAAACGTAGTTCTTCTGATGTCCATTTGTAGTTGGGCTGGGCAATGGATACTAATTCGTAATATTGTTGTGCGTTCATCAGATCTTGCTTGTTGAGCATTTTTTGCGTACCGAAAGAGGCATTCAGGGAGATTTTGGCCTTTCCACTTGTACCCTTCTTGGTAGTCACGAGTACTACGCCATTAGAACCTCTCGAACCATAGATAGATGCAGAAGAAGCATCTTTTAGAATTTCGATAGATTCAATATCACCGGAAGATAAATCCTGCAAACCTCCTTGTACGGGAATACCGTCGACGATATATAACGGTTCGCTGCCAGCCCGGAGTGATCCTACTCCACGAATAACGACAGAAGCGTCTCCACCGGGTTTTACGGAGCCGGTAGTCACTTGCACACCGGCGGCAAGTCCTTGTAAGGCAGTTGTCACTGTTCCTACTTTGGAGTTTGTAAGATTTTCTGATTTGATAGAGGCAACGGCCCCCGTCAAGTCGCTCTTTTTGGCAATACCATAACCGATTGCCACTACTTCATCCAAGTTAATGGCGTCTGCTGCCATTTGTATATTAATGATATTTTGCTTTCCTACGGTAACAGATTGTTTTACCATGCCCACGAAAGTAAACTCCAGAACATTTCCTCTTTGGGCTTTGATACTGTAGTTTCCGTTTGCATCACTTACAGTTCCTGTTTGAGTCCCTTTTATGGTTATAGATACACCTGGCAATGTTTCATTACTCGTGTCGGTTACGGTTCCTCTAATGTTGATTGTCTGTGCGTGTAATACACTGACAAAAAAGATAGCTATAAATAATATGATGTGTTTTTTCATGACGCTTATTTTATAGAATTGTTAGTTAATAGGCCCGGATTGGAAGAACACCAATTTTCCAACCGCTTTTTGAGCACTTCTCGGAAATCAGCTTGCTTTCTTCGTAGAAATTTACATAGAAAGCAGACCAACCCGGATCATTGCCGTCGCCTTCACTTGAAGACCAATAATTGTTGGCGGGGATATTCACTCCCTTCTCAGCCAATAAGTTCTTCACTTTGAAGATTTCAATCAATTCTTCTCGGGAAGGAAGAAACCAGTCTGTGTATGTAATCTGCCCGACTGTAACGCTATTGTCAAGACAGAGTTGGGCAGCGATTTTGACTCCTTGCCACTCCGGCCAATTGTTGGCACTTTGTAATGCATTGAACTTTTTCACTATATTCTGAGTGTTCGTGTAGCCGCTTCCCATACTTTGGCTGGTTCCGGCTGCATCTGATGCTTCTCTTTCCGGGCCGAATTGCTCCGTATTCGTACCGACATTACTCATATTTACGATATATCCGTGTGCTTTTGCTGCATCTACCCAGAATACAACACCTCCGCCCAGTTTATCTCCTACATTTGTCTCGATAGTGATTGTTCCGAGATTACTTTTTCGTTCTCCCCTGACAATCATAATGGAGTTTACTCCGTATAACCCTTCAGGAAGTGTAAATTCTACTCCTTCCTCATTAAGGGTTAATGGCAAATTATATTCGATGCCGGTCGGGTAGAAGGAAGCATATAGTACGGCAACGTCTCCTGCTTCAAATCCCTTTCCTTGAATTTCGACTTTGCTCTTGGGCTGCACATTGCCGGAAGGAAGAACAACATCAATAATTGGAACAATGAACGGTACTTTCAACGTCCCGTTTAAAACGGTTTGTTTACCGGCTCTTTCAATTGTTATGCTATACTCACCGCCTGCTTCCACCGGAATAATGAATTTTAAGTAGCTATCTGTGACTTCCGTGACTTCTACTTTTTCCTTCTGATTGGTAGCGTTACTTAAATAAACTATATCTTCTTTCGCAAAACCAAGTCCGTTGATTTGTGCAACCTGACCGGGAATGATGTCATTTTCCGAAGGTAATTTTATTTCCTTTAGAATGGGAGCTATAGGAATAGCGGTGTGTTCATCGTCGCTATCACAGCTATAAAAGTTGCATACTATCAATCCCGATAAAATAGGGATGAGTAGTTGTTTCAAATAGGTTTTCATGGCTCATTAAATTTAAAAGTTGAACGATAAGGCTAATTCTTTTTCTTGCATGAAGCATTTCACTTCATCGAGAGTAGGAATAGACGGTTGTGCACCCGAACGTGTGACTGCAATGGCTGCCGCAGTGTTGGCAAAGTTGAGCGCTTCCTGATCTATTTCTTTCTTTGCACAAACGACCGCCAATGCGCCGCAAAAAGTGTCACCTGCGGCGATCGTATCGATTGCATTTACTTTACATCCGGGAAGTTGGATGGTTGCTTTAGCATTTTTCATATATACACCTTGGCTTCCCAGTGTGATTACGACATTGCTTGTACCCGCTTTCAGCAATGTTTCGGCAATTTCCTCGAGATCGTTGTCTGCATACTCAATTCCTGAGATGAATGAAGCTTCCAGTTCATTGACGACTAGTATATCAATGGCTTTCATCAGTTCTTCATCAATCAGGCAGGCGGGTGCAGGATTGAACAATACCTTTTTACCTTTTTGTTTAGCCAGAAGAGCTATTCTTTTAATCGTTTCGTAAGGAATCTCGGCTTGCATAACTATGATATCTGCTTCGTCAATTACCTTTGAAAAATGAATAATTGAACCGGGTAATAAAGAATAGTTAGCTCCGGGAGCTACTGCAATGCAGTTCTCACCACTGTTAGCCACAAAAATCAGTGCGGTTCCTGTGGGATGATTGACATCATCAATAATGTAATCGGTGGTGATACCTTCTTTCTTAAAGTGATTTTTTAAAATATCCGCATACATGTCATTCCCCAAAGAGGTGACAAACGTCACGGAGCCGCCAAGCCTGGCTGCCGCCACAGCTTGGTTGGCTCCTTTGCCTCCGAGGGACTGCATGAAATTTGCATCTCCGACTGTTTCGCCGGGTGCCGGGAGATGGCTGACTTGCGCAACCATGTCGATGTTTGAACTTCCAATAACAACTACTTTCATTTGAATCAGATTTATGTGATTGACCTAGGCTTTTCTTTATTTTATAAGTTGACTTCCCTTTTGTATGGGATAGCACTCTGGGCACCAATACGCGTGACGGCAATAGCCGCCGCTGCATTTGCGAATTTTACGGATTCGGCCAACGAATGTCCTTGGGATAGATAAACACTGAATGCTCCGCAGAATACATCTCCTGCTCCGGTTGTGTCGATCGTTTCTACTTCTTTGGCAGGAATCATGGTATATTCGTTCTTTTCTTTCACGTAAGCTCCGTCTTTTCCCAAAGTGATAACTACATTTTCTATTCCTTTCTCTCCGATAGCTTCAGCTGCCCGGTGCGCACTTTCAACATCCATTACCTTTATTCCAGATAACATTTCTGCTTCTATACGATTAGGCAATATAGTATGTACATTATTTAAAAAAGAGTTGCTTAACGTAGAAGCAGGCGCCGGGTTGAGTATTACTTTCTTGCCGTATCGGTTGGCAATAGTAGCTGCGTACTCTACTGTATCGATTGGAACTTCAAGTTGCATGAGTATAATATCAGCTTCCTTGATTTTTTCTTCAGCTTTGTTGATTTCTTCTGTTGAAAGCGAACGGCTGGCACCCGGTGCCACAATAATACTGTTTTCACCAAACGAATCGACGGAAATAAGCGCTACTCCTGACGGACTTTTCTGATCGGTGAATATAAATTCAGTATTGATTTTCTCAGATCTGTATATTTCCAAAGCTTGCAAGCCGAATAGATCGTACCCAATTTTAGAGATAAAGGTGACTTCCGCTCCCAACCGGGCCGCTGCGATAGCTTGATTGGCTCCTTTGCCTCCGGGGTTCATATAGAAAGTTCCACCTAGAATGGTTTCTCCGGGGACAGGTAGTCTGTTGGCTTTCACAACCATATCGGTATTACAGCTTCCGATAACTACGATTTTGGGTCGATTGCTAGATATAGTTTCCATAATATCAATAATTTAAGATGATGCAAATAAAAGAAATAATAATGCTTCGTTTTTTACATTAATATTTCATTTATATAATTTCAAATTATATATTCAGAATAAAATATCCTGTTTAAAAATAAAATTTGGATTGTATTGTTGTGTAGAATTATATAATTTCAAATGAATAAACTAGAAATAAAGAGAATGTTTTTGTGCTGTGAATTCAGATGAACTGCTTTCCATTTTTAGATTTCTTTAGCATTTGTGTGCCGTTTAAGAACCTCAGACAGTTTTTCTTTTCGTATTTTTGATTCTATCCATGCAGTAAAATCGAAAATGCGTAATAACTGGTTTTCGTATTTATCATTATATAATTCCTGAACTTCCGGAGATAACTTTTCCCAGAAAGCTTCCCGGTCTTTTCTTAGAATAGGCAGATTACTTTTATTCAAGAACCATAAAACCGTGTGTTCAGTCTTGAATGTCTGCTCTTTCGGTGAAGACAGACTGCGCGTAATGGAGCGTGATTCGTGCTTTATCAGTTCAAATTCCTGTGTTTCATAGTATGCTATAAGACGAACCAGACGAATCGTCCTCATTAGCGGCAAGTATTTGATATTATGATCTATAATGGCGTTGCTTATATATTTCTTCGCTGCCTTGTAGTTCTGATTGCCGATGTGTATAAGAGTTGTGTAGAGTAATAGCTCGCTTTTGCGTATAGGACTCAGCCATGCTTCTTTGTCGTATAGTAACTCCTGATAATGATTCATGAGCTCTGTGCAACTGGAAAAATTACCTTTATCCAAATACGGGAACAGCTCGTATTGAAAGAGCAGGCAGGTGGCGTTCACTTTAAACTCCAGTGAAGAGTCCGCTACGATTAGTTTCTTTAATTTCTCCAGGAAATACGGCATTTCGTTGTAGTTGCCCACTGAACGTAAACTGCCGAGCACCCCTTCGAGCACTGACAAATAATAAATAGGTGGATTCGACCAGAACTGTTGGTTCTGCTCAAACAAAGAATTCAGCTCTTTGTATGAGTTCAGGGCGGCTCTGTAATCTCCCGCTCCCATTAAATAATTTGCCTGAAAAAGTTTATGATTTCTTGTCAATTCAAAATTCCCTTCCGCGTCTGAAGAAGCGGCTATATACAGTTCGTTGACCATAAGGTCGTTCATATCTTGTTTTTGCTTCGCAGTACGTATGGCTCCGATATGAGAAAGACGGTATTTCAATAAATTGTGCAGAGAAGATTGCTCCGTTATCTTCCGAATTTTCTTTAAAGATTCATTTTGGATAAAATGTTTGTGAAACAGTTCCTGCTCTGTCATATTGGGGAAATTCAGCCGTAGCAGATATTCCAGTTCCTGTTTCTGTGCAATTGTCAGAATCTCATTGTTTTCGTAGAATTGCGCCTGCTTTATAGTGTTGGACAGTATCTCGAAACACTCTTCAAACAGGGAACGCTCATATAGCATACGGGCTTTGCATAGGTCGTTCAACAAATCATAGTAGATATCTTTCTTCTTTCTTAATGTGAGTAATGTATCTACCAGTTTCTCATATAAGTATTGAATGGACACTTCAAAAGAACCTTTCGGCCTGCGCTTATAAAACTCTTCTTTCACCGCATTTCCGTCAGGCTGCTTACTCTTTGTTATAATATCGTAAATCACCAGATAATCCTTCTCTTCCTTGTCTTTGACGACCTGCAAGGAGAAGTGTTTCTTTTCTGATTTCGATAGTGAGTATATCAGGGAAATAACGGAGTCGACTCTTTTCATGAAGCCCTTTCGATTAGTATTTATGCTGCAATATTCGGGAAATTCTGTGAAATAAGCAAATCTTAGGTACGTTAAAAATCCGGTTTTCATGGTGATAAATAAGATTCTTTTAAATATTAATGAACAAGGTAATATCCGGAATTTCCATCCAATGTATTGAAAGTTCTTATCTTTTTCGGGGAAAACTCTCACTGCTATCAAAAAAAGTAATAATTTTGGCATGGATTTGTGAGTGGCCTGAATTACAACAGAAGAACGAAAGAACTTCCGATGTGAACGTGTTGAAGAGAATCATGCGCGTGATTACGTTAGCGATGGAGGAATAAAAGATATCTTGTTCAAGTAATGGATAAGAAAGTATCTTAATAGGTTTAAAAAAAACAATGAATTTATGAGCAAAAAGATTGGTTACAGCGACGTTCCTAAAAGTTTCTTATATTGCAATCATGATAAATGTCCTCGTCGTGGCAAATGTCTTCGTTATCAGGTTGCACTCGACATCTCACAAAAACTTCCTTACTATACGACAGTCAATCCGCAGCACATAGCAGGAAATGAGAATAACTGCGATTTCTTTAAGTTGAATGAAACCACACACTTTGCCATTGGAATGAGTCATTTGCTGGATGATATTCCACACGCTATGGCCATTGTCATACACAAAGAAATATATTCATTGATGGGGCGCAGCATGTATTATCGTATCCTTAATAAAGAACGGTTGTTGCATCCGGTTGAACAGGAACAGATTGCCGCTATTTTCCGGAAACACGAAATTAAGTTCAAACCTGTGTTTGATGATTATATAGACAAATATGATTGGTAGATAAGTGAGGAAAATACTCACGGTGATGAGAATTATTTTTCATCCCTATGGGAATATTTTCTCATTACTATGAGTATTATTTCTCATCACGGTGAGAATATTTTCTCATAGTAATGAGAAAAGTTTGAGAAAATAAGGATAGGATTAGTCTCTTGTAATCAAAGAGTTAGTTTTCTTTGGCTTTTTTGTCATCACTAACCCGAGCAAGGCAAAAACGACACCCGTTGTGATGATAAGTTGCTGTCCGTTATCTGCCATGCCACCCAATATGGCAATGCCGGCTCCGGAAGCGAAGATACCATAACCGATTACCCGTTTGCTGAAATTATTGCCCGCTTTCTCTGCCGATTCATTTTCTTCGATTTCTTTCAACTTCCGGGCATTGTTCTCCTTATTCCATATTAAGTAAGATTGATACCTTTCCGATTCCTTGTTCTTTGCTTTATAATATACCTCAAAAATAGCCAGGCATAGGACTGGGAAAGTAACTCCGAGAATCATTTCCTCGGCACGATTGAGGGAGAAGCCCATTGACGGAGTGATGAATTTGAATAAACCATTGACAGCCAGACTTAGTAAAGTAGTAGTGATATTAGAGACTGCGGTCTGCCTTTTAGAAAAGAGTGTCCAGACGATGGGCAGATATAAAGGGACACCTGTCAATGCCGCCAGGCTGATAACAACGTTTACGACTCCCCCCATTTTAGGAATGAGCATGGCTATCAATATGCTGAATACCCCGAAGAGAATAGTCGAAATCCTCGCAACGTACATAAGGGTACGGTCGGAACTTTTCGGCCTCAGATTTCTGAATATATCATTGGTGATGACCCCCGAAGCAATGTTCAGTTTTGAATTCAGCGCACTGGTGGTCGCGAAAATCATGCCGCCGATCATTAAGCCCAAAAGCCCG
>ENA-OPSH01001350-OPSH01001350.1-human-gut-metagenome-genome-assembly--contig:-NODE-1350-length-10933-cov-2.466078_pt1 | contig 10933 bp, 6 predicted proteins | sample MGYA00241802_ERZ501895 | MGnify/ENA primary metagenome ERZ501895 (study PRJEB25962, sample SAMEA2042304) | human gut metagenome | biome: human gut; feature: human-associated habitat; material: faeces...
AAATTCAATTTTCAAAAATGCTACTTTGCTTGAAAGCTTTCAGCATTCTGACGGTGCAGGCTCTTCTGCAATATACAACTATAAATGGGAAGACGATTGGGGTACAGAAGAAAAGCATAATGTAACCTACGGAAAAGAAGTGTCTGACACCATAAAGAATAGTCTAGATAATGTGAGCAGGCAGAATAAGTATCATGGTGATTGGAGTAGGGATGACAGGTATACTTCTCCTGACCAAAATAACGCAACAGAGGAATATAGCTTTACTGAATACAAGCCATATGTTGCTATATCGTATGATACCACCCAAAACTATGATGAGATAGACGTAAACCTTGAGCGACCATATTTGGACGAGGGTTGCGGAACATACTCTGATCCATATATCCTTGACGCTTCCACACTTGCAGAGGTCGCACGAGTTATCAGTACAGCCGCACCTACAAATGGCTGGGAAGTAAACTATAATGCAAATGTTTCTGCCGATAAATCGACTGTTAATGCTAATAGTGCTTTTTGCAAAGGCACTAATCATAAAACTTATACTTATGATGGAGCAGGCAATTTCGTAAGCGGAAAGGAAAAAGTTTCAAAAGATAACATGATCAAATATCTTTGCGAGGCTTATTACAAGATAAATGATGATATAGTTCTTGGCAGTTCTTTTGCAGGTCTTGGCGGAACATCAAACAGTTACGTTTTCAGGGGCGTTATTGTTGGACAGAAGAAATCCGACGGAACATATCCAACTATCACCAATAATTCTGCAAGCCCTCTCATCAGGTTCAGCAGCGGAAGTGTTGTAAAAGATATCAATATAAAATATACCAAAGAAGTAACGCTTTCAAAAAACAATAATAATAAATTAAACTATAGTACCGGAAAGACGGAGTATTATGGTGGTGTTATGGGCGTTGTGTTCGGTGGAGATAATATCATTGATAATGTCAAGGTAACAAATCCTAATATAAAATTTGCAAATAACGATAACAGCAAACAACATCTCATTACTGCAGGCGGATATGTTGGTGCCATAGTTTATGGCGGCGTTATTTTCAGAAATATGGACATCGTTGCCAAAGATAGTGCGCTTACAACCAACAATACTGAGGCAGTGGGTGAAAACGTATATACCAATCTTTTTATCAATCCATATATAGGCAGAGTTGTAAACGGCTTTGCTATCGAAGAGGGAACAACGTTTGGTAAGTCAACTAACCTTAACAATGGCAGGAAAAATTATCTCATCACGCAGTTTAAGAGTGAGCTAAGTGATGATGAGAAATTAAATGTTATTGCCGGCACGACCAATACTATTGAAGTACCTAATGCACAGGCGTTGTTTATGCTGTCTATCATATCACAGTCCGGTATGGGATATACAGACCGTAATAACAATACTTGCGGCTATGGTCATTATACTTTTACTCGAAATGCAGACTATTCAAAAGTTGGCACAGCTACATTGACTTCTGATGATAAAGATTACAAAACTGCGCTCTCAGATTATCAAAGACTTGAAAGGGCTACGGCTACAAGCAGGGAATATGAAAAGAAAAATTCTGTAATGCTAAAAAAATATACAAAGCCAAGTGAAAAAGGTCTTTATGAAGCAAAGTGGGCACACGAATTAAATAAGAACTTTACTGTTAAACTCACAGGAAATGGAACCTATGACCTCACCGGAACCGGTTTTCGTGGTATAAATCAGTTGTTTGATGCAAAGGATAGTAACCTTGGCGACATTAAATGTGATTATACTTTGTCTTTGACAACTATCCAGGGAAATAATCAGACTATAAAGCTCGATACAGATATAAAAGCCTATGCTGTGAAAATAACAGATAACAATGGCGGTAACACTATTGAAATCCAAGATATGGATAACTATAAATATCGTACCGCATTTGCCTCCGTAAAAGGAGTTGGGTTGATAAACTGTTCAACGTATGCTTTAACTGTAAATAACCTTAAGCTTTCCGGCAAGATCAGCGTTAAGACGTATAACTACGATGGACAATCGTATGTTAATGAAGACCTTTCTACAGGTGGTATCGTTGGCGGAGTACAGAGTTCTTGCACGTTTAGCGGAATAACATTGACTGATCTTGAAATATATGGTGCATATACTGTGGGAGGACTTATAGGAAAGTCAACAAATACTATCAATATAAGTAACGTTAAGTCTGAAAACAGTGGCGTTTATGTGTATGGCGGATTTGAAACAGGCGGTCTTGTGGGAAATTCTCAGAAAGGCAACGAATTCGCTGTTAAGGATTCTAAGATAAAAATTAATAAAGTTGAATTTGCTAATCTTGATAAAGGCACAAAAACTTGGTTTGGCGTAGGTGGAATCGCAGGTTCTGCAAATATAAAAACGACAATAAGCAATGTTCAGCTTACAGCCTATAATGAAGACAGCTTTATCGGTTCAAAAAAAGACAATAAACCCCTTGCAACCCAGACAATGAACGAGGGCGGTCTTATAGGACTGTCTAACGGAGCATGCACAATAACAAATACAAGCGTCAGCGTCGATGTTTATGGTAGTAATGCCGGTGGATTCGTTGGAATAAACAAAAACCAGTTGTCTATCAATGACTGTTACTATGGAGAAACATCTGAAACATCAGCTTGCGGTGTTTATGGCTATACAAGTTCAGGCGGAATGGTCGGCACACAGAATGCGGCTGTGACCATATCAAAGTCTGCTGTAAAAAATGCAACGATAGGTATACCAGCTGCTAAAAATGGTGATGCAGGTATCGGAGGTTATGTTGGCATAAAAGCTAATGGTGATCTGAAGATATCTGATAGTGAAGTCAACAATGTTACTCTGTCAGCAGAAGATAAGTCCAATGGTGCGGGTGCAGGCGGCGTGATCGGTCATAATGACCGTGGAAGCACATATGCTTATGATATTCTCATAAATAAATTAGGCTATAAAAAAGGCAACGAAAACGTGTCTGTTTCTAACTTGATAGGTTGGAACTATGATAAAAATCTATCATCTAAATTTATTGGAGTATCGGTAAATAACACGGATTGTTTACCTGATATACAGTATGGTGCTTCACAGATACCTGCCAGCTTCACCGCAGTTCACTCCGACTACAACGGTACTCAGGACAATACCAAAAATATCGGCGAGGGAAGCGGCACGCACGTTCATATCTATTCACCTTATGTCAATATAAACCCAAGCGTTACTGTCGGCGGTAAGACTTTCGCAGGTGATTTTGTTGGCGGAAATATGCAGACTATCATTAGTGACGCTGCTTCTTATACGAATGGCACAAAGACAAAATCCTATGGCATAAACAGTACCATAAAGACATATGCAGAGAATTTGGATAAATCAAAGCTTATAACATACGGCAAAGCTTCTGAGCTTAACGTTGAGCGGCTGAATGATCTTCCAGTTTTGCTTATAGATGATAACTCATCGTTGAATATCACACAAATGCTCGCAAAGTATATCTCAGTTGTGACAAATTGTGATGTTTGCGACAGCAGTTCAAATAAGCTGAAAACAACAGATCTTATGAATGTAAGCACAGCAACTTATGTGTATGATAACGACGTTTTGAAAAAATCAGACAAAAGCACTCTTACGTTTAACAGCAAGACAGGATATTTCAAGGTCACAGACGGTCAGTATGACAATGACGGCACAAACAGATTTACTGTTATTACTCTTGATTATATCGACCCAACGGGAAGTGGCAAAACTGCTCTTAGACTTCATATTCCTGTTTTTGTAAGAAAGGTGCTTGATTTCAGCTTTCAATCTTACGTTATCTCAGGCACAGACTTTAACCATTCTCACTATACGGATAAAACAAAGCTTGCTTTTGAGAGCTTTGATGCACCTGTTACTACTTATTTTAAGTATTCCTATTACAAATCCGCTAACGAATGGGAAAAAATGCTCAATAACGGTGACGGTCTGCTTTGGAGCTTTGATAAAAAGCTTTATCTTATTGGTGATAATGCCACTGACAGTGGTGTGCTTACCGATGATACAAAGCTAACTCTTGTTGATGCAAATAACAATGACAAGACTTATCATTCTACCGCAAGTGATGCTAAGTTTAATAAAACAACCGGTGAGCTTGACTTGACAAATATAAGTGGCTTTAAACCGGTTACAATGAATGATGTACTGTTAAGATATGCGTCGGTAACAGCTAAAGAATCATCTGACGGAACACTTGTTGAGACAGCTGATGAAGCTACAGCTACTGTAAAAACAAGCGACGGCAAGTATTATAGACCTGCTGGTGAGAATGAAACAGGCACTTATAAGATAACTGTTTCAGCGAACATTGATACACCTAAAAATGATAATGACGAAATGATAATAAGCGAGAACTATTATCTCACTATCAATATTCCGGAAAAGGGAAGCACAAAAAAAGTCATCAAGAACTTTGTGAATTATTATAGCGGTAATAAGCCAAGAAAGCTCAATGGCAATATTCCTACAAACCTTGTTCAAGTGACAAATAATGACACTGGCGCATATGTTATTGCAAACTTTTTTACACAGTTAGTAAGTGTGACGGCTCATGACCCAGAGGAGATAACAGCGTCAAATAATTTTGTCCGTGCGACAATGACGTCAAAGATAAGCATTGATCGGAGTCTTAGAGATACATTTAATGGCTATAAGAGTGACGATTTCAATATGTATCAGGCGTTTAAATTCTCTATGAAGAACTTTGATGAAAACGATGCGGGAGCTAATGCAAAGATCATTGCAGGAACTTCGGTGAATGTTGATTACAGCATTTTAAACAGTTCAGACACAGAGTTATCAAACGCAAAAATAAGCAAGACTGAGACACTTTCAGAAGCTAAAGACAGCTATATGCTGATGTATCCCGATTCGGTCTACGATTATATCAATAGTGACACAAATGGCTCTATAACTGTCAAGGCGGATATCAGCTTAACTTATGGTACTGCAGGGATCATAGATCAGTTTCCTGAGCGTAAGGACGGTGATACCAAAACCGGTATAGGCGTAAATGCGTCGTCATATGTTGCATATAGCCAGAACAATATTGAGAACAGCTCTATCTCTGCAAGTGGAGTTATGCCTGCCAGACGCTACTATAGAAAGGCAATGACGGTGGCACAGCTAAACTATAACGTTGCAGAGTCAACAGTTCTTGAGTCGAAGGATTCACCATTTTCGCAGCTTGGTATCAATGCCAAAGATATGAATACAGAAGAAATGGCAATAACAGCAAATGCTATCTATGATCTGTCTGCTTTGAGTCGATCAACAAAGGACAGTGGCAAAAAAATACAGTATACAATGAGGTTGTATGTTAAGGACAATAGTGGCGATTATAAGCAGACAAACGATATTAGCAAATATCTCAGTAGCTTTACTTTGGAAAACGCCACACCAAGCAGCGGTCTGAATGGCAAGGAGTGCGTTTTTACCACTGATTATAATGGCGAAGAACAAAACACAGCCGTTACGAAATTTACAGTAAAAACAGGCAAGGCTTTTGAGGAGCAGGGACTTACCTATGCGAACTATAGAGTTGAGCTTACTGCGGTGTTGATTAATGACAACAACTCAGTTGTTAATGGAACTACCTCAAGCGACTATGTTGTTTACACAAACGCAAAAATAGAAACAGGCTTTATAAATTCATAATAAGCAGGCATTTTCAGGAGAAAATTATGACAAAAAGCATTTTTGGAAAATTCAGAAAATTAGAAAAAAAGAAGAAGCTCCAGCTAGTCATAGCAGTATCCATCTCGGTGGTACTGCTTGTGGCACTGCCTGTTTATGCGTGGTTTACTCACAAACGTTCTATTGCTCTTACAACAAAAATAAATGCCCCTACTCAGCTTTATATCACCGCAGGAAACAAAGAATCTGTGGCAAATCTTGAAATGGCAGATATAGACGTTGAGAACGGCAGTTATAAAGACTTTGTTTTCGGCATAGGCGGGGCAGACGTGCAACAATATCAAATACAGCTTGCACATACAACGAATATCCCTTTTGAGTATGAGATATATCGTGCGAAAAGCGTCAGTGAAACTGAAAAATCAGAAGCTGTCGTTTATGTTTCAGATGAAGAGAATAAAACGTTTTATTACAAAATAGACGGCAATAAGATCTCAGGACATTATCTCAATCAGCAAGGTTCGGAGATACTTGCTAACAGCACACTTCACGAAAAGTCCTATGACAGCTACGGCAATGTTCAGAAAAATGCCGAAGCACTTTATTGGCAATCGGATACACTGACGGTAATTGACAATAAAGATCCGTTTTGCGATTATTTTATAATAAGAGTAAAATGGAATAAAAACGTCCAAAACAATAAAGAAACTGATATGGTCTACCTGACAGTTCAGAGAAAGTAATAATTCACAAAATAGAGAGGAGGGTGGCTGTTATGAAAGACCAATTTATAAAAAAGCTTAAAAGATCGTGGCTTGCATTATGGATAGCTTTTGCGGCAGCCGCACTCAGTACTATTGGCGTCCTGGCGGCTTATACCAGCGTTTCAAGTGTAAAGCGAGTTGTGTCCACACAAAAGGGAGCCGGTATGCTGTTTTCATCTAATTATCTTACAACAGATGAAAATGATCTTCCAAGGACGATAACTTTTAGCAGTATGGAAAACTCGCCTTGTGTGACAGTCAATGTGTGCAACTATCCGCAAACATTGATAAAGCATAATGACAAGGATATCACATACACTTTGACAGTCGAGCTTGTGGACAGCAACGGAAATGCCGTTACCGGAGAAAACACTGCAAAATACTCAGTTGAATATAACGGTGAAAATAAGACTTTTGGAAGCAATTCAAAAATAGAGTTTTCACTTCTGAAACTTATGGCTGACGATTTCAACAAGCATGAATTTGTGCTGACTTTTGATAAGTCACAGCTCACAAAGTCTGACATATACATGAGAGTGACAGCCACTCCTACAAATCAGGCAGAGTTGAAACCGCTCTCCGCAAAGCTTGGCGTTATCTATATAAATAATAACACATCAGCAACATGGACAGGCACATTCATCGACAATGCTACCTCGCCTAAAGATCTTGACGGCTTCAACTACCGCCTGTCAGGCAGTGGCGAGGGTACTGTCACCCTGACTTGGAATACGAACTATGTTGATATCAGCCCATGGTTTAAGAATACTTATGATCTGATTATTTCAAAGGACAGTTCTGGCATAGCCACTGCAACTTTGAAAGTCAATTCTGCCGAGAAAAATCAATATGACATTCAGTTCTATCGAACGAACGGCATTAACAGTGCAGAGCAGTGGTCTGATGGTAATCATACCGATATTATGGTGACTGGTACGGGATTTGTTTCAATGAGTTTCACTCAAAGCACAGCGACAGAAAATTAGAATATGTACAAAAAAACGGACTGCATTTTGTTTGCAGTCCGTGTATTTTTTCTGTAGGGGCGAACAGTGTTCGCCCTTTTTTTTGTTTGGTGTTAAATCAGAGTGCAGACTTCAAAGCCTCAGCAAGCTGAGCAGGACATGATGTGCCACGTCCGTTGCAGTCGATACCCTCAAGTCTGTCAATAACGTCTTGAACCTTCATGCCCCCAACAAGCTTTGATACACCCTGTGTGTTGCCGTTACAGCCACCTGTGAAATGCACTTTCTTTACGATACCGTCCTCTACTTCGATATCAATTTTTCTTGAACATACTCCCTTTGGAGTGTAGCTGATCGTTGCCATTTGAAAAACCTCCTAAATTCTTGCTACGCCTGTTTCTCTTGCAGCCTTTGCCACAGCCTCAGCCACAGCGACCGGTACTGATCTGTCAAAAGAGTTCGGCAGTATAAATTCCGCACTGAGCTTGTCCTCAGGCACACAGCCTGCGATAGCCTTTGCGGCAGCCATTTTCATTTCCTCGTTGATGTCAGAAGCCCTTACTGCAAGTGCCCCCTTGAAAATTCCAGGGAAAGCGATAACGTTGTTTATCTGGTTAGGAAAGTCTGAACGTCCTGTGCCAACGATAAACGCACCTGCCGCCTTTGCCTCGTCAGGCATTATCTCAGGAGTCGGGTTAGCCATTGCGAAAAGTATAGGCTTATCGTTCATGGATTTAACCATTTCAGCGGTCACAAGCTTTGGCTTGGAAACACCTACGAAAGCGTCTGCACCCTTGAGTGCGTCAGCAAGAGAGCCGTGGAGCTTGTTCTTGTTTGTTACCTTTGCCATTTCAGCGTGAGCCTCGTTAAGATAATCATCGCCCTCGCAGATTATTCCCTCACGGTCTACCATGATAAGATTGCCGATACCAAGAGAAAGCAGCAGCTTTCCTATAGCACAGCCAGCCGCACCTGCACCGTTAATTACCAGTGTGATGTCGCTTATTTTCTTGTTTGCTACCTTGCAGGCGTTCATAAGTGCCGCACCGACAACGATAGCAGTTCCGTGCTGATCGTCATGGAAAACAGGGATATCGCAGATTTTCTTCAATTCGCATTCGATATCATAGCATTTAGGAGAGGAAATATCTTCCAAATTGATACCGGCAAAGCTGGGCTGCAGGAAACGTACAGTTTCAATAATTTTAGCAGGATCTTTAGTGTCGATACAGATAGGTACAGCATCTACATCGCCAAAGGTTTTAAATAGTGCTGCCTTGCCTTCCATGACCGGCATCGCTGCTTCCGGTCCGATATCTCCCAGGCCGAGTACACGCGTACCGTCGCTGACTATAGCGACCATATTGCCGCGGCAGGTATATTCAAAGGACAAGTCTTTATTTTCTTTGATTTCTTTACATGGTTCAGCAACACCAGGGGTGTATGCCAGGGCCAAATCTTCGCGGGTTTTAATTGGAACCTTGCTCACAACAGCAAGCTTGCCATGGTTTTCTAAGTGGAGTTTCAAAGCATCGTCACGTAATGTCATACATTATTACCCCCGTAATTTCAATTTAGTATATACTAAATATTGTAAATGAATTATACTGCTTTTTCAAGTAGCAAGCGTCAGAATTTTAAGTTTTTTTACAAATTAAAAGCTTGCCTGACACGACGGCACTATAATTTGTAAAGCTCAGCTTCCGGGCGTTCTCCTTCTTTAACAGTTAATACAGCAAACGTAGCTCCCATTTCGCTGCGTGGTAAAACAGGGCTGCCGGGATTAACAAGCAGTACATCACCGAACCATTTTACCAAAGGTACGTGCGTATGTCCGAAAACCACAATATCAGCTTCCAGCTTACGTGCCCACCAGGCCAGTTCGGATACCTGATACCCATGCAGATAACGATGTCCATGCGTCAGCCAGATACGCTGCCCCGCCAACGTAATAAATTCGTCTACATTTGCTTTCCCTTCGCCGGGATCTGTATTGCCGCATACTGCCAGTAACGGCAGCTTGGTTTCGGCAACTAAAAAACGTCCATCCTGACTGTAATCTCCGGTATGAAACCAATATTCAACAGGCGGCACAGCATGCAGAACCTGCCTGATGGCTTGTTTGCTGCCGTGAGTATCGCCGGTAATACCGATTTTCACTTCATTTTCCCCCAATTCGCAACAAGTTTTTTAATAGCTTTGCCGCGATGGCTGATTTTATTTTTCTCCTGCATCGTAGCTTCGCCCATACCCTTATGCAGTTCTGTTGACCAAAACAGAGGATCATAACCAAATCCCTCTGTCCCTAACGGCTCATGCAGCAACATACCGTCACAAATGCCGTCGCTTTCCAATAAAATTTTTCCGTTAGGAGCTGCCACGGCTAATGCACAACGGAAACGGCAAGTACGCTTTACCTGAAATTTCATCGTCTGCAGCAGCAGTTTGTTGTTTTCTTCGTCCGTAGCTTCCTCGCCGGCATAACGCGCACTGCGCACGCCTGGAGCCCCCTCCAGTGCCAGTACTTCTAATCCTGAATCATCGGCGATACATGGCAGCCCTGTTTCTTTAGCATAATAAACAGCCTTCAGTCGGGCATTGGCCATAAAAGTTTTCCCTGTTTCTTCTGGTTCAGGCACATTCGGCCATTCTTCCAATGAACGTAATTCCACCTCCAAATCTTTCATCAATACTTTAAATTCTTCAAGTTTCCCGAGATTACGTGTTGCAATAACAATTTCTTTCATTAGTTTTCTTTACTCCGTTTCCTAATCTTTGAAGGCATCAGCCTATTTTAATTACAAACTTTCTATTTCACCATCAGCTATGTGCTGCACTAAAACATACTGCCATTTGCCATTACGTTTTTCCAGCTGTGCTTCGTCATAAGCAGTTTGCCGGCATTCACTGCAGGTATCGCGTTTCAACGAAACGATAAACGCGCTCTGATCTCCGAAGCGTGTTCCTGCAGCCGCAGTCCTGATCGTAAGATAACCGCTGCATTGCCTGCAATAATGAGCGGTCTCGATCTGTTCTTCTCTGATCCCTTCTTCATCATAATAAATGCTTTTCTTCCTGCTCCAGCTATTACCGCATTTTGCCAGCAGCTCTTTTCTGGTGCTAAACCGACTGCGCCACAATTCACCTGTTTCAGCAATCAGCTGATCGACACGTTTATTACAGCGCTCATCCTGCTGCCGCAAATCGCTTTGGTCAGGCTCTACCACTTTGCTGTAGTCCATATCCGCCATTGCCAAAATGATACCTGTATTAACATAGGGCAGCGCAGCCTCTACAGAATAGCCGCCCTCCAGTACTGCAATATCAGCCTGCAATTTATCGGCTAATTTGGCATATCCCTGCGCTGTTACAGCCATTGAAGCCAGAGGATCACTGAAATGATTATCCTGACCTGCTGAATTAATGATCAGCTCCGGCTCAAAATCATCAAGAATATGCTGGATCAGACCATCATATAATCTGTGCAGTCCCTCATCACCTGTTCCCGGCAGCAGCGGCAGGGTGATATTTGTACCCCAGGCTGCCGG
>ENA-OPSH01001351-OPSH01001351.1-human-gut-metagenome-genome-assembly--contig:-NODE-1351-length-10932-cov-5.002023_pt1 | contig 10932 bp, 8 predicted proteins | sample MGYA00241802_ERZ501895 | MGnify/ENA primary metagenome ERZ501895 (study PRJEB25962, sample SAMEA2042304) | human gut metagenome | biome: human gut; feature: human-associated habitat; material: faeces...
AAGAAAGCCCCGCCCTGCCACTTTTGAAAAAACAGCTTGCAGAAACGGAAAAAGGTATTAACAATATGCTCAACGCTATTCAAGCAGGGATTTTTACCCCATCCACCAAGCAAAGGCTGGACGAGTTGGAAGAAACAAAAAGCCAGCTTGAAGTCAGCATTTTGCAGGAAGAAATGCACAAACCCCTGCTTACAAGAGAACAGATAGCATTTTTCATTTACCGTTTCCGCAAGTTTGATGTGACAAAGCGGGAACAGCGGCAAAGGCTGATCGACAGCTTTGTAAATGCGGTGTATCTTTATGAGGACAAGATAATCCTTACTTTCAACTATAAGGATGGTTCCAAGACTATCACTCTGGCAGATGTTGAGGGTTCGGATTTATCCTCATTCGGTGCACCAAAAAAAGCCTTACGGAAACGTAAGGCTATTTTCATAATGATTGCCGCTTTGTGGAGTGCTTTCATTTGCCGCTGACTTCTGTCTAAGTCAGCGGCTCTTTTTATTTTTTAAGAGAAATTCAAGAACTTTTAGTGTAAGAGAAACGGTGGCATATATGCAGCTGCCAATAAAAGTAAGCAGCAAAATTATTTCCTGAAAACTCAAGCGTTCACCTTCCTCATAATTTGGAGGCGACAATCAAGAGCAAATTATATCAGAAGGGGAGAGGACTGTCAAAATAAGCTCTCCAAATCCTTAATGGCGGTTTGTTGGTATAATACCAATGAACCGCTTTTTTCATGCAAAAATTCCGGAAGCCCCAAAAGGCAACCGTTTATTATAGATTGTAGAATACAAAAAATGGAGGTATTTCCCATGAGCATCATTATCGGCATCGACCACGGCTACTACGCCATCAAAACAGCCCACTGCTCGTTCCCGGCAGGGCTGACAAGCTACGGAGAACACGAACCCTACACCCGCCAAGGACTCTTAGAGTTTGGCGGGTGCTTTTTTGTTTGTGGCTCCGGGCGGCAGCCTATCCAGCGGGACAAGACCATAAACGACAACTACTACCTGCTGACATTGGCAGCGATTGCAAAAGAAATCCGGCAGCGCGGCTTGCCGCCCGAATGCTCGGTGCGCATTGCGGCGGGGTTGCCGCTGACCAGCTTTGGGCGCGACAAACCCAAGTTCAAAGATTATCTGCTGCGAAGCAACCAGCCTGTGAACTACAAGTTCGAGGGTGTGGAGTACAGCATCACTATCGAAGAAGTTGCCATCTTCCCCCAAGGCTACGCCGCCCTTATGACCGAAACCGGGCTGTTGCAGGACGAGCCATCAATGCTCCTCATGGATTTGGGCGGCTGGACAGTGGACCTTATGCGCATCGACAACGCCATCCCTGCGGCTGACACTGCGCACAGCTTGGAGCTCGGCATGATCCGCTGCGTAGATGACATTCGGGAGCAGGTGCGGCGCGAAACCGGGCTGTCCCTCACGGATGCCCAAATCGAAAATATGCTGGCAGGTCAGCCCTGCACGGTCAGCGATACGGTGCGCGACATTGTGAACAAACAAGGTCGCAAGTACACAGAGCATCTTCTGTCTGCCACGATGGAAGCCGGCTTCGACCTGCACGCCATCCCCGCCGTGCTGCTGGGCGGCGGCGCATCGGTGGTGAGCCGCCACCTAAGTCCCAAAGACGGCCTTTGTAAGACGATTTTCCTGCTGGACGACAAGGTGAACGCGGTCGGATTCGAGCGTGCGTTGGCCGCCGTGTCGCGCCGCAAAAGCGAGGTATGAAGCGACCGCAATATGTTTTCCGCCCGAACCTTAACGAACCGCAACACCGCCGCGCGTGGGCGTTGCTGCAGCAGGTGCCGCCTGCCAAACGCAAAGAGTTTCTGGTGCAGAGTATCCTTGCGGCAGAACAGACGGATAGGCTGGAGAAAAGCATCCGCAAGGTGGTGCGGGAGGAGTTGCAGGCAGTCAACATAACCAACGCTGTTCCAAGCCCACTGTCAGAGAATGCTATACCAGACTCTGCGCTCGATTTCCTGAATTCACTGTAGGGGGTGATTCCAATGTTTTAATAATAAGTAGAAATGAAAATACAAAAAGACAAAAGAGGAGGTTAATACATAGTGAATGGTAAAAAAATCTTGTTCGGTGCAGCCTGTGACGGGCTGCTTTTGTTTTTGATGAGGCGTGCCTATTAAGCACATTCGCAGATCCGGCAAACATCCCCATAGGGAGTTGTGCCCTTGATCAAGTTCGTAGATATGTTCTCCGGCATCGGCGGTTTCCGCGAAGGACTGACCCGTGCCGGGGGCTTTGAATGTGTAGGGCACAGCGAAATCGACAAATACGCCAACCGCAGTTACAACGCCCTGTTTGACACGAAGGGAGAGTGGTTCGTAGAAGATGCAAGAAAAGCAGACCCAGAAACAATGCCAGAATTCCGGCTGCTCTGCGGCGGATTTCCTTGCCAGACTTTCAGCATTGCAGGATCCCGAAAAGGATTCGGAGATCCGCGCGGCACTCTCTTCTTTGAACTGGCCCGCTTGGCTGAAGCCCGGAAGCCTCCGTATCTGCTGTTTGAAAATGTACCCGGCCTGTTATCTCATGACGGAGGGCGGACATTTGCGACGATCCTCAACACGCTGGACCGACTGGGGTATGGTGTGGAATGGCAATGTCTTAACAGCAAAGATTTCGGCGTTCCCCAGTCAAGAAACCGCGTGTACATTATCGGATATCTTGATGAGCGATGTAGAGGAAAAGTATTTCCTTTCACCGAAACAGCAGGAAGTTCTCTTATTCAAACCCACGGCGGGCACCAAGGAGAACGAGTCTACTCCCCCGAAGGACTGAGTTGTACGCTGGCTGCCAATCCGGGCGGCTTCGGGGGCAAAACCGGGCTGTATGAGGTGGGAGTGCCGATCAAGTGCGCCACAAAAACCGGCTACCAGATGGCACAGGTCGGTGACAGCATCGACCTGAGCTACGCCACAGTCAACAGTCGGCGCGGACGGGTTGGTAAAGAGATTGCGCATACACTTACAACGGGCTGCCAACAAGGCACTGTTGAAGTTCGCCCGGTCAAAAATCCCATCAAGTCCGACCTCGCCCGCAACACCGAACGCACCGGTAAGCCTGGCGCACCCATGCATACACTTACCACAAAAGACCGTCACGGTGTTCTGTGCGAGGGGCGCATCCGCCGCCTGACACCGCGCGAATGTCTGCGGCTGCAGGGTTGGGCAGATGACCGCATCGACACGGTGCTTGCCATCCAGAGCGATAACCAAGCCTACAAGCAGGCAGGCAACGGCGTGACAGTCCATGTGGTGGAAGCCATCGGGCGGAGAATTGCAGCCATGGACGCAGAACTGCGGGGTGAGGCGCTTGCCCCTTGATTTCAAAGACCAGTATTTTGGCTGTGAAATTGAACTGACCGGGATAAACCGCGCCACGGCAGCCCAAACGCTGGCCGACTTATTTGGCACCCGCGCAGAGCATTCCGGTGGTGGCTACGATGCCTACAGGGTCAAAGATTTGGACGGTAAAGAGTGGAAAATCGTTCGGGACGGCAGTATCCATCCCGAATGCCGCAGGCGGTCTGTTCTTATCGGGGAAACCTACAAGGTTGAACTGAACTCCCCCAAACTTGAATACGGCGAGATGGAAAAGCTGCAGGAGGTTGTCCGTTCCTTACGCCGCGCAGGTGGTATCGTAAACGACAGCTGCGGAATGCATGTCCACGTGGATGCAAGCAAGCACACGCCGCAGAGCCTCAAAAATGTGCTGTCCATTATGTACTCAAAAGAGGACATTCTATTTGCAGCACTCAAAGTCAACCCTGCCCGCATCGACAGCTACTGTCAGGCGGTGGATGAGCCGATTCTGGAAGAAATCCGCAAGCTGCCCAGCGGTGCGAGTATGGATCAACTGAAAGACCGCTGGTATCAAGGGAGGGATGGGAGTGATTATCACTACCATTCGTCACGGTACAGGGCTTGTTATGGCAAGAAAGCGATTATGTATCCCACGTTCCAAACTTTAATTGTACAGCGACAAAAATTATAAAAACAGTCTGTTTTTCTCTACATAATAACTATATAATTTGAGTATTCCAGATATGATGGAGGTTGTTATTGTGGATGATGGAAATCGACTGACCGTGTATGAACTTGTGGAAAGAGTTATCCCTTGCATCATTGCAAAGCACTATAGCGAAAACTATATTCAAGGCTTTCGTTCGACGTTTAGGAACCTGTTAGCGTACTGCAATAAAAATGAAAAGAAATATTTTACAGCGGAATTGGCTCAGCAGTTCATGCTGGATTGCTACGGTGTGCAGCCGGGAACAGTAGAACGGCGATGCTCACGAGTTCACCGTGCAATGGATTTGTTGTCAGACTACCAACATTTCAACGCGGTTATGCTTCGGCGGAGGTTGAATCGAGAGTTCCCTGCAGGATTGCAAGAAGGTGCGGTCAACTACTTGCAAAAGCTATCTCTCCACGGACGCAGGGAGAATACGCTGCGCAGCCACAGAAATGTTCTTCTTCGCTTTACAGATTATTTGTTCAGCGTTGGAGTCACGGATTACAAATTACTTTCAGCAGATATTGTAAATCGATACGTCAAAGTTGTTTCGTGCAATTACAGCAATTCGGTTGTAAGGCTCCATTACAGTATCCTTTTACGCTTTTTTCAGTACCTTGCGCATAGTGGCTACAAGGAAACAGATTTGTCTTTGAAAATGATGCCAATTGTAAAAGTATCCGCTTCCGCGCGAATTCCTACAACATTAGATCTTAGCCAAATCGAAAGTATCCTTGCTTCTGTTGACCGTGAAAGTCCACAAGGGAAACGCGATTATGCAGTTTTAATGATTGCAGTAAAACTCGGCATTAGAACCAGCGATATACGTAATCTTCGCCCTGCCAATTTTAATTGGGAACAGCATTTGGTGTCTTTCACCCAAGTCAAAACAGGAGAGCCGATAACTTTACCACTTCCCACAGATGTTGGATGGGCTGTAATAGACTATCTGAAAAATGGAAGGCCTGTAAGCGATGCCCCGGAAATTTTTCTCCGCGCAGTCGCTCCATACGTCTCTCTGCAAAATTTTGACAACATTCTTATTAAGCATATGCGAAAAGCGGGCATTCCTTTGGATTCAATAAAGCACCACGGGCTTCACTCGCTTCGACACAGCCTCGCAACACATATGTTAGATGAAGGAATCCCCATTACCTCGATTCAGGGTGTATTAGGACACATAAATGCCGATTCTACTCAAAAATATATTGGTGTAAATGTACGTCAGCTTCGCAGCTGCGCATTGGAGGTGACTGATTAGTGTTTGAGGAAAAACTTCTTGAACCCCATTTTACCAGTGTGCTTGCACCATATATGCTGGATGTTGTGGAGCAAAAACGTGCCCTTGGCAATAAATACAACGCCGGTGTTGAGGCACTCAGTGCATTCGATGACTTTTGCAATGAGCAACAATTGCGTATACCTGCCATTTCGAAAGAACTGCTGCAAAAGTGGGAGAAAAAGAGACCTCACGAAAACGAAACCACGCAATGTTTTCGGATTTCGTATGTGCGAATTCTTTGTAAGTATTTGCACAGCAATGGCTATGATGCTCCATGTGCATTCCACCCTGCGCCTCATGTAAATAGATGTTTCGTTCCCTACATTTTTACGAAAGACGAAATCGAGAGATTGTTTTCTGCGGTAGATTGTACCAAAGAATCTTCAGAATCTCCACTACGACATTTAGTTATGCCGGTTCTGTTTCGCCTGCTTTATACATGTGGGCTGCGCGTGTCAGAGGCTCTGCACCTTAAGGTTGCAGATGTTGATTTGGATGCTGGAGTTTTAGCCATATACGGTGCAAAAGGAGACAAAGAACGGCTGGTAGGAATTTCGGACTCAATGCTTGCATACATGAAATCCTACCGCAGTAATCCATTAGTGACAAATGCAAAAAGTATTTACTTTTTCCCTGCTCCTGATGGCGGATTCTATGATACAAGTACAATTTACGATATTTTTCGAAAATGCTTATTTGATGCCGGGATTCCACACCGAGGTCGAGGAAAAGGGCCTCGTCTCCATGATCTCAGGCATTCCTTTGCGGTCCACATTCTAAACAAATGGAGTTCCGAAGGAAAAGACATATATACCTGTTTGCCGATTCTCCGCACTGCTCTTGGGCATGACCGAATTACAACAACCGAAAAATACTTGAGGCTTGTCCCGGAAGCCTACATGGAAGTCACCGAACCATTCAATGACCGATTCCATACCATTACAGAGGTACTTTGCAATGAGGAATAGATGCAGCTACGCCGGTTTAGTCTCCGCATACTTTAGCGTGTATCTGGCAGGAACTAAAAATGTCAGTACAAATACAATTTACTCTTACCGGGACACCTTTGTTATTTTTCATGGCTACCTTGAAAAGTATTGTGGCTTTAAATTAGAGAAAATGCTTTTTAACGACCTTTCCCGCGAACTGATTCTTGAATTTCTACAATATCTTGAAACTGAACGCAAATACAGTATATCTTCTCGAAACCAACGACTTGCTGCGCTGAAGTCATTTGCAAAATATGTACAAATTGAATGCCCGGATGAAATGATTCTGTGTCAGCGCATTCTTTCAATTGACAGCAAAAAAGCAGCAAAGCCGACGGTTCAATATTTGAGTAACCAGCAAACCGATATTCTAATGGAACAGCCTGATATTTCCACGCCAAAAGGTCGCAGAGACTTGGCGATGATTCTTCTCCTTTACGATTCAGCTGCACGAGTGCAGGAACTTTGCGATTTAAGAATCTGCGATATCCGAATAGATTCACTACCGGTTGTACATTTATTAGGGAAGGGGCGAAAAAGTCGAGATGTTCCGCTTACCAAACCGTGTGCACAGGTATTGCGCCAATACATTTGTGAGAACCATCTTGATATACCAGAACGCCGCAATGACCAGCTGTTTATAAATCCGCAAGGGAAAAAGTTGACTCGCAGCGGTGTTTCCTACGTGCTAGCAAAATATATCCACAAAGCAAATACTGCGGTGGATTCATTTTTTCCGCAGATTACACCGCATTGTCTCCGGCATTCTAAAGCAATGCATCTTGTTGAGGCAGGCAAAAATCTCATTTATATTCGTGACTTTTTAGGGCACGAATCTATTGAGACAACACAGGTTTACGCAAAAGCTAATCCCGAAGCCCGGCGCAAGGCATTAGAAACAATGGACACGAGGATGAATACGCCTGCCATGCCGGATTGGAACGACGACCCTGACTTAAAGGCGTTTTTAAAGACCTTGTAGAAAATTATGCTGAGATTTCTGGTGAACAGTCTCGAAGTAACGTCTGTTCTAAAAGATTCTCAGCATAACTTTTTTCTGCGCATAAAAGGCGTTATGTTGAGCTCAACATAAGGCTTGCAATATGCATTCTGTATTCTATCACGGTACAATCGAATGGCGCCTGTTCAATTCCACGCTCCATGCGGGTGAAGCCAAAGCAAACATCATTCTGGCTATGGCGATCTCGGCGCAGGGCATCAACCAGAAGTACACGCAGTTCCGGAAAACGCCCATCGGGGATAATCCGGCGTTCACCTTCCGCACCTTTCTGCTGCGGCTGGGACTCATCGGTCCGGAGTACAAAAATGTGCGGATGCACCTGCTGAAGAACCTGCCCGGTGACAAGGCGTGGCGGCACGACAAGTCGCTGTATCCCAGCAATCAACCACGGCTTCATACAGATGAGGTCAGATAAGGAGAAACCCAATGTCTCGAAAAGAATACTTTGCCTATGGTTCCAATCTGAATTTTGATCAGATGGCCTACCGCTGTCCCGAAGCAACGGTGGTAGGCACTGCCAAGCTGGATGGCTATGAGCTGGCGTTCCGGCGCGGCTACCTGACGATTTTGCCCAAAGAGGGCGCAAGCGTTGAAGGACTGATCTGGTCTGTCACTGACCATGACGAATCACAGCTTGACTGTTACGAGGGCTACCCGACATTCTATGACAAGGAAACCGTGACGGTAATGGATGCAGATGGTACGCCGCACGAAATCATGGTTTACACCATGAACGCGCCGTACCGCGACCAGTTGCTCCCGGTCAGCAGCCGTTACAATGCGGTTGTCATGCAGGGGTGTCTGGATGCCGGTATCTCTCCGCAGCAGTTCTATGATGCTGACGAAAAATACCGCAAAGCCTACAAGGCCAGAGCCGCGCCGGTCCCTAAGAAACACGCTCCCGAACGCTAACCAAGCCCGCTGCACCGCGCAGCGGGCTTTTTCTTTTGCAACAAAAGGAGAACCAGTATGAAAAACAAACACAGAATAAAGCAGGGCTTGTCGCTGCTGCTGGCGGGAGGAATTGCGCTCACAAATCTGGGTGTAGCGCTGCCCGCTTTTGCGGAGGATTCCCCTGCCACGCCGGAGACAGCTTCAGCGGCCACACCGGAAACCGCTGAAGCCAATGTCCCGACACCGAATCTTTCGCAGATCACTGAAAATCTGTACAACGATCTGCCGGACGCGCCTACCGGCAGTTACCTTGGCAGCATGGGTCTGCCCGTGGCAACCGGCGAGACAAAAATCGGTATCTCCGCGTGGGTTTCTGACCTGTATGACGGCGTAGATGCCCATATGGATGCCGATGCGCTGAACGCAGATGAGAACACGGTCACAATCGGCAAAACTCCCGGTACAGACTATGCCATTGTTCCGCTGCTGGCGCAGGTCGAATACCCGGCAGACGGTGCGGTATCCGAAATCATACTGCCGGATGATGTAGAGCTTTTAAGCTATCTCTCCACCGATTATGAGCCTATCCCGGCAGACGAGCAGGAGCAGACTGAAATCCTGCACCAGATATACTCGGAGCAGTCAGCGGCAGGCACCGGCCTGTATGTAAAAGCCTCTGCCGATTTTACGGCGCAGCTGGTCTATACGGATTCGGACGGCAGTTCGCAGTCAAAAGCTATCCATGTACAGATCAGCGAGGATGCTGCACCCACACAGATGTATGCCGACACCGGCGATGACGGCATTGCCGCTTATGCTGCAGGGCCGACTCCGCCGTATGCCACCGGCAAAATCACGAGCATCGCCAAAGAGGGCGGCACATGGCTGATTTGGTTCAACGGTCAGGAAGCCTACTGCTGCAGCCACGGCCTGAACGGCCAGCCCAAGGGCTGCCCCACCTACAGCTTCTCTCATGTGTCCCGCCTTGAACCCGGCCAGTATACCCCCGGCAACCACTATGCAAACCAGGTCAACATCTGGGGCGGTCTTGGTCAGCTGAGTCTGGATATGCTGGATGACCGTCCTGTTGTGGCAAGCCTTGAAGATGATCCTGAAGGCTGTGAAGAACAGCCGGACATCCTTGGCAGCCTTTACGATGAAACCCAGCAGTGGATCATGGAAAACTATCCCGACAGCTACGCGGCGCAGACCTATATTGCTGCTGCAGAAGAACTGGTAAACGGTACAGATGCGCAGTCCGGGGAAAACGGCTACTACACCTACATCTATAACCCGCCCGCAGGGTATGCGTGGCAGGTTGTGGCGCTGGTCGGTGAAGAAATTGCGGGCGGCACTGAGATCCCGGATGTGCCGAGTGTTCCGGAACCGAAGTATTATTCCGCTGCATGGACAGCTCCTGCGCAAAGCGCCAGCGGCAGCTTTGATCTGACATTCACTGTCAACACCGACAAGGTTCAGCTGAACACGCTGGAAAAGGTGGACGGGGCGGTCATTACCGTCACGCCCAGCCGGACCGGCGGCAATGTGGACGGCGGCAGCTGGCAGATGACCCCTGCCGGGGCACAAACCATTACCACAAGCGGTCACACGCAGGATGACAGTTTTCACCTCAACGGCGGCGATGGTTCTGCCACATGGACGGTGCATTACGAGGTATCAAAAACCAGCACCAGTACGCTTTCCGGGCAGGAAGGACCGTTCACCAGCCAAGCCGAAGCGGATGCCGCTGCCGAAGCCGCCAAGAATGCGGCCATCGGGCAGCTGCAGAACGAAGCGCAGGGCATGGTAGATGCCGCTATTGCCTCGGCGCGGGCGCAGCTTGCGAATTTCATCTTTGCATACGATGAAATCACCATCCCGCATGGCTTCGATTCTACACCCGGTGCGCTGGGCAGCCACCAGACTATTACTGTTCCGGCTAATAGTTCCAATGACTATAAAATGCAGAACGATGAATGGTCGGTAAAGGTCAGCATTGATAAAATCGACAGCGAAACAAAGCAGCGCATCAAGGGCGATGCCGAGTTTAAGATTTTTGCGTGGGACACCGTTCGGCAGTGCTATATCCCCAATGGTGGGTATAACCAATATAAGGTTGAACGCCAGAGCGACGGCACTTATAAGGTCATCAACCACAGCGACTATGCAGGCGGTTCGGACGATTTGTTCTACACCCAGCGCAATGAGGGCAAGTTCGTCATTGTGGAAAGCCGCGCGCCCAGCGGATATTACGGCGATTGGACGGATGCAACCAAACCCGGTACGGCAGGCTCTGTGCTGGGCAAGCGGGCGTATGCCTTTGAAATTACCAAATCATTGGACGCCCAGACGATTTGGCTGGGCAACGCCGATTATAACGCCGACATTACTACGGCCAACAGCGGCGGCACGCTCATCGACACCGGCGAGGGCATCGTTACTATCACCTTTGGCATCCGCAATGCAGATAAGACCTACGCCACAGACCCCACGGGCATTGCCAACAACGAAAATTCCTACACCATGCACGCCAATGCCGACAAGATGCAGAACGACCGTGTCCTCGGCAATATTCTGCTGACAAAAGTGGACTTGGACGCCGCGCGGTATCTGGCTGCGGGCAGCAACGGAGATACCACGCTGGAGGGGGCGGTGTATGATCTGTATGCCGCTGACACCATTGAACATCCGGAC
>ENA-OPSH01001354-OPSH01001354.1-human-gut-metagenome-genome-assembly--contig:-NODE-1354-length-10927-cov-2.189018_pt1 | contig 10927 bp, 11 predicted proteins | sample MGYA00241802_ERZ501895 | MGnify/ENA primary metagenome ERZ501895 (study PRJEB25962, sample SAMEA2042304) | human gut metagenome | biome: human gut; feature: human-associated habitat; material: faeces...
GCTTAAGCCGTAAGGCGGGAATTGTGCGGTATTGCCCTATATCTGAAACCAAAGAGAACAATGCTTTCCGCAGGCATGCGGGAATTCTCAGTTGCTGTGCAGGGCTTTGTGGGTGCGGCGCTGCGGGTTCATCCGGCGGGCAAGTTCTTCATGCGAGCGCTTGCTGCGCGCAGCGTTTTGCGCGTTGCCCGCCCGCGATATGCTTAGTATAATGCCCATCTCACACAATAGAATCAGCAAGCTGGTACCACCGGAGGAAAAAAATGGCAGGCTGATGCCGGTATTTGGGGCCACATTGGTGACCACCGCAATGTGGATCATGGTCTGCCAGGCAATTTGCGACATAATGCCAATACCCAGCATCGTACCAAAATAATCCGGCGAGTTCAGGGCGATGATAACGCCCTGAATGATCAGTGCGGCAAAAAGACCCATACAGATCACCGCGCCGATAAAGCCCAGCTCTTCGCACAGAACGGAAAAGATAAAGTCGTTGCTGGCTTCCGGCAGCCAGAGGTGCTTTTGGCGGCTGTTGCCAATGCCCAGGCCGGTCAGCCCGCCGGACGCAATGGAATACAGGCTCTGCTGGGTCTGGTACAAAATATCGCCCTCGTCACCGTTCCATGCGCCGAGGCGCTGCTGAACATAGTTATTCTGTCCGGTCAGCATTTTGTAAATCACAAACACAGCCGCGCCTGCCGCCGGGATGCACCAGAACCGGCCCACACCGCCACACAAAATCATACTGCCCGCAATCAGCAGGATCAGCATGATAGCAGAGTTATGGGGTTCTTTGTACAGCAGAACCACCACCGGCAGCAGCGGCAGCACGGGCAGCACAATGCCGTAAAGCAGTGTTCCCCGTTTTTCATAATACCGGTCCGTAAAGCAGGCAAGACCCAAAATAGCCGAAAACTTTGCCAGCTCCGAAGGCTGCAGGGTTGTGCCAAACATATACACCCAGCGGTAACAGCCGTTGTACGGCTCACTGAACAGGGCCCACACCAAAAGCAGCAGCGTTAAAATGTATAAGTACCAGTTCATGTGGCGCAGGCTGCGGTAGTTGATGTTGGAAATCAGATACATCAGCACCAGCCCCACCACCGCCAGAATTACCTGCGGGCGGATAAAGTGGTAAATATCCCCCTTGAAGCGGTAATACCCGGTGGAATAACTGGCGGAGAACAGCATGATCAGCCCGTAAGTCAACACAAGGATCAGCGTGCCGACAAGTCCATAGGAAAGTTTGCCGCGTTCCTCTTTTTTGAACGCAATTTCCTTAAAAAACCTGCCAATGTTGCCAAAGGCCAAATCGAAAAGCTGGGCAAACGTCATTTGCGGCACAGCCCCCTTTCTGATATTTTATGCCATGTAAACGTACATCAGGCCCAGCACCACGCCGATAATGGCGATCAGGCTGAAGAAAAAGTCGATCTTGACTTCTTTCCAGCCGCGCATCTCGAATGCGTGGTGGATCGGTGTCATGCGGAAAATGCGCTTGCCGTGGGTCAGCTTGAAGTAAACGCGCTGGATCACTACGGTCATGGCGTCCCAGATATACACAATGCCAAAGAAGAACACCAGCTCCGGCCGGCCCATGATAAAGGCAAGGGCCGTTACCATACCGCCCAGGAACATGCTGCCGGTATCGCCCATGAACACTTTGGCCGGGTAGAAGTTCCACACCAGGAAGCCCGCTGCCGCGGCAGCCGTTGCCGCCGCCAGAACGGCCACATGATAAAAGCTGAGCATGCTGGCAGCCAGCAGGTAGCCCAGCATGGAAACAAAGGTCACGCAGGAGCAAAGGCCGTCCAGACCATCCGTCAGGTTGACGGCATTGACCAAAAAGATGATGCCGAAGAACGCAATGGGGTAATACACCCAGCCCAGATCTACCGCACCGATAAAGGGCAGCATAATGATGGTGGTCAGCAGGCCCTGTATGTGCAGCCCCACCAGGAAGCCGCCGGTAACAATGAACTGCATGATAAGCTTTTGCCAGGCAAGCAGGCCCAGGTTGCGGTGCTTGACGACCTTGATATAGTCATCCAGAAAACCGATAAAGCCGGAACCAAACGCCAGGAACAGCGCCAGCAAGGCGGCGCGCACCTGAACAATACCCAAAAGATCCTGTGCATAGCGGTAGAACCCGGCATACACCAGGCCGCAGGCCACCAGAATGCCAAAGATGAAGCACAGGCCGCCCATGGTGGGTGTGCCCTGTTTTTTGTTATGCCAGGTCGGGCCGGATTCCCGGATGGTCTGGCCGAAGTGCAGCTTGTGCAGTGCCGGAATTACAAAACAGCCTGAAAGTGCCGTAACGGCAAACGCACCGATTGCCGCGGCAACCAGCATCCAAGAAACGATCATTCCCATGTGATATTCCCCCAAAATATGCAATTATGCGTTTGGCAGCGCCGCGTAAAGCTGCTTTAATACATCATCCAGCTTCATGGCGTGGCTGGCTTTTGCCAGCACAACATCGCCGGGGCGGACGTTCTGCCGTAGATATTCTACTACTTCCTCCGCCGCTTGGCAATGGATGGTTTGCAGCCCTTTCTGGCGGGCTGCTTCGGCCATGGCTGCGCTCAATGGGCCGTAAGCCACCAGCAGGTCGGCGGCATCGGCAGCCCATTCGCCGGTCTGGCGGTGGCCGGGTTCACTGGCAGCGCCAAGTTCCAGCATATCGCCCAGCACGGCAATGCGGCGGCCGCCGGGGCCGGGCTGGCGGCCATGCAGAATCTGCAAAGCTGCTTTCATGCTGTCCGGGCTGGCGTTATAGCAATCCTCAATAAAGGTCACACCGCCGTGCTGCACAATGTTCTGGCGCATACCGGTGGTCTGATAGCTGGCCAGCGCACGGGCGGCGCGGGCACGCTCCAGCCCAAGGCGGGTGGCTGCAGTGTAAGCAGCAAGGGCATCATACACGGTATGAACGCCTGCCGTGGGGATGGTTACACTGAACTCATAGGTTTCACCGTCCACGTTATCCACCAGGGTAAAGCCGGTACCCTCCCCTACGGTATGAATATTGATGGCGCGCACATCGGCGGAGCTGGAGCGGATGCCGAACCACACCGGGCGCAGGCGGCCGGGGATCTGTGCGGTGGGCAGCAGGTCATCGTCCGCATTCAGAACCAGCGGGGCGCCGTCCGGCAGACCCTGACAGATTTCCATCTTTGCCTTCAGTATATTCTCCCGTGTGCCCAGATTTTCCAGGTGGGAAACGCCGATCATCGTAATGATACCGGCAGACGGCCGCGCTGCGCGCACCAGGCGGGCGATCTCGCCTAGGTGGCTCATGCCCATTTCCACCACCGCATACTGGGTGGTATCCTCCAGGCGGAACAGCGTGTTGGGCAGGCCGATCTCATTGTTCTGGTTGCCCTCTGTTTTTAAGGTATTGCCAAAAGCCGAAAGAACCGCATAGCAGAACTCTTTGGTGGTGGTTTTGCCCACGCTGCCGGTCACACCGATCATCAGCGGGCTGAACAGCGTGCGGTAGTTGGATGCCATACGGATCATGGCAAGGTAGCTGGATTCACAGATGACAAGGTGATCCTCCGGCACGCCCTCCACGGGATGGTTGGCGATCACATACTCGGCCCCGGCCTGGTACGCCTTGGCGGCATAGTCGTGGCCGTCCACACGCTCGCCGGGGAAGCAGACAAAAATGCAGCCCGGCTGCACCTTGCGGGAGTCCGTTACAACGGCGGTGATGGGCACCGGACGGGCCAGTGCCAGCCCGGCCAGAAGTTCGTTCGCGTTCATGGGTTTCATGGGAACACGCTCCTTTTGGTTGGTTTAGTTGCGGCATGTTTCAGTTTGCTGTGGGTTCCCCTGCCGTGGCCGGGGTTATTGCTGCTCGGCATCGCTGCCGGTATCATCCTGGGTCGTGCTATCCTGATCGTTTTCACCGGCGGCGTCCTGGGGCGTATCGTCCTGGGCGGCATCGTCCTGCGGGATATCTGCATCCTGCTGGGCATCGCTGCTGCCGTCGGGTTCCGTGGTCAGGGTAACGACTGTGCCGTAGGGCACCACGCTCCCAACCTCAATATCCTGGCTGACAACACGGTCCGATGCACTGCCCGAAATTGCCACATTGACGCCGGAAGCCTTGAGCATCTGTGCGGCAAAGGTTCCGGTTTTGCCGGTGGCATCCGGTACGGTGGTGGTGGCGTCGGTGGTGGACTGGGTATACAGGTAAACCGTGGAGCCTGCGGGCACCACGGTGCCGCCTGCGGGGTACTGATACACAACATCGCCGTCGCTGGTATCCACAAACCGGTGGGAAAGCCCGGCGGCGTTCATCTTGACCTGGGCGGAAGTCCAGCGGGTGCCAATGGCATTTGGCACTTCCACACTGCCGTTGCTATCATAAGAAGCATCCCGTTCAATGCCAAGATACGGCGCGATCTGGCTGATGATGTTGCCGGTAACAGGGGCCACAATCTGGGAAGCGTAGTCAAAGATCCAGCGCGGGTCATCCATCATGACCAGCACCAGAATTTCCGGGTCGTCCGCCGGAAGGATGGCGGCAAAGCTGATGGCCTTGCGATAGTCGCCGTCCGGGCGGTACTTGTAAGCGCCTTTCCAGTCCAGCTGTTCTCCCGTACCGGATTTGCCGCCGATGCGGTAGCCCGCCACATAAGCGCTGGCACAACCGTGATAGTCCAGGTCATTGCTGGTACCGGTGTGACCCACGTTGTTTTCCATCATGGCGCGGATCTGCTCACTGACTTCCTCGCTGACGACCTGGCGCTTAATATCGGTTTCAGCCTGCCATACCACGTTGCCGGTGTCGTCCGTCATATTATCCACCACATAGGGGGTCATCAGGTAGCCGCCGTTCACGGTGGAAGCCACGGCGGCTGCCATCTGGATCAGGGTCAGCTTTTGGGACTGGCCGAACGCGGTGGAGTACAGGTCCGTTTCCACCTGCTCCATCTCCTGCTGGGTTTTGGAGATGCCCTTTGCCTCATACGGCAGGTCAATGCCAGTGGTCTGGGTCAGGCCAAACGCCTGGTAGTAGTTATAAAAGAATTCGGCGCTCATTTTTTCCGCCACCTGGATAAAGTACAGGTTGCAGCTGTGGTTCAGCGCCCCGGCCATATCCAGCCAGCCGTGAGTGTTGCCCTCGGCGCAGCGGTAGCTGTGTTCCCACTCGGTATTGGGGAATACTGTCAGGTCGCCGCCGCAGTAAAACTGCTGGTCCGCCCCCATCAGGCCGGAATCCAGCGCCGCAGCGGCCGTCATGAGCTTAAAGACTGAGCCGGGGTAATACAACTCCGTCACGGCTTTGTTCTTCCACTCGGCCTCACGGATCATGCCCTGCAGCTGGCTTTTTTCGCTGGGAACGTCGATTTCGTTGCCTTCTTCGTCGGTGCTTTTTGTTTCGTTGGGGTTCACAACGCCGTCCGCAATGATATCAGCTACGGCATCCTGCCCCAAACGGCTTTGCAGGACGGAAATATCGTCCGCCGTCAGCGCCGTTCCGGCATTATCCAGGATAGCCTGCAATTTGGGTTCGGTGATAGTATACGGATCGTTGGGGTCAACCTGCGGCACCGTCGCCATGCCCAGCACCGCGCCGGTGTTCACATTCATCACAATGGCGCTGGCACGGTTCTGCACATCATAGTCATCAATCGCGTTGGAAAGCTCGGTTTCCAGCACGGTCTGGATGGTATCGTCAATGGTCAGGTTCAGGTTATAGCCGTTGATAGCCGCGTGGGTATCGCTTTCCTCGTTAGCCAGTTCATAGCCCCATGCGTTCTCGCTGCTGATGCTGCGCCCCGGTGTACCGACCAGTTTCTCATCATACGATTTTTCCAGGCCGTACATGCCGTTGCCGCTGTCATCACAAAAGCCCAAGACCGAGGAAAGGTACATTCCGTTAGGGTATTCCCGCGTGGAGGAGGATTCCTTGTACATGGAAAGCACCGTTTCGTACTTGGCATCCGGATCCCCCTCCGCCTTGCCGTTGGTAATGCGTTTGGTGTTGGCATAGTCAATAATGGATTGCGCCGTTACCATATCAATGCCCTTGGCAATCACGCGGTACTGGCTGTTCGTTTTGCTCAGCTGCTCCTGAATTTTTTCCGCGCTGACGCTCCCGTTCAGCAATTCGCTGATTTTCTGGCTGGCTTCCGCCACATAATCCTGGTTGCACTTGGACGGGTTGGCAATAATGTTCCACACCACACTGCTTTTGGCCAGCAGTTTGCCGTTGGCGGAATAAATAGAGCCGCGCGTGGCGGGGATCTGGGTATCGGAAAGCTGCTGTTCCGCCGCCTGAACACGGTACTGCTCAGCATCCCGGATCTGCAGGGTATACAGCTTATAAATTAGAACGCCGCACCCCGCAGCGATAAAGCCGATCACCAGCAGCAAAACCATGATGCGTCCGTTCAGCGTAAGCGCATGATTCTGCCCCGGCTCCGGGCTGCGGTGGTTGTGATGACGCGTGGATTGATTCTTGTTGTCGGGTTGCTTTGGCATAGGTTCATTCCTTTACAGAAAAGACTGTTTGCACGAATACGCGCCCGCCCATGATGGCAAAAAAAGCGTGCTCCTGTTGGGATGCACGCTTTGGCGCAATGTAAGGGCAGCACCGCATGATTCCCACCTGACGGCTTGGGCACCCAAAGTTATGCGGTATTGCCTTGACCGGATCGGTTACGGGTCAAAACTGCCAAGCAGACTGAGCGCTGCGGTTTTGATACCGGCAAAAAACTTGTCTGCTGTGCCGGCTGCGCGTTCGATCACGCTTTCATCCTCCAGCCGGACATACGTCACCTGGCTGGGGTCCATTTTAACCAGCCCCAGCCGATCCTCCGCTTCCTGCTGGACGCTGGTGCTGTTGGTGATCTGATCCATGGTGGTGGACAGATAGTCGTTATAGCTCTGGGCATTGGTCAGTTCCGACTTGGCGTCATCAATTTCGCCGGAAAGCTGTGTGATGCGTGCCTGGCTGGCGACAATGCTGGCAAACAAACCAAAAAAGATGGCAATGACCAGCACCGTGCCCGCCGTGCGGGCAAACTGGCGTGCCTTGCTCAGGCCGTAGCGTCCGCCCTTGACAACGCGCACCCGCGGTGTGCGGGAGGAACCGGAATGATTGTTGGTTGAAATTTCTGCTGCTGTGGAAGCCATGGGCGCCGCCCCCTTTCTCGTATCGTAAAATTTCGGCTTTCCTTAAGCTGTGCGGCATGGTCACAAGCGCCATGCCGCGCTGCCAATGTTCCCTCCTGGCACGCTTATAATTTTTCCAGTACGCGCAGCTTAGCGGAACGGCTGCGGCGGTTTTCTTCCAACTCACCAGCGTCCGCTTCAATCGGCTTGCGGGTAATCAGTTTAGCTTTGGGCATCCCGCCGCAGGTGCAAATAGGCTGCTCCGGCGGGCAGGTGCAGCGCTGGGCCCAGCGGCGGAACTTCTGTTTTACCAGCCGGTCCTCCAGGCTGTGGAACGTGATGATGCAGAACCGCCCGCCGGGGGCCAGGCGGCTGAAAATCGCCTCCATCCCCTCGTTCAGGGCATCCAGTTCCCCATTGACGGCAATCCGCACTGCCTGGAAGCTGCGGCGGGCGGGGTTCTTGTTCTTGCGGCGCTCGGCGGCATAGCGGATGCAATCAGGTCCGCAAACTGCAGGGTCGTCAAAATCGGGGTTTCCTCCCGTGCTTTCACGATTTTACCCGCAATCTGCCAGGCATACGGTTCCTCACCATAATCGCGCAGGATGCGGGTCAGTTCCTCACGGTCCAGGGTGTTCACCAAGTCTGCCGCGGTGGGCCCCTGCTGGCTCATGCGCATATCCAGCGGGGCATCCGCGTGATAGGAGAAGCCACGCTCGGCATCGTCCAGCTGGTGGCTGGAAACGCCAAGGTCCAGCAGCGCGCCGTTGATGAAGGGGATCTCCAGTTCATCCAGCACGCGGGCGGTTTCGCGGAAGTTGGCCTGAACCACCTGGGCGGGTAAGCCCTTTAGCCTTGCGGCAGCGGTTGCCACCGCATCCGGGTCCTGATCCAGCGAGATCAGCCGCCCGGTGGTCAGGCGTTTTGCTATTTCCTTTGAGTGCCCTGCCCCGCCGGCCGTTCCGTCCAGATAAATCCCGGCAGGGTCAATGGCCAACCCATCAAGGCATTGGCTGAGCAAAACGGGGATATGACTAAATTCCACGGTGTTCTCCTCTTTCCCCGTTTCACACGGTTTAACATGCAGGGGTACACCCCCGCTCAAAGTGTATCTTAAAAATCAAGGTCTTCCATTGCGGCGGTAAAATCTTCATCGCTTTCCGCCTGGCGGGCTTCCCAATCCTGGGTGTTCCAGATCTCCGCAAAGTTGCGGTTGCCGATCACGCTCACATCGTGGTCCAGGTTGGCGTATTCCCGCAGTTTTGCGGGCAGCTGAATGCGGCCCTGCTTATCCGGTGTTACTTCCACCGCAGAGGAATACAGCATACGGCTGACATTGCGGCCCTTTACCATACCTTTTTCGGCAATGCGCTGGGCCACTTTTTCAAACTCCTCCGGCGGGAACGCGGCAAGGCAATGGTCCAGCCAGCGGGTCACGATAAAGGTTTCGCCCATTCCATCCCGGAACTTCGCGGGGAAATTCAGACGGCCCTTTGCGTCCACTGCGTAGTCATACTGACCCATGAACATTGTCGAACCCGCCCCCTTCCCGGTTGGAACTGTCGTTTTTTTAGCGTTTCAGCGGAATTTCGCGGTTAACAACCCTGTGGAATGTGTGGATAACTCACCACTTTAACCCTAAACTGTCCACTTTTACCCACTGAAACACTTATATAGTACCAAATCGCGGGGCAAAAAGCAAGCCCACAGCGCCAAAAAGCGCTGCGGGCCATAAAGTTTTCACAAATGCTGTCTTATTTGTTGTTTGCGGGGCAGGAACCGTGCAGATTTCTTTCACAAAGCCCGCACAGGGGGCCGATTTTACAGATTCGGTTTCTGTGGGCCATGGGGGCCGCGGCTGGCCAGGTTGCGCAGGTTCATGCGGGTATTTTTGATATCCGCCACACTGCGGGCCAGAACTTCCTCCGAGTTTTTGAGGATATTCTCACAATAAGCCGCGGAGGCATTGTTGATCTTTTTCGCCTGTGCCTGTGCGGCGTTCACCAGCTCCACGGCCATCTTCTGTGCGCGCTTGGTGATCTCTTTGTCCGATACCAGTACCCGTGCGCGTTCCTCTGCCTGCTTGATGATGTTATCCGCATCGGTCTGGGCGTTCTTTAAAATCTGCTCGCGGTCTGCCACAATCTTTTTGCTGTCGCGCAGTTCATCGGGCAGGTTATTGCGCACCTCATCCACGATATCGCGGCAGCGGTCCACATCTACCACACGCTTGGCGGCGGCAAACGGCACAGCGGTACCCTCCTCCAGCGTTTCCTCCAGCATATCCAGCAGTTCCTCAACATTCATAGCTGTTCCTCTTTCTCATAGCGGCTTACCAAAATCTTGCCGTACTTATATTGTTTTGCCAAAACAAGCCCCTCAACCTGTTCCGGCAGCTCGGCGTCCAGTTCGCTTTGGGGTACCACCCGCAGGCAGTAACCGGGGCAGGGGGCACCGGGGCGCACGCTGCGCCGCACGCCGACAACCTCGGCCCCAAGGGCATGGGCGCGCATGGCAAAGTTAGAGCCGATATCCCCCATGCCAACGCATAACACGCGGGACCCGGCCACCGGCCGCACCTGGCGGGTGATGGCATCCCACTTGTGCTGCGTCTGGCGGTCCCGGTACAAAAACAGATCCTTCTGCAGCCCCAGCCACAAGCCCAGCATCCACTCGCTGATGGCCAGCCCGTAAGCGCCGGTGGCGTTGGTCACCAGGCACTGCTCCGGCAGCACGCCCGGCACCAGATAGGTATCCGGTCCCGCAAAGTTGGATTGGAACCATTCCAGATGGTGGTTTTGGCAAATCAGCTCTATCGGCACATTGCCCATGATGATATCTGCCTCCAGCACTTGGGACAGGGTAACGGTTTCGGTTTGGGCAAAGATAAATTCATATTCCGGCACGCTGGCCTGCAAGGCGCTGCGCTGGGCATCGCTCAATGGCAGAGCCACTAAAACATGTTTTGGCATGAAACATTTCTCCTTGCAATCAAACGCCGCGTTCCTGCTTGCTGAAAATGCAGCCGCAGTAATCCTGCCGGTACAGGCCGTATTCTGCGCTCAAAGCAAGGCTGCGCTTGTAACCGTCCTTTTTGCGGAACTCGCTTTGCAGGTAGTTCAGGCCGTACTGTTGGGCCAGTTCGCAGCCGATGGTGTTCAGCCGCACAGGGTCCTTGACCGGGGAGATGGAAAGGGTGGTGGTGAACCAGTTAAAGCCGTGTGCCCTGGCGTACTGGGCGGCGCGTTCCAGCCGCATGCGGTAACACACGGTGCAGCGCTCGCCGCGCTCCGGCTCGTTTTCCAGCCCTTTTACTGCAGTGTAAAACTCCTGCGGGTCATACGGCAGCTCCACCACCGTGATGCCGCGGGCAGCGTACCCGGCATCGCGCACAAAACGCTCCAGTTCGGCTTCCCGGCGGTGGTATTCCTCCGGTGGGGCAATGTTGGGGTTATAATATAAAATGGTAACGTCAAAATGGTCGGCCAGACGTTCCAACGTGGCGCTGGAACAGGGCGCGCAGCAGGCGTGCAGCAGCAGGCGCGGACGGGTGCCGCCCAGCTCCTTGAGCACGGCATCCATCTGCTGTGCAAAATTCAACTGTTTTGACATCGGTTTCATCCTTTGTTATACTTGCTTTGATTCAAATAGCTTCCTCCTGCTGCCTCGCCAAAAGAGCCGCAGCTGCCGGAAGGGGGCATCCCGGTCATATTATATCACATTTTATCTAATAGGAGAACTGCGATGACAAACGAGAAGATCGCCCGTATCAACGAGCTGGCAAAAAAAAGCA
>ENA-OPSH01001355-OPSH01001355.1-human-gut-metagenome-genome-assembly--contig:-NODE-1355-length-10922-cov-2.255084_pt1 | contig 10922 bp, 13 predicted proteins | sample MGYA00241802_ERZ501895 | MGnify/ENA primary metagenome ERZ501895 (study PRJEB25962, sample SAMEA2042304) | human gut metagenome | biome: human gut; feature: human-associated habitat; material: faeces...
TTGGTACGCCACTACATGAACGTGCTCTTCGCTCCGGCAACTGCGGCAGCCTTTACGAGCGATGCGGCGGTGCCTTGTTTGGGTCGTCTTCGGAGGCCTCGGACGGCAACGCACGATTCTGGGACGTGCGCTCCAATGGTCGCGTGCGCTGTGACTGGAGCAGTAAGGGCAGCGACCTCGATGTGCGTCCCGTCCTTGCTTTGTAAGATACCTGATGCGACAGAGCGAATGGGCATGAACGGAAACAGTCATGGGGAAGAGTTGTTCGCCCCGGAGGAGGCCGGAGACATCTCGCTCGAAGATGTCTTCACGGCCTGCATGGACTGCCGCCGCAAGAAACGCGGCACGTACAATGTCCTTGCCTTCGAAGTTGATTGGTAGAGCGGGTGTGCCGAACCCGCACGCGGGCGACACATTCCGGCAATCCGGATCGCCCCCCCCAGTCTTGCGTTTGAGCAAGGCAGGGGGGGGGCATTTTACCGCCCGTCCCATCCTCTTCGCGGCGTCATTGTCGCAGGTTCTGAGCCTGCTCTTCCGGGCGGCACATGTCGTATGGCGGTTGGATCGTCTCATCCCCTTCGCTGCGATCTTTGCGGTTCCTTTCACCGCTCATTGCCTTCGATTGGCTATATCGCTGTATCATACCGATCCTGATTCGAATAGGTCCGATCGGGAAGTGTCCCCGATTACACATAGGATAATTCATAATGATTCTTATTTGGAGATCACAATGTGATTGTGATGTACGCTGCCGTCAATTCCAACGGATTTGCCGATCTCTAAAAAAATCCATATCTTGCAATAGGTTGTTTGAAATGCGGTATTTTCGTGCAATTTATTGAAAATGGACCGTTGCTTTTTCGTTACTTGTTCTCTTTACAAAAATGTAACAACCTGATGTGTCAAGTCGTTACATTGCTTTAATCCCGTATCCGAATGGCCGGAGGCTCCAGCACCCCAAACTCCCGACTGAAGACGGTAGACCGATACCGCAAGGCCGTCAAGCTCTATCGTTCGCCCCGACTCTCTTGCAGCGAAATCAGCCGAACCTGCGGCGTAAGCCTTTCAGGGGTGAAGGGCCATATCCGCGAATACGACCGGCACCTGATACTGGCACAATACAATAGTCCATGCGACAAAGAGGCGATCGAGGCGTACGACAGCATGGACTACATCGAATACAACATTTCGCAGATCGCCCGCTGCTTTGGGTTAGACGACACGAATCTCAGCAAACAACTCCGGACGCATTATCCCAGAGTGATCAAACGACACGAAAAGGTGCGCAAGCGGCTGGGGCTGAGCGATAACCTTCCGCACGGCACGCGGCAATTCTGCAAGAAGCGGTATGCCGGGGCCGAAAGGCTGCTACGCGGGGATCGCTACATCACGTTCAGCGAAGCCGCTCGGAGCAGCGATATATCCGACCGGAGCAGCATCTGTTGTTTTACCACAAAGAGCTTATGGGCAAGCGTATTGAGATTCGGGAAAAGGCGGTCGAACAACAGCGCAAAGGCAAAATAACAAGCTGTGGAAGCCTCCATGCCCCCAAAGTGGCAAGGGTGGAAAAATATGCTGAAGCGCTCCGATTCTATCGCACGATACCTTACGCCGCCCGGATTGCGGCACAAACGAACGTGTCGAGAGGAGGTTTTTACGAACACCTCCAGACGAGGCATAAAGGGCCGGTATGCCGACGGAAAGGCATTCCTTACGCAGAGGGCATTCCCATAGGTTGTCGAAAATGAGGAGATACACCCCGGCGACAAAAGCCAAATATACAGAAGCTATCGGACAGTTGAAAGAGAGCGGATTGCTGACGGACAAAGTCACTGCCGGGTTCAGCCTGCAGCCGGAGTGTTTCCGGCAAAAGAGCACAAGCCGGAACTCCATGCGCGTCAGGATATGGTGCGTGCTCCGAACGGATGCATCGTCGCGCGGCGCAGTATGGAAAAATACGGAGGAGCCGTGCGGCGATACGGCCCAACGACCGAGAGCATGGAGTCCATCGCCCGGTATCTGGGATTGAACTATGTTGCGCTGAACGGATTTATCCGCCGCAACTTCCCTGAACCGGTCGAGCGGCACAACGAAGCACAGAGGCGGCGCGAGCAGACAGGAACCTGAAGCCGGCTTTCGGGCCTGAGAAAAACGAGGCAGCCATACCTTGCTTTACACTCCGTCGGTTTTCCGAGTCGCTGCACGCGACTGGCTGTCGGAGCGTTCGCGGCAGAGCCGCGTTTACAGATCGGAGTCACCCCCAAACCCCGCCTTGGCGGAGGCTTCGGACAAGGCCCGCTTCGGCAGTCGGGTTTCGGAGGTACGGCGGTGTAAAACGGGATATAGTTGCCAAAAACAGATATAAAAGGCAGGCAGCGTACACAAATTCCGTACCGATCTCTCGCGGACGACGGCTCCGCAGCCAGCGGCAGCGAGGATCGTTCTTGCATGTCTATACCATAGAAAACCTCCGAGCGTATGTTCCGGAGGCTTTCTCGGTTCGCAGGGCGGCGGCGCTTCCGGAGTGCGGAGGGTCGCCGGAACGAGCAGGTTTTCCGTACCGGCCGTCCGAATAATTGCCGTTGCAATTCATCGCCGCATGCGACCTCCGTTCGTCCGACGCGGCGGGCGGATATGCGGGCGAGGCCGTTGATATGCCACCGCCACACGGCAGGCCGGGAGTGGCATGCTTCAATTTCCCCAGCAGGAGGGCTTCGAAGCGTTTTCGCATCGAAGCCCTCCTGCGTTTTTACCCGCCGGAACGAAGAACACCCGCGACACCTGCCGCGCGGCGATCCGTGCCATGCACCAGTAACGGAAGCACTACGAATCATTACGAATCAAAAAATCAGAGATCATGTTACTGGAAAAAGAATATTTCGATATATGGATGCGCCGCATCATGGAGCGGCTCGAAGCAATAGAACAACGCCAGAAGCCGCCCAAAGCGCAGGAGTATCCGACGCTGGAGAACGGTGAGAAACTCTTCGACAACTACGACCTGTGCCGGATGCTGCACGTAAGCAAGCGCACGCTGCAACGCTACCGCTCGAAGTGCGGCCTAAAGTACCGGATGCTGAACCAGAAGGCTTTCTACAAGGAGTCGGACGTGCAGCAATTCATCCGCGACAATTTCGTCCTATTCGCCCGGCGCCGTGAAGACCAGCGTCCGTAGCGACTGGAAACCCCACGCCGGATAAGCGAGCTTATCCGGAAACAAAATCCCAGAGGGGCCGCCAGACTTCCGACGGCCCCTTTTCTATGCGATGCTATTTCCGGCGCGAGGGATATGTCTTCCGAATTTGCGGCCTGCGCCGCGACTGCCGCAGCTGTTCGGGCTCCGTTTTCCGGCCGGCGGCGAACCGTTCATGCAGCGCATTGGCCGAGAACTCCTTGCCCAGCCGCGAGCCGTTGAGTACGCAGCGGGTTTCGTGGTCGATGAAGGTGACGCCCGTGATCCGTCCCGTGTCGTTGCGCCGCAGGTAGAGGTCGATATGCCGCTCCCGAAGCCGTTCGCGCAGCTCCGTTTCGTCCGTCGCATCCAGCAGGGCTTCCCCGACGCGGTGCCGTGTCAGAGCGAGCAGTTCCTTTCCTGCGATCTGTTCCCCGGAAGAGGCCATGACACGTTCGATCTTCGCCAGCGAGGCGTCGTCACCCAGTCGGGAGGCTTTCAGCGGCGCAGCCTGCGTTTTCTCTCCGTTTTCGTCCAGTACCGTATAGAGCAATCCCCGGTACGACCGTCCGCACCGCGTACCCCCGACTTCCTCCACACCGATACGATACAGCGAGAGCAGAGCCCGCAGTTCGCCGAGGGTCTGAAAGCGGTACATCGAGAGAACGGGCTTCACCACCGAAGCGATCTGCCGCTTCAGGTCGCCTTTTTCAGGTTCCACAGGTGCGAGCTGCCACAGTTCGCCCCGTTTCCGTCCTTTGGCGCGGTGCAGGCCGTATTTACGCTCGATTTTCTCCGTTTCGGCCACGCTCCGCTCGTTGCGCCGGCTGTCGCCGATCTTGCGTCCGGAACTATCCACCTGCACCGTTACGATATGGATGTGTGGGCGGTCGATGTCGGTATGTTTATAGACGACGTAGGGCTGGCCGCCCCAGCCCATACCCTCCATATATTCGGCGGCGATGTCGGTCAGTTCATCGTCCGAAAGCCGGTCTTCGGGGTCGGGGTTGAGCGAGATATGGACGACCGGTTTTTCGGTGCGAATGTGCGAGGGCATCCATCGGAGCAGCTCGTCGGCGAGGGCCGCGACACCGAAGCGTCCGTCGGCCGGAAAGCGGATATTACTCGTCGCAAGCACCGTCCCTTTGCCCCGATCGACCTTACGCTGATTGTAAGCGAGCGCCCCGTAGATGTCCTTTCCGGTGGTGATATTGGCTACCATCGCTGTCGAAATTCCTCGGCGAGAGTCGCTATTTTCGCTCCCACAGCGACCAATTCGCGCGTCTCGTTCTCCAATTTATAGAGCAGGGCGAGCGCCTTTTTAGGCGAAAAATGCGCGTGCAATTCCTTTACGATCTGGTTGTAATTCACGCCTATTTTTCTGAATTGGGCGTTGAAAGCGGTCAGCCGCGCAGCGAATTCCATTGTCCCCCGGTCGGATCGTATGACCCGAAACTCATCGCCGAAGACCCGTGCTTTGACGAAAGCGGCCTTCGAGAGCGTGCCCGACTGCTCGAACAACGCGAGGAACCGGGCATATTCCTCGTCCGTGAAGCGCACCATCACGCAATTTTTCGCCGTGTCCGTTTTGGGCGGCCTGCCGCCCCTGCCCCGGACGGGGGCTTTGGTTTGTTCCATGCCTTTCGATTTTTACCGAAGGCCGCAAGGCTCCCGGTGCGGTAAAAATTCCGTTCCGGCGCACGGCGGCGCCCCGTAAAAAGCGACGACTTCGGAGGAGCTTTCTCCCCCTTGCGGGCAAGCTGTTTTCCGTTACCGAAATCGTTTCGGGTAACGGAAAACACAGCTTGCTGTGTCCCGAACATGAAATGTTCTCCGGACACAAGGGACTGCCCTCTGCGGAGGCAGTCCCGCCACGGTCGCCGGCCAGCACAGAGAGGCGCAACCGTAAAGACCGGAATCGGTTCACGGGACAAAGATACCGGCCTATGCAATCCGTTGTATACCAGTAGGCAGCGCAGACCTATGCCAAACCTGCGCCAAGCGGTGCCACGGATGTTTGCGGCCGCATGCTCCGGGTGCCGGAGGGTGTTTCTTTGCCGTTGCGGACAATCGGCAATGATGCGCTGCGACGATTCATTACCGACGTACGGAAAGCGTATCGGCGCGTATGTGCAGACACATGATACCTATGGCCAATCCATATATCCATATCGAAAGATATACGGACAATCCATAACGGTTTATGCACGGACGTATGGACGGACGATACCGATGCAGGCATCGCAGTACAGACATGCAGGCATGAAGGCATGGAGACATGGAGGCATACGGCCGCATTTCCGCAAAGCGCCGTTCCCGTACAGAAACGGAGCGTCCCAGCCATAAAGGAACGACCCTGCAAGGGTTTACATACACGGTCAAACGCTTTAATATTTCAATGCTTATGGAAAAAGAACCTGTTTATCTGGCCTTTTCCACCCAGAAGGGCGGAGCGGGCAAAACCACGCTCACGGTGCTGGTCGCCTCATACCTGCACTACGTGAAGGGTTACGACGTGGCGGTCGTGGACTGCGATTACCCGCAGCACTCCATCGCAGGGATGCGGCAGCGCGACCTGAAGCTGGCCCTGGAAGACAACCATTACAAGGCGCTGGCCTACGAACAGTTCACGCGCCTCGGCAAGAAAGCCTATCCGGTCGTGGAGAGCAGCACGGAACGGGCCATAGACGATGCCGACCGCATCACGGAGCAGGCCGCGTTCGACCTCGTATTCTTCGACCTGCCCGGCACGGTCAACAATCCGTCGGTGATCCGCGCCCTCTCCAACATGGACTACATCATCGCCCCGATCAGCGCCGACCGCGTGGTGCTGGAGAGCACGCTGCGCTACATGACGGTCGTGAACGACGTGATCCGCAAAACGGGGGTTTCGAACATCAAAGGAACCTATCTGGTGTGGAACATGGTGGACGGGCGCGAGAAGTCGGAGCTGTACGAGGTGTACGAGCAGGTGATCGCCGAGCTGGGCCTGCAAGTGCTGAAGACCTTCATTCCCGACAGCAAGCGTTTCCGGCGCGAGCTGTCCGCAGGCCACCGCCCGCTGTTCCGCTCGACGCTGTTCCCGGCCGACCGTTCGCTGCTCAGAGGAAGCAACATCGATGCGCTGACGGACGAGGTGCTGACCCTGCTCAACCTCCGCGACAATGGCTAAGCGCATGAAAGCCGGGCCGCTGGACGAATCGCTCATCATCCAGTCCTTCAAGGATGCCGACCTGCTGGCCGATCCCGCAAATGCCGTGTTGCAGGAGGCCGGAGAGCGTCCGGCGGCATTGCGTAGGGACGGAGAGGAGCCGGCGGCGGACGAGGCCGCCGCACCGACCGACGGCACCGCGAAGGGCAAGTCCCGCCGCCGCAGGGGAAGCTACGACGAGGTGTATCTCAAACGCAGGGAACTCAAGACGCGGCAGCCCGTTTACATCAGTCAGGAGATACACCGCTCCATCATCAAGCTGGTACACCTGCTGGCGCTCGCGGGCAAGGAGATCAGCGTAGGGGGATATATCGACAACGTACTGGCCGAGCATCTGCGCCAGCACAAGGACGAGATCGCCGAGCTGTACCGCAGCGGAATAGACGATATACTGCAAACCGATCATTAAAACCTTTTCAGTCATGACACACTACACGACGACGGCCTGCATCCTGCTGGCCGCAACGGCCGCAGCAGCGGCCCTCTTTATCCGCCGCGCGGCGATTTACCGCCGGCGTTCGCACAGGGCGGGAACCGCTCCGCAGCCGCAGCCCCGTCCGGCGCAGGACGACGGCTACCGGAGACGTTATGTCCTGAACCGATGGGACGGCGCTTTCCGTTCCGGCAAGACGGTACGCATCCGTCCGGAGCATTACGAACGACTGCGGCAGATCACGGCCCGCAGCGGAGCGGTGTCGATGATAGCCTATGTGGACAACGTACTGCATGCCCACTTCGAAGACTACGCAGAGAGCATCGACCGCTACTGCCGCAGTCGCAACCCATCACGAGGCAGAAAGCAATGGACGCGCTGAGAACCGCCGTACTGGTCGCCCTCGCGCTCTTCGCCGCTGGCTACGCCCTATGGGTCGCCCGCTGGTTCCTGCGCGGGCAGCGGACAGCGGGCACGAAGCAGGCGTCGCCCCCGAAAGCGGAGGCGCGGCTCGCGATCATCGGCAAAAGCCGCTTTACGATGCCACATCGAAGCCAAGCGACGCCAACCGCTGCCACAGGTTCGGAAAACGTAAAAGAGGCCGAAAAAGCCGGTATATTTGCCGGAGCAAGTGTGCATGAATACCCCCGGCAGATCCCGCCGGAGAAATTGGACGAAGTGTTCGGCGTCCCGCCCGCAGGCGAGAACAACGATCCGGAACCCTACGAGGCCCCGCTCTACGAAGAAGAACCTTTCCCGGACTTCGAAGCGGAGATAGAGAGGGAGATGGACGAGGACGAGGGCGAACACGACGATACGCAGCCCCCTGCGGGCCGTTCGTTAGCCAAGGGTGTACGTTTCGAACAGATCAGCGAAGCCTACCGCACCGTAGCACACGACAATCCCCTTACAGACGAGAAGCAGCAGGAGACAGGACGCACCCTGCTGGGGCTGAAACAGACCGATATGTTCGAGGCCATTGTTTCGGCCGCTCCCGACGGGAACGACAAAGTGAGTCGCCTGATCGACGCCTACCTCACGGCATTCCAACGGAGGATCGCCGCAGAGGATGCGGGAGGCCCATCCCCGCAGGCGCCGGTTCCCGAAGGGTTCGACGTCCGCGATTTCGCATGAACCGACACCAAAACAATATGAAAGAGAGAGATTACGGATAGGTACGCCCTGTCCTCCGAGCCACTGAAACATCCATGTCGAACCCCGGCGCAGGGGCTTATCCACCCTCTGCGCCACAAAACAAAAAAGCTATCCGAAATCTATGAGAAACAAGAAAGTTCTGCTGTCGGCAGCCCTCGTCGTGTCTGCCGTTTCCTCGGCTCTGGCCCAAGGCAACGGCCTTGCCGGCATCAACGACGCAACCAACATGGTCACCTCCTATTTCGACCCGGGCACGAAGCTCATCTACGCCATCGGAGCCGTGGTCGGGCTGATCGGCGGAATCAAGGTCTATAACAAATTTTCGTCGGGCGACCCGGACACCAGCAAGACCGCCGCGAGCTGGTTCGGGGCGTGCATCTTCCTGATCGTAAGCGCCACGGTGCTGCGTTCATTCTTCCTGTAAGCGTGTCCGCCATGAAGTACACGATCAATAAGGGCATCGGGCGCAGCGTGGAGTTCAAAGGGCTCAAGGCGCAGTACCTCTTCCTCTTCGCAGGAGGACTGCTCGCCGTATTCGTGCTGCTGGTCATCTTCTACACGGCAGGCGCCGATCAGTGGGCGTGCATCGGCTTCGGCGCGGGGGCCGCCTCGGCGCTGGTGTTCTACACCTTCCGTATGAACGCCAAGTACGGCGAGCACGGACTGATGAAACTCGCCGCCGCACGCCGCCGTCCCCGCTACCTGATAAACCGTAAAGGCGCATGCCGCTTCCTAAACCGCAGGAAGGAGGTGCGTCATGCGTAACGTAATGAAAGCCTCCACCATAGAGAGTAAGTTCCCGCTGCTGGCGGTCGATGGCGGCTGTATTATCAGCAAGGACGCCGACATCACGGCAGCCTTCCGCGTCGAGCTGCCCGAACTCTTTACCGTGACGGGTGCCGAGTACGAGGCGATGCACGCTGCCTGGTGCAAGGCCGTGAAGGTGCTGCCCGAATACAGCGTTGTGCTAAAACAGGATTGGTTCATCCGCGAGCGATACCGTCCGGAGGTGACGAACGAAGCAGAAGCAGGTGTCTCCGGCTCCGTCCGGCAAGAAGGAAAAAGGCGCGGCCAAATCTGCGGCGAACAGGCGAGCTTCCTTTCGCGCAGCTACGAGCGCCACTTCAACGAGCGTCCTTTTCTGAACCACGCATGTTTCCTCTATCTGACCAAGACGACCAAGGAGCGGGCCCGCATGCAGTCCGACTTCTCGACCCTCTGCCGAGGCAACATCATTCCCAAAGAGGTAAATCCGGACACGGCCCGCGCGTTCCTCGAATCGGCGGATCAGTTCGAGCGCATCATGAACGATTCGGGACTGGTGACCCTCACGCGCCTTACGGACGAGGAGATCACCGGCACACCCGACTGTCCGGGTCTGATCGAGAAATACTTCTCCCTCTCGCTCGACGATACGACCGTGTTGCAGGATATGGAACTGAAAGCCGAAGGGTTCCGCGTGGGCAACAAGCACGTCTGCCTGCACACGCTTTCCGATACGGACGACCTGCCGGGGCGCGTGAGTACGGAGAGCCGCTACGAGCGTCTCTCGACAGACCGTTCGGACTGCCTGCTCTCGTTCGCGGCCCCCGTGGGGCTTCTGCTTTCCTGCGACCACCTTTACAACCAGTACGTGTTCCTGGAAGACAGCGACGAAAACCTGCGTATGTTCGAGAAACGTGCGCGCAACATGCAGTCCCTGGCACGCTACTCGCGCTCGAACCAGATCAACAAGGAGTGGATCGACCGATATCTGAACGAGGCGCACTCGTTCGGGCTGACCTCGATCCGGGCGCACTTCGACGTCATGGCGTGGAGCGACGACGCGGAGGAGCTGCGCCGCATCCGCAACGACGCGGGCAGCCAGCTCGCCAAGATGGAGTGCCGCCCCCGCCACAACACGGTGGACGCCGCGACGCTCTACTGGGCGGCCATGCCGGGCAACGCAGGGGATTTCCCCGCCGAGGAGTCGTTCTACACCTTTATCGAGCCGGCCCTGTGCTTCTTTACGGGCGAGACGAACTACCGCTCGTCGAGCAGCCCCTTCGGGATCAAGATGTGCGACCGCATAAGCGGCAAGCCGCTGCATCTGGACATCTCGGACGAGCCGATGCGCCGGGGCTGGATCACCAACCGCAACAAATTCGTACTGGGGCCTTCGGGGTCGGGCAAATCGTTCTTTATGAACCACCTCGTGCGCCAATACTACGAGCAGGGAACGCATATCGTACTCGTGGATACGGGCAATTCGTACCAAGGTTTGTGCGAGCTGATACACAACAAGACCAAGGGCGGGGACGGGATTTACTTCACCTACACCGAAGAGCATCCGATCAGCTTCAACCCTTTCTACACGGACGACTACGTGTTCGAGACGGAAAAGCTGGACAGCATCGCCACGCTGCTTTTGACCCTGTGGAAGAGCGCCGACGAGAAAGTGTCGAAAACCGAGCTGACGGAGATCGGCAACGCCGTATCAGGCTACATCGGCCGCATCAGGGCCGACCGTTCGATACGCCCCTCGTTCGACACCTTCTACCAGTACCTCAAGGGGGAGTTCCGCGAAGAGCTCGAAAGCCGCGAGATCGAGGTGCGGCGCGAGGAGTTCGACATCCGCAACCTGCTGACCACGCTGCGGCCCTACTACCGGGGCGGGCGCTACGACTTCCTGCTGAACTCGCCCAGCGAGATCGACCTGCTCTCCAAACGTTTCATCGTCTTCGAGATCGACGCCATCAAGGACAACAAGGAGCTGTTCCCGATCGTGACGATCGTGCTGATGGAGGTCTTCATCAACAAGATGCGGCGACTCAAAGGCATCCGCAAGATGCTGATTATCGAGGAGGCATGGAAGGCGCTGGCATCCAACAATATGGCTTCATACGTCCAATATTTGTGTGCGCCCGTACAAGCTGCTTAGTAAATATCCCACTGGCAAGGGATTAGGTAAG
>ENA-OPSH01001358-OPSH01001358.1-human-gut-metagenome-genome-assembly--contig:-NODE-1358-length-10896-cov-3.223503_pt1 | contig 10896 bp, 9 predicted proteins | sample MGYA00241802_ERZ501895 | MGnify/ENA primary metagenome ERZ501895 (study PRJEB25962, sample SAMEA2042304) | human gut metagenome | biome: human gut; feature: human-associated habitat; material: faeces...
AAAAACAGGGGAAAGTGATAAAAACGTAAATTTTCTGGACACAGGCGGGGATTGTGAGTATAATACAAACGTGTAGTTGTATCCTTCCGGCATTGCCGGGGGAGAACACTGCCGAAAAAGCAGCGCAGGGCAAACCCTTGGCGCTGAGAGGGAAAAAGAGGATCGTAAGTGAAAGATAGAACCAAGAATACCCCGCAGGTGCTGCTGCGCCGTGCGCTGCTGGTGCTGCTGGATGCAGCCATTGTGGCATTCAGCTTTTATTTTGCCCTGCTGCTGCGGGCAGACGGTGCCGTGGAGGCCGGGTGGTGGCCCCACAACCGTGCCCTGCTGTACGAAAACCTGCCGTGGATCGTGGCGGTGTATATTGTCTGCTTTCTGGCAGGCGGGCTGTACTCGGTGCTGTGGAAGTACGCCGGCGAGCGGGATCTGATCCGCCTTGCCGGAATGATCGCCGTGCCCACCGCTGTGGTGTATGTGGTGAACCGCCGTTTTATCCACGGTGTGCTGTTCAATTCCGCCAACTGCATGGCCTCGGTGCTCATCTTTTTGTTCATCGGCGGCAGCCGCTTGGCTTGGCGGCTGTTTTTGAACCATCCGCTGGGTGAGCGGATGCGCAAAGTGCCCGCCAAGGACCCCAACCGCCCGGTGTTGATCGTGGGTGCGGGCGAAGCCGGTGCATGGGCCATCAATGTGTGCAAATCCAACAAGGAATACGGCCACGCCGTGGTGGCGGTGGACGATGACCCCGCAAAGCTGAACCAGACCATCCACGGCGTGCCGGTCAAGGGCACGCTGGAGGACATTCCGGAGCTGTGCAACCGCTACGGCATCCACAGCATCATCATTGCCATCCCAACCTTAAAGGGCAGCAAGCTGAGCCATGTCATCGACCTGTGCGTCAGCACCCACTGCGCGGTGCAGCTGCTCAGTGACCCGCAGCTGGTGGGCAGCGGCGCACCCCAGCAGGAGGTGTTCCGTGAACTGAACCCCGCCGACTTCCTCTCCCGCGAGGAGGTCACGCTGGATACCGACAAGATCTCTGGCTACCTTACCGGCAAAACGGTGCTGGTAACGGGCGGCGGCGGCTCCATCGGCAGCGAGTTGTGCCGTCAGGTCATGCGCTTCAAGCCCGGCAAGCTGCTCATCTTTGATATCTACGAAAACTGCGCCTACGAGCTGCAGATAGAACTGCAGCAGAAGTACGGCCGCGATATCCCGGTCACGGTGCTCATCGGCTCCATCCGGGATAAAAAACGTCTGGACGAGGTTTTTGATACCTACCACCCCACTGTGGTGTTCCATGCAGCGGCGCACAAGCACGTTCCGCTGATGGAGGTAAGCCCCGCCGAGGCCGTAAAGAACAATGTGCTGGGCACCAAAAACCTGCTGGTCAGTGCCAGCGAGCACGGGGTGGAGCGCTTTGTGCAGCTTTCCACCGATAAGGCCGTGAACCCCACCAGTGTCATGGGCTGCACCAAGCGCATCTGCGAGATGCTCATCCAGACCTTTGCGGGCAACACGGATATGAAGTGTGTGGCAGTGCGGTTCGGCAACGTGCTGGGCAGCCACGGCAGCGTTATCCCGCTGTTTGAAGCGCAGATCAAAAAGGGCGGGCCGGTCACTCTGACCGACCCCAACATCGTGCGCTACTTTATGACCATCCCGGAAGCAGCCCAGCTGGTGCTGCAGGCGGGCGCACTGGCCGAGAGCGGCAATATCTATGTGCTGGATATGGGCGAGCCGGTGCGCATTATGGATCTGGCCAAGCAGCTCATCCGCTTTTACGGCTACGAGCCGGGCGTGAATATGGAGATAAAAATCGTGGGTCTGCGCCCCGGCGAAAAGCTTTACGAAGAGCTGATGATGGACGAGGAGCAGGACAAGATGCGCCGCACCCAGCACAACAAGATCTTTGTGGCAAGCCCCCGCACCATTGATCTGGCCGAGTTCTACGAGCAGCTGCAGGCGCTGGAAGCCGCTGCCGCCCACAACGACGAGGGCGTGGTGCGCCAGCTGGCGGCCATGATCCCCACCTTTACCCCCACCCGGGAGAACCTGAAACTGTAACTGGTTGAACTGCGGCACTGGGCCGCATAGGATAGACCGCAGACCGGAATATGCCGGGCTGCGCAAAACGAGAGGGATGTTATTATGGAAAAGAAACCGTTTCTGACCGAGGCGATGGCACAGGAGATCATCGAGGATGTGCCCACGCCGTTCCACGTCTACGACGAGAAGGGCATCCGGGAGAATGTCCGCCGCATCAACAAGGCCTTCAGCTGGAACAAGGGCTTCAAGGAGTACTTTGCGGTCAAGGCACTGCCGAACCCCGTTATCCTGCAGATCCTCAAGGAGGAGGGCTGTGGCGTGGACTGCTCCTCCCTGACCGAGCTGATGCTCAGCGAGGCCTGCGGCTTTACCGGCCACGAGATCATGTTCTCCTCCAACCAGACCCCCGTGGAGGATATGCAGAAGGCCTACGAGTTGGGTGCTTATATCAATCTGGATGACGCCACCATGGTGGAGTTTCTGGAGCGGGTGGCCGGGGTGCCGCAGGAAATCTTCTGCCGCTATAACCCCGGCGGAACCTTCCAGCTGGGCGAGAGCGAAGAGGGCTTTCAAGTTATGGACAAGCCTGGCGATGCTAAGTACGGTATGACCGAGCAGCAGATGATCGACAGCTACAAAAAGCTGATGCAGAAGGGCGCAAAGCAGTTCGGCATCCATGCTTTCTTGGCCTCCAACACCATCTCGGACGCCTACTACCCGGAGCTGGCAGGCATCCTGTTCCAGCTGGCTGTCCGGGTGCAGCAGGCTACCGGTGCGCACATCAGCTACATTAACCTGTCCGGCGGTGTGGGCATCCCGTACCGCCCGGAGCAGACCGAGAACGACATCATGGCCATTGGCGAAGGTGTACGCAAAAAGTTTGAGGAGATCCTTGTGCCCGCCGGTATGGGCGATGTGGCCATCTTCAGCGAGATGGGCCGCTTTACCACCGGCCCCTACGGCGCACTGGTGTCCACCGTCATCCACGAAAAGCACATCTATAAGGAGTACATCGGTCTGGATGCCTGCGCCGCAAACCTGATGCGCCCCGCCATGTACGGCGCTTACCACCACATCACCGTGCTGGGCAAGGAGAACGAGCCCTGCGACCACAAGTACGACGTGGTGGGCGGCCTGTGCGAGAACAACGACAAGTTTGCCGTTGACCGGATGCTGCCTAAGATCGACATCGGGGATATCCTTTACATCCACGATACCGGTGCCCACGGCTCCGCTATGGGTTACAACTACAACGGCAAGCTGCACTGTGCCGAGGTGCTGTTGTGCGAGGACGGCTCTCACCGGCTGATCCGCCGCGCCCAGACCCCTCGCGACTACTTTGCAACGCTGGACTTTCTGCCCTTTATGAAGCCCCTGTTTGAGGACTGATTCTGATAAAAACGAGGTATGACCCATGTTTTTTGGCTTTCAGCTTACCCTTGGCCTGATGATGGCCTTTTACGGTTTTTCGGTGATGAAAAATCCCCGCGTGTGGGGCGATCAGGGGCGCAGGGCGGTCAAGACCGAAAACTTTGAGGAATACTGCCGTCAGAACGGCCAGTTCTTTTTAAAGGCGGGCTGTGTTGTGGCGGTGATCGGTGCACTGGATGCTCTGGTCACGCTGGATGCCCTGCTGTACGCGCTGCTGTACATTTTTGGTCTGGCCTTTGCCTTCTACCCCCTTACCCGCTGGTGCAAGCAGAACGAGGGCTTTTCCTGGCCGTGGCCCCACGTCCAGAGCGAGAAAAAGCGCATTAAAGAACTGCGCCGCGAACAGCAGGCACAGGAGAACGAGGAAAAAGGGGAGAAGTGATCCCCCGGATAAAGCATAGATCGCAAAAGAACAACTCCCGGTCACGCCGCTGACGTGACCGGGAGTTGTTTTAGTTTACTGCTTGTGGATGAGCGCTTACTCGGCGTCCTTCGGGTCGGTCATCAGCTCCTTGATGCTGGGCACAACGCCGCCCAGATTCTGCAGCTCAGAGGGGATGATGATTTTGGTGGCCTTGCCGTTGGCAACCTTCGCCAGCGCTTCAAGGCTGCGGATGGCCAGCACCTTGTCGCTGGGCATGGCCTCGTTCAGCAGACGGATAGCATCGGCGTTGGCCTTCTGCACAGCCAGAATAGCCTGTGCTTCGCCCTCAGCCTCCAGAATGCGCTGCTGCTTCACAGCATCGGCGCGCAGGATGGCAGATTCCTTTTCGCCCTCGGCGGCGGTAATGGCAGCCTGCTTTTCACCGTCTGCCTTCAGGATGACGGCGCGCTTCTCACGCTCAGCCTTCATCTGCTTCTCCATGGCCTCCTGAATTTCCCGCGGCGGGATGATGTTCTTCACCTCCACGCGGTTCACCTTGATGCCCCACTTGTCGGTGGCTTCGTCAAGGATGGCGGTGATCTTGCCGTTGATGACATCGCGGCTGGTCAGGGTGTGATCCAGCTCCATCTCACCAATGATGTTGCGCAGGGTGGTGGCAGAAAGGCTCTCAATGGCGGCAATGGGCTGGTTGACACCGTAGGTGTACAGCTTTGCGTCCATGACCTGAAAGAACACCACCGTGTCGATCTGCATAGTCACGTTATCGCGGGTGATCACGGGCTGAGGGGGAAAGTCTGCAACCTGCTCCTTCAGGCTTACCTTTTTGGCAATGCGCTCAATAAAGGGGATCTTGACGTGCAGGCCGGCAGTCCATGTTTCGGAGTAGCTGCCCAGCCGCTCAATGACATACACCTTGGACTGCGGCACAATGACGATGTTGGAAACAATGACCAGCACCAGAACAAAAACAAGCGCAAGGATGACAAAAAACAGGACCATAATACATCTCCTTTGTCAGGTGGTTGTGTGGGGGTTGCGGCTTTCGGTCAGAACAGGCTCTACGATGAGCAGGGTGCTGTGGATCTCGGTAACGCGGCAAAGCGAACCGGGTGTGAGGGTGTCGCCGGGGGTGGCGCAGCGGGCGTTCCAGTCCACGCCGTCCAGCCGCACCCGGCCGGGGACCTCGGCAGTGACAGGGGAAAGCACGATGGCCTCCCGTCCCAGATTGCGGTCGCCGTTGGTGGCGGTATGCTTGAGCCGCAGCTTTGCCGCCAGCGGGCGAAAGGCTGCCAGACACAGGATGCTTACCACCAGAAAGACCACCGCCTGCACCCGGAACGACCCGGTGAACACGCAGCACAGCAATGCGGCGGCAGAGCCGATGGCAAACCAGATGGAGGTCATATTAAAGGTACTGGCCTCCAGTGCCAGAAAGCCTACGGCTGCAGCCAGCCAGAGAATGGGGGAGATCTGCATGGTATGTTACCTCCTTATGCTGCTATTATACGGCATCCCCTTGGGGGAAGGTCAAGAGCTTTTTACTGGAACGTTGCACAGAAAACAAAATATAGACAAAAATGGGAAAAAAGTCCGTAAATCACTGCGTCCCTCCCTGTGAAAAAAGTAAGTCGGGAGGCTCCGCAGAGCCTTCCGACTTACAAATAAAGAATAGGATCCCGCTATGGATGCTCAGAGCGCAAGCGGAGAGCATTTTAAATGGTTACAGCCTCGCAGGCATCACTGGATATCGTAGTAGCTGTGGTTGGGGTTATGGCCGTTTTCCTCCACCACGATGGTGAAGCCCATGGGGTTTACCTCGGTGTGCTTGCCGGAAGCCAGCGGCTCCACGATGATGTGCTCAGAACGGTTCACGATGATCTCCGCAGTCTCGGTCTTACCGATGCGCTGGTAGTGCAGAATGCCGTCCTCAGCCCGCAGCACCCGCAGCTCGCCGGTGCGGAAGGCCTCGCAGCTGTGGCGCAGCTGCGCCAGCTGTGCCAGCGCGGCGGCGGCGTCCTGTGCTTCCAGAGCGTCCGAAATTTGGAACAGGTAGCTGCGGTCGGTCACACCCGCCATGCGGCGCACCACGTCCGCGTCGATCTTTGCAGTGACGCCGGCGCAGGTATCCAGAATGGACAGTGCATCGCGCAGCGCACCATCGGCCAGACGGGCAATCAGCTCTGCGCCGTCGGAGGTCAGCTCCAGCTTTTCTTCCCCGGCGATATACTCCACCCGCCGGGCGATATCCTCCGGCCCGATGCGGGTAAAATCGTACCGCTGGCAGCGGGAGAGGATGGTGGCGGGCACTTTCTGGATCTCGGTGGTCGCCAGAATGAAGATGACATGTGCGGGCGGCTCTTCCAGCGTTTTCAGCAGCGCATTAAAGGCCGCTGTGGACAGCATGTGCACCTCGTCGATGATATACACCTTATACTGACAGGCGCTGGGGGTGTAGGCGGTCTCGTCCCGCAGGTCGCGGATATCGTCCACGCCGTTGTTGGAGGCTGCGTCCATCTCCACCACGTCCAGCAGGCTGCCGTTGTCGATGCCCTTGCAGATCTCGCACTCCCCGCAGGGGTCGCCATTTACCGGGTGCAGGCAGTTGACCGCCTTGGCAAAAATTTTGGCGCAGGTGGTCTTGCCGGTGCCGCGCACGCCGGTAAACAGATACGCATGGCCCACGCGCCCTGCGGTGATCTGGTTTTTCAGGGCGGTCACAATGGCACGCTGGCCCACCACATCCTCAAACCGCTGGGGTCTCCATTTGCGGTAAAGCGCACGATACATGGCGATCTCTCTCCTTTCCCGGCCTTTGCGGCAAAAATAAAAGGACAGCGCTCGACGGGGTTTTGTCCCCGCCTTGCGTAACTCGGCATACGGATGCAGGCTTACTGAAACGCACGAACGCACTGCTTAAGGCTGCTTGGTTCCCCACCTGACCTGGTTCACAGCGAGCCCATCGTACAGGACCCGCATCCGTATGCCGAACCACGCAGCAGGCGCTGTCCGACACATCCTTGTGGATGCTAAGATATTGTACCATAAACCCCGCCGGATTGCAAGAGGGGGCAAAACAAAAAGGAGAAGCCCGAAGGCTTCTCCTCGTTTGTGCTAAAACTGTTTAAGACTGGCAAGCGGTGATCAGGCTCATCTTGTACACCTCGTCTGCATTGCAGCCGCGGGACAGGTCGTTGATGGGTGCGTTCAGACCCTGCAGGATGGGGCCGTAGGCAGCGTAGCCGCCCAGACGCTGTGCGATCTTATAGCCGATGTTGCCGGCCTCGATGCAGGGGAAGATGAAGGTGTTGGCCTGACCAGCCACCTTGCTGCCCTTGCACTTGACCTGTGCGACCTCGGGAGCAACGGCTGCGTCAAACTGCAGCTCGCCGTCCACAGCCAGCTCGGGATCCATCTCCTGTGCCTTGATGGTAGCATCGTGGCTCAGTGCCACGGTGCCGCCCTTGCCGGAGCCCTTGGTGGAGAAGCTCAGCACAGCCACCTTCGGGTCGATGCCGAACAGCTTTGCGGTGCGGGCAGTCTCCACAGCCACCTCTGCCAGCTTGGAAGCGGCAGAGATCTTGACCTCGCCGGTAGCCTTATCGACGGTATCGGTGTAATCAATGTTGACGGCGCAGTCGCCCATGGCAATGCGCTTCAGGCCCTCTTCGCCGCAGTCGCGGTCCAGAATAAAGCAAGAGCTCACCAGATGTGCGCCCTTCTTGGTCTTGACCAGCTGCAGAGCGGGACGGATGGTGTCGGCGGTGGAGTAGGTAGCGCCGCCCAGCAGGCAGTCTGCCTTGCCCATCTTCACCAGCATGGTGCCAAAGTAGTTGGACTTCTTCAGCAGGGCGGTGCACTCCTCAGCGGACTGCTTGCCCTTGCGCAGCTCCACCATGGTGCTGACCATCTCATCAAAACCGGCGTAGTTCTCCGGGTCGATGATCTCGGCAGCGGAAATATCAAAGTTACCGGCGGCGGCAGCAGCCTTGCACTCTGCCTCGTTGCCCACCATAACGACCTTCAGCACGCCCTCGGCCAGCAGCTTGCTTGCGGCCTCCAGAATGCGGGGGTCATTGCCCTCGGTGAACACGATCGTCTTGGGATTTGCCTTCAGCTGTGCTACCAGCGGTGCAAACATATCAGCCATTGTGATTACCTCCGAAAATGCTTTCCAAAATTTGCATTCCGTGTCTGTTGGACACAAGGATGCCTTTCTTCTTTATTCTAGCACAGACGGCAAAAAGTTCAAGACAAAATTGTGTTTTTGTGCTATATTTTAGGGGAGAAACCGCCATTTGATTTGTGAATAAAATATCATACTGATTTTAAAGGAGATGTTCTCCATGGATATGGATACTTTAAAGGCCGAATGCCTTGCCTGCACCCGGTGCGAGCTATGCGCCACCCGGACGAACGTGGTGTTCGGGCAGGGCGTGCCGGACGCCGAGGTGTTGTTTGTGGGCGAGGGCCCCGGCCAGAGCGAGGACGAGCAGGGTCTGCCCTTTGTGGGGCGCAGCGGCCAGCTGCTGGACAAATACCTGTTTGCCATCGACCTTGACCGCAAAAAGAACTGCTATATTGCCAACATCGTCAAGTGCCGCCCGCCCCAGAACCGCGACCCGCTGCCCGCCGAGAGCGAAGCCTGTATGCCGTGGCTACGGGAGCAGTTCCGGCTGCTGCATCCCAAGATCGTGGTCTGCCTTGGGCGTGTTGCCGCCCAGCGGATGATCCGGCAGGATTTTTCCGTCACCCGGGAGCACGGACAGATCATTGAGAAGGGTGGCATTTTGTTCATGGGCACCTTCCACCCCGCCGCCCTGCTGCGCCAACCCCAGAACAAGCCTGAAGCCTTTGCGGACTTTACCGTACTGCGGGACACCATTGCCGCCGTGTGCGAGCATACCTATCATAAATAAGGACAGGAACCAACCGCGCCGCTTTTGCATACTGTAAAGCAAAAGTGAGGTGTTTTTGTATGGAAAGTTCCGTGCATCCTTCTGTGGATTTCTTTTTGGGCGCTACAACGCCCGCCGGGTTCAAGGGCTACTTTGCGCCGCTGCGCCGGGAGCCCGGGATGCAGCTGGTGCTGCTCAAAAGCGGGCCGGGCTGCGGCAAGTCTACCCTGATGAAGCGGCTGGCACGCGCCGCACAGGATAAAGGCGAGCCCATCCAGCGCATCCACTGCGCCAGCGACCCCGACAGTCTGGACGGGGTGGTGTTCCTGCGGCAGAAACGCGCCATCATCGACGCCACCGCGCCCCATGTGGTGGAACCGGAAGCCCCCGGCGCAGACGAGCGGGTGCTGAGTTTGTACCACACCATCGATGCCGGAAAGCTGGCTCCCCACCGGGACGAGGTCAAGGCCCTGTTTGCCCGGAATGCCGCTCTGCGGGGCCGGGCGGCCCGGTATATCGCATCGGCGGGCAGCCTGATGCTGGACAGCCGCCGGGCCGAGGCCTGCAGCGCCAACTTTGAAAAAGTGCGCCGCTACGTCAAGCGGCTGTGCATCCGCCTGTTGCCCCGCACCGAGGAGATGGGCTCTGAAGAGCTGCGGCTGCTCTCGGCCATCACGCCCAAGGGCGAGGTGTTCTATCAGGGCACGGTGCAGGCACTGGCAGACAAATGCATCCTCTTCCGGGACGACTACGGGGCAGTCTCCCGCCTGCTGCTGGAACTCATCCGCGCCGAGGCGCTGGCGCGGGGCTACCACATCATCACCTGCCCCTGCGCCATGCACCCGGAGGATAAGATCGACCACATTATCATTCCCTCCCTGCGGCTGGCGTTTCTGACCGACAACCGCTGGCATCCGGTGCGGCTGTCTGCGGCGCAGACCGTGCGGTGCAGCCGTTTTGTGGACAGGGAGAACCTTTCCGCCTGCCGGGCACGGCTGCGCTTCAACGAGCGCGCCGCCGCCGAACTGCTGGAACAGGCCTGTGCCCTGATGGCGCAGGCAAAAAGCTGCCACGATGAACTGGAGACCTACTACCGCACCGCCGTGGACTTTGCACAGGTGGATGCCGCAGCCGCCCAGTGCATGGAGCTGTTCGGGGTAGGATAAAGTAAACTGCAACGGAGGTGAAACGCTTTGGCAAGCATCCATCTGCCCATCCGGCAGCTGGTGGAGTTTTTGCTGCGCACCGGCAGCATCGACAGCCGCTTCACCGGCTTTGACCGCGCCAACGAGGGCGCACGCATCCACCGCAAGCTGCAAAAGGCCGCCGGGGAGGGCTATCAGGCCGAGGTATTTCTCAGCGCGGAGCGGGAAACCTGCGGCATTGCCTTTACGCTGGAAGGCCGGGCAGACGGCATTTTCACCGATGAAAACGGCACTGTGACCATTGACGAGATCAAGACCACTACCGTCCCCTATGAGGAGATCACCGAGGAGCTGAATCCCTGCCACTGGGCGCAGGGCATGGTATATGCCGCCATTTACGGCAGCCAGCAGGGACTGGATACGCTTGCCGTGCGGCTGACCTATTATCAAGTTGATACCGACCAGATTCAGCGCTTTACCCGGCAGTTCACTCAGCAGCAGCTGGAGCAGTTTTTGCAGCAGCTCCTAGCGCAGTACGCCCCGTGGGCGCAGCGGCAGCTGGACTGGGACACCCGGCGCAGCCAGAGCCTTGCGGCGCTGCAATTTCCCTTTGCGGAATATCGCCCCGGGCAGCGGGCGTTGGCGGGTGAAGTGTACCGCGCCTGCCGCGCCGGGAAAAGCGCCGACCGCAAGGGCGGCACCCGCGTTTTTTGTCAGGCACCTACCGGCATCGGCAAGACCATGAGCGCGCTCTTCCCTGCCCTGAAAGCCATGGGCGAGGGCTGCGGCGCAAAACTGTTCTACCTGACCGCCCGCAACACCACCCAAGCCGCTGCCGAGGACGCAGTGGCGCGGCTGCGTACCGCCCAGCCCGGTCTTGCCCTGCGCAGCGTGACCCTGACCGCCAAGGAAAAGGTGAAGGTGCTGCTGGCTCAGGCGCTGTTCGGCAAGCCGGACATCATCCTGCTGGACGAGCCTACCAACCATCTGG
>ENA-OPSH01001362-OPSH01001362.1-human-gut-metagenome-genome-assembly--contig:-NODE-1362-length-10869-cov-2.790179_pt1 | contig 10869 bp, 8 predicted proteins | sample MGYA00241802_ERZ501895 | MGnify/ENA primary metagenome ERZ501895 (study PRJEB25962, sample SAMEA2042304) | human gut metagenome | biome: human gut; feature: human-associated habitat; material: faeces...
AGGAAGGCTCCGATGCCTGGTACAAGTATGAGGCAGAGCAGATCATCCCCGCAGGTGAAGTCTGCGAGAAGTGCGGCGCTTCCGAGTGGACCAAGGATACCGATATCATGGATGTCTGGTTCGACAGCGGTTCTTCCCATGCAGCAGTCTGCAAAACCCGTCCCGAACTGGCATGGCCTGCAGATATGTATCTGGAAGGCAGCGATCAGCATCGCGGCTGGTTCCAGTCTTCACTGCTCACTTCCGTTGCTACCGAAGGCAAAGCACCTTACCGCGCAGTTCTGACGCATGGTTACGTTGTTGACGGCGAAGGCCGCAAAATGTCTAAATCTGTAGGCAATACTGTTGCCCCGCAGGAAGTTATCGCCCAATATGGCGCCGATATCATTCGTTTGTGGGCAGCTTCCTCCGATTACAAGGCTGATATTCGTATCTCCAAAGAGATACTGAAACAGCTCTCTGAGGTTTACCGCAAGATCCGCAACACCGCCCGCTTCATTCTGGGCAATCTGGACGGTTTTGACCCCAACACCGATTGTGTTGCAGACGATCAGCTGCAGGATATCGACCGCTGGGCACTGGCTGCGCTGGATGACCTGATCGTCAACACCAACGCAGGCTATGCTGTGTACGACTTCAACAAGGTCTACCACGCTGTGTACAACTTCTGCGTGGTGGCCATGTCCAACTTCTATCTGGACGTCACCAAGGATCGTCTGTACTGCACCAACGGCACCGCCCGCAAGGCCGCCCAGACCACCATGTACAAGATCCTTGTTGCTCTGGACAAGATCATTGCCCCCATCCTGTGCTTCACCAGTCAGGAGATCTGGGACTTCATGCCCAAGACCGAGGGCATGAACAAGTATGTGGTGTTTGAGCAGATGCCCAAGGCCGGCCAGTATGCCGCCGACGATGCCTTCAAGGCAAAGTGGGCACAGCTGATCGCCGTGCGCGACGAGGTCAAGAAGGTGCTGGAGCAGGCCCGTGCTGAAAAGCTGATTGGCGCTTCTCTGGAAGCTTCCGTCACCCTGTACTGCAGCGATGCCGTCTATGACCTGCTGAACAGCATCCCCATGGACGAGCTGGCCGACCTGATGATCGTCTCCCATGTGGAACTGGTCAAGGGCGAGGGCGGCGCTGCCAGCGCTGTCGAGGGTCTGGGTGTTGCAGCTGCACACGCCACCGGCGACAAGTGCGAGCGCTGCTGGAAGTACTCTGCTTCCATCGGCAGCCACCCCGCACACCCCACCCTGTGCGCACGCTGCGCCAGCGTTGTGGAAGCATAAGCGTCCCGCATCAATACAAATCTGTTTTGTAAAAGGGCGGCGCTCCCTTGACCGGGGAGCGCCGTTTTTTATAACAGAAACGAGGTAGCTAATGGCATTTGTACTCTTCAATCTGGCGGCTGTGGCGGCACTGGTCGGCATCGACCAGCTGATCAAACTGTGGGCGGTGCAGGTTTTGCAGCCGGTAGGCGCTATGCCGCTCATCCCCCATGTGGTGGAGCTGCGGTTTGTGCTCAATCAGGGCATGGCCTTCAGCCTGCTCAGCGGCAAGCAGCTGTTCCTGATCATCGCCACAAGCGCGGCGCTGCTGGCGGTCGCCTATGGCCTGTTTTTCCGCAGCCGCGGCAAGCGCCTGCAGCAGGCAGCGCTGGTGCTGGTGCTGGGCGGCGGCATCGGCAACCTGATCGACCGTGTGCTCAACGGCGAGGTGGTGGATTACATCAACCTGCTGTTCATGCGCTTTGCCGTGTTCAATTTTGCAGATATCTGCGTTTGCGTGGGCGTGGCACTGTGGGTGCTGGTGATCTTTTTGGACGAAGTGCACGCCGATGACGCCGCTTCCAAGGAGCAGTAAATTATGGAACAGCGTGAATTTATCGTAGAGCAGGAGACTGCCGGTCAGCGTATCGACCGCTTTCTCAGCGGCGAGGACACCGGCCTGTCCCGCTCGGCGCTGCAGGCGCTGTTGGCCGAGGGGCATGTGCAGTGCAACGGCAAGACTGTGGCCAAAAGCCTGAAGCTCAAGGCAGGGGACACCGTGCTGCTGGAGATCCCGGACGCAAAGCCCATCGAGGCCGTGCCGCAGGATATTCCGCTGGAGATCGTCTACGAGGACTCCCATCTGCTGGTGGTCAACAAGCCCAAGGGCATGGTGGTGCACCCCGCACCCGGCAACCAGGACGGCACGCTGGTCAACGCCCTGCTGTGGCACTGCAAGGGCAGCCTTTCCGGCATTGGCGGTGAGATCCGTCCCGGCATCGTCCACCGCATTGATAAAGACACCAGCGGCCTGCTGGTGGTGGCAAAGGACGACGCCACCCACATCGGCCTTTCCCAGCAGATGGCAGTGCACAGCGTGGAGCGCGCCTACCAGACGGTAGTTTACGGCGGCTTTGCGCAGGACGAGGGCTTTGTGGAAGCAAACCTCGGCCGCAGCAAGACCGACCGCAAAAAAATGGCGGTCTACCCGGCAAATGAGCCCCACACCAAGTATGCCTACACCGGCTATAAGGTGCTGGAGCGGCTGGGGGAGTTCACCCTGCTGGAATGTCGCCTAAAGACCGGCCGCACCCATCAGATCCGTGTACACATGGCCTCCATTCACCACCCGGTGGCAGGGGACCCGGTGTACGGCCCCCACAACTGCATCACCAGCCTGCACGGGCAGTGTCTGCACGCCAAAACGCTGGGTTTTGTCCACCCCATCACCGGGGAGCAGCTGCGGTTTGATTCCGAGCTGCCGGACTATTTTACCCATTTTCTCGCAACACTCAGGAGGAAAAACACATGAACGATTCTCTGGCATCCACTCTGGTGCTCTGTGATCTGGATAACCTGCTGCTGGGCGAGGATGGCAATCTGACCCAGGTGGTGCGGGACGTTTTGCAGCTGTTCAGCAGCCGCGGCGGCAGACTGACCGTTTTTTCGCAGCGCTCTCCGCGCGCGGTACGCTCCATTTTGGGCAGCGTGCGTCTGGCTGCGCCTGCGCTGGTGTGCGGCGGCACCATGGCCTACCACTATGCCGACGGCAACCGGGTGCCTCTGTGCAGCTTTGCCCAGCAGCAGGAGCTTTTTGCCTGCCTGCCGGATACCCCCGGTGTGGGCGTTGCCGTGCAGATGCAGGACGGCACCACCCGGGTGCTGCGCATGAGCAATGCACTGGAGCGCCATCTGCGGCAGGAGTGGACTCCGTATCTGCTGGCGAACGCCGCAGACATCCACCCCGATCAGGTGCTGCGGGTGCTGCTGTATCAGGACAGCAAGTCTGTGCCCCTGATCTCGCTGGCAGAAAAGGCCATCGGGGATCGTGTTGCCCTGCTGGGTGAGCGCATCGCCCCGGACACCCTTGTCCTCACCCCCAAGCGGATCTCCGGACGGGAAATGCTGGACACCGTCTGCACCATGGCGCAGGTGGGTGCAGAGCAGGTTCTGGCGCTGGCGGGCGGTCAGCCCATGCTGGAACTGGTGCAGGCTGTGGAGCACAGCGCAGTGGCCGCCGATGCCCCGGCAGAACTGCGCCTTGCCGCCGGGCAGGTCACCCTGACGGATGCCGCCGGTGGCGCTGCCGTGGAGGTTTTGTACCGCATGGTGCGTGCCGCTGAAAAATCTGTGTAAAACTTATGCAAGGTCCTCTGCAATTTTTCTGCAGAGGGCTTTCTTTTTAGCAAAAAATCAGGTAGAATGGGAGAAGAAGCCTATGCAAAACAAAAAACGCCGCGAGGAGCTGTTCCTGCTGCTGTGTCTTGCCGCCGCAGGGGTCTGTGCTGTGCTGGCGTTCCGGTTTGCAGTGCCGCTGCAAGCGCAAACGCCGCAGACACTGCCGGACACAAAGGAGCTGGCAGCGTATACGCAGGTGGAACTGAACACAGCCGATGCAGACGCTTTGTGCACCCTGCCCGGTGTCGGCCCCCACAATGCACAGGCCATTCTGGACTACCGGGCGCGGCACGGCCCGTTTGCACAGGTGGAAGATGCGGCACAGGTGCCGGGCATTACCCAAGCAATGGTGGATTCATGGGCAGGGCAGGCGTATGTCCGCTAGGGTGTAGCCCGCTTGCTGCCTTGGTCAAAGAGGAAATACGGAGATATATTGTTATGAGTGACGAATCGATCTTTATCAACCGCGAACTGAGCTGGCTGGATTTCAACCGCCGCGTTCTGGCGCTGGGCAAGGACAAGAACGTCCCGCTGGGCGAGCGGATCAAATTTCTGGCAATTTACGGCTCCAATCTGGACGAGTTTTTCATGGTGCGCGTGGGCTCCTTGCAGGAGCGCGCAAACCTTGAGCAGAGCAAGACCAAAAAGGAAAAGCGGGAAAACAAGACCAACATGACCGCCGCCGAGCAGCTTGCCGCCATTATGCCCAAAACGGCGCAGCTGCAGGAAGAATGTGATAAATTCTACGCAAAAGCGCTGGAAAATTTGGCAGAGAACGGCTATCATAAGGTGGATTTCGATCACCTGACCAAGGAAGAGGAGCATCTCTGGAAAAAATACTTCCAGTCCGAGCTGTTCCCCATCCTCAGCCCGCAGATCGTGGATAACCGCCACCCGTTCCCGTTTTTGCGCAACAAGGAAATCTACCTTGGCGTGCTGCTCAAGGAAAAGCACACGCAGGAGCAGAGCCTTGGCATCGTGCCTATCTCCAGCCAGATGGAACGGCTGCACTTCATCAAAAAGGACGGCGCTGTGCAGTTTGCCCTCACCGAAGAGCTGGTGCTGCACTATGCGTCCAGCATCTTCGGCAAGGATTCTATTCAGGAAAAATGCCTGTTCCGGGTCACCCGCAACGCAGATATCGACGTAAAAGAGGGCATGATGGATCACGATATCGATTACCGTGAGATCATGACCGAGCTGCTCCGGCGCCGCCGCAAGCTGGCCGCTGTCCGTTTGCAGATCACTCCCGCCCCCGCACCGGAGGTGGAGCGGCTGCTGTGCAGCCGTCTGGAACTGACCCGCAAGCGGGTATTTCTGCAAAAGAGCCCGCTGGACCTGAGCTTCTTCTTCAAGCTTTCCGGCCGCATGGAGGCCGAGGGACACCCGGCGCTGTTCTACACCCCCGCACGCCCCATGCTGCCGCCGCCGGATTATGATCTGGCTGCCGAGGTACAGAAGCATGACGTGCTGCTCAGCTACCCGTACCAGTCCATCCGGCCCTTCATTGCCATGCTCAAAAAGGCTGCCCATGATCCTGAGGTCATTTCCATCAAAATGACGCTGTATCGGGTGGCAACCAACAGCAAAATCGTAGAAGCATTGATTGAAGCCGCAGAAAAGTGTCTGCAAGTTCTTGTTCGGTAAGCTCAAAGCCTTTGCTCTGAGCGGATATTTCGTAGTTTTGGCAGAAACAGCATTTCAGACAGCAGCCTGAGAAAAATACTGTGCCTGAGCCTTCTGTGCCGCTGATACAAGGTTCTTCCCACATATGCAGTTCGGCTCGTGCGATACGTACTTTGGCAGTTTCACCGCAGAAGCCTCTATGCTCGTATCTGTTCACTTTGCACTCTCTTGGACAGAGGGTACAGCTTTTAAGGATATCGTTCATGCCGCTGTGTCAACTCCGCCTATTTTGGTGTAGGAGTCAGAGGATAGGTCGCCTGATGAGTCTGTGTTTTCGTCAAGGGGGATATTGAACTGGAATGAATCTGTTATCCAATCGTCATTCTGGAAGCAGGCTGTGAACGTGGTGCGCTTTGAATCGGCTGGGACAAGGAACTTGATCGTATAGGTCATATCGTCTTCGTAGTCGCTTTCACCGGGGAAGAAGTTGTTTGAGAAAAACGAATTATCGTTTTCGTCATAGGCGGTGTTGTAGGCAAAGGTGAATTTTACCTGTCTGTTGCTATCGCTGATATTAACATCAAGGTCGAGGTCTATTTCCCATACTGTGTCACCGCTTATAATACCGCCTGAAAGGGAGTTTCTTTCCTCATCGGTCAGGTCGCTTACTTTGCGTTCGGTGAGGGTATAGCCTTGATACTGAACGCTGTAGGTACCGTCCTCAGCGTCTTGCGCTACATAGAGGTTGGAATGGTCGGTGTAGTCATCTTCGGCTTCACTATAGGTATCGTCATAATCGTAGTCATAGTTATAGTCGTCATATTTGCTTGAAATTATTTTTGATGAGACAAAGCCTATGATAGTTGGGAGGATAGCCATAAGGATTATTATGACCACAACGGCGGTGGCACAGCCTTTGCCGCCATTCTTTTTGTTAGAGTGGTTTATGTTCGTGGCGTTGAAGCTATAGGAGCTGTTGTTTGGGCGGCTATAGCTTGTACGCTGTTGGCTGTAGTTATTGAGGGCGGCAAGCTTTTCGGCTCTTGAATTTGAATAGCTTGGGGGAGGGGTCGGGTTTTTAGGTGGGGTATAGGTGCTTTGGAAATTCTCGTCCCTTGCTTCCTCTTTACGTTCCTCGGAAACGAAATCGTTCTTTTCTTCTTTGAAGGTGTCATTTTCAGACTGTCCGAACCAGCCGTCCTGCTCGTTATCGGCACGGAGATCATGAGAGTGCAGGTCATCTGAAAGGCTGTTACAGCTTATATCCTCGTCACGGGCTGTGAAGCACTCAGGACAAATTATCTCATCATCGCTTTTAAAGCGGTATCCGCAAATTCTGCATTTATTTCTGCTCAATTATTTCACCTCATTAATATACAAATTCCCAGCCCTGTTTTACAGGCTGACAAACGCACTTATAGCTCCAGCCTGACAGCTTTTCTGCGGCTGTTTGTGCGGAAGCAATATCGGGGAAAACTCCAAAAACGGCTGAGCCGCTTCCTGTCATAAGGGCGGAGAGAGCTCCGCTGTTTTTAAGCTCATGCACTGCATGAGCTATCTCCTCACGGTCGGCGGCATATTCCAGCACATTGAAAAGGTTTGAGCATATGCCGAAAAGCTTTCCGCCGCCGATATATCTCAGCAGGACGTCCATATTACAGCGTTTTGGGTTTGAAATGCTGTCATATTTTTTGAAAGCTTCGGGGGTGGAGATACCCACGTCTGGTTTTATTATGACGAAAGCGCAGTCGGGTGAGGGCAGGTTGCTCATTATTTCGCCAACGCCCTGACAGAGCCTTGTGCCGCCTGTAATACAGAAAGGCACGTCTGCACCCAGAGCCACGCCTATGGAGCAGAGCTGTTCATCGGTGAGCCTTGTATCAAACATGAAGTCCAAGGCTCTAAGGGTAGCGGCGGCGTCTGCACTTCCTCCGCCCATGCCGGCTTGTGAGGGGAGGTTTTTCTCCACATTCACTGTTATTTTACAGCCGAAGTCAACATGGGTGAAGTCGGCAAAGGCATGGTAGGCTTTTGTGATGATATTATCCTCGCCCTTTGGAAAGCTGTCAAGTTTGCAGGTAAGCTCTATGCCCTCGCCCTCTGAGAGGGTAAAGTCCAGGAGGTCGAAGCAGGACACTGACTGCATGACAGTATTTAGCATATGGTAGCCGTCATCACGTTTACCAACGATATCCAATGCAAGATTTATTTTTCCGTAGGCTTTTATTTTTAAATTACTGCACGTTACCATTTTTGATATCCTCTAAAAATTCTCCGATACGTTTGATAGCCTCTCTCAGGTGGTTAAGGGAATAGGCGTAGGAGACACGCACATAGCCCTCTCCGCACTCGCCGAAAGCATCTCCCGGCACGACGGCTACCTTTTTGGTGTACACAAGTTTTTCGCAGAAGTCGGTGCTTGTCATGCCTGTGCTTTTGATACAAGGGAAAACATAGAATGCGCCTTGTGGTGCAAAGCATTTAAGACCAAGCTTATTGAAAGAATCCACCACAAAGCGACGGCGGATATTATACTCGTTACGCATGGCATCTATATCCTTCTGACAACTGTGCATGGCAACGATAGCGGCATACTGGCTGACAGTAGGGGAGGACATGATAGCGTACTGGTGGAGCTTGAGCATTTGGGACACTATCTCTTTTGGTCCGCCAAGGAAGCCAAGCCGCCAGCCTGTCATTGCAAAGCTTTTGGAAAAGCCGTTTATGACGATAGTACGCTCACGCATACCCTCTATTTCTGCGATAGAGCAATGCTTGCCTGAATATGTAAGCTCGGAATATATCTCGTCTGAGGCTATCATGATATTGGTATCTTTAAGCACCTTTGCGACAGCTTCAAGATCTTCACGGCGCATTATCGCACCTGTTGGGTTATTAGGATAGGGCAGGACAAGGAGCTTGGTTTTGTCGGTTATTTTTTCACGAAGCTCGTCTGCTGTAAGTCGGAACTCGTTTTCTTCCTTTGTTTCTATGACCACCGGCACGCCGCCGCATAGGGAGACGATAGGACGATAACAGACAAAGGACGGTTCGACTATAAGGACTTCATCACCGGGTTGGATAAGGCATCTTATGGTAAGGTCGATAGCTTCAGAGCCGCCAACAGTGACGATTATTTCCTTATTAGGGTCATAGCTTGTGTGGATAGTACGCTGAAAATACTTGGCTATCTCTTCACGGAGAGCGATCAGACCTGCGTTTGCGGTATAGCAGGTCTTGCCTTTTTCCAAAATTGAGATAGCTTCCTGACGTATGAGCCACGGAGTTTTGAAGTCAGGCTCGCCAACGCCAAGGGAGATAACGCCCTCCAGCTGCTGTGCGATATCGAAAAATTTTCTGATACCTGAGGGCTTCATTTCCTTTATGGCAGGGCAAAGCACTTTATTATAATCTATCATGGGGAGATCAAACCTCTTTCGTCTTTATCATCTGAGCTTATCATGATGCCGTTGTCTTTATACACCTTAAGCACGAAGTGTGTGGCAGTGGACTGGACAGCGTCGATGGTTGCAAGTCTTTGGGAAACAAACTGGGAGATATCCCTGATGTTTGCACCGTTCACGGCAACGATTATATCATAAGCACCTGACATAAGGCGGACGGACTCCACCTGCTCATAGCTTGCGATCTGGTTTGCTATCTCGTCAAAGCCTGACTGTGACTGTGGGGTGACTTTAAGTTCTATAAGAGCGAAAACTGAATTAGGGTCATAGGCACTTTCGTCAACGATCGCGGAATAGCCCTTTATTACGCCGTCTGCTTCAAGCTTGGCGATATCCGCTGCAACCTGCTCTTCCGACTTATCGAGAAGAACGGCAAGCTCGCTGTTTGTGATACGGGCGTTGTTTTTCAGTAATTTTATAAGCTGATCCATAAATAAGCCTCCTTTAGATTTATAAATATACATTATATATTATAACATATTATCTGTATGAACGCAAGTATTGTGATGTAAGAAATGAGTAATTTATCTGTCAGAATAGACAAAGGAGAGGGCGAGAAAGCTTTGGGCGTGGGGGTCGTGGTATATCTGAGATGTTGTGGGGGTGGACAGGCGAATGTTGTTCGCCACTACAGATAAATTGCGGTCATGAGAGATTGTAGGGGCTGGAGTCCTCGACGGCACATTTATCTTGGGTATTTATTCTATGAGCTGTACAGTTATTTGGACTGTGCAGCTTTTTATGTGTGAGGGGTGTGAAAATTGGGGCGGCGGTATTGAAATTATTATTTTGTTGTGATATAATTGTACTAACTAGAACTGTGTAAATTCAGGAAGGATCTTTATGAGTATAAACAGCAATGAGGGCAATGATTTTTGCAACAGATATAATGAGGTGCTGAAAAGCGATAAGAAAAAAATGATCGCTGCGGCTGCAGCTTGCACTATCGTTATGGGAGCAGGCTTTGGCGGATATTTATACTACGGCGCTTATTATGCTTCGGGCTGGCACACCCATGACGGCTCGACTTATTATATTGTCAAGGAGACGGGCGAAAAGGCGCTTGGCTATCAGATAATAGACAACACCTGCTATCTTTTTGACGACAAGGGCAACGCTATGGCTGACGGCTGGCATAAGTATCGTGGGGACACTTACTATGTCAAGGACGGTGTTGTTCAGCGTGGAAAAATGAAAATAAAGGGAGAGGAATACTATTTCTCTGAGGAGTCTGGCATTTTCAGGACGGGCCTTTGCGAGATAAACGGCGGTGAATACTATTTTGACGATCACGGCTTCCCTGACACGGGTTTTGACAGCGACGGCGGTTATTACTATGACGAGAGTGGCAAGCGTGTGACAGGCTGGGCAAAGATAAACAATGTTCAGTATTATTTTCTCAAGAGCGGTGAGATGGCTAAGGGCTTTGTTGAGATAGAGGGCAAGATATACTATTTTGATGATGACGACGGTCACATGGCCACAGGCTGGCAGGACATTGACGGAAAGAAGTATTATTTTTCTGAGAGCGGTGCTGTTCACAAGGGCTGGATGGAGCTTGAAAAGAAGTATTATTATTCTGATGAAGCTACAGGGGCTTGCGCTCAGGGCTTTGCGGAGATAGACGGTGAGAGCTATTATTTCAATGATAGCTGTGAAATGGTCAAGGGCTGGATAACAATTGACAAGAACAGATATCATTTTGCTGATGACGGTAAAATGACTAAGGGCTGGTATGAAGAACCGCCTGAGAAGTATTATTTCAAGGGCGACGGCTCGGCAGGCAAGGGCTTTACCAAGGTCAAGGACAAGTATTATTACTTTGATAAGAAAAATAGGCTCCTCTCCGGCTGGAACGAGATAGGCGGAAATGTTTATTACTTCGGCAGAGGCGGCGTTGTGGCTGACGGCTGGGAGGATATTGACGAAGATACTTACTATTTTGACAAAACGACCCATGTGGCGGCAACAGGTTGGACGAATACGGATCAGTACACTGATGATGAGAAAAAGAAAATAAAAGAGTTCAAATCCAATGTTTCAAAGCTTGTGAAGTTTGAGAAGGACGATTACAAAAAGGACGAGAAGCCTGACGAAAAAGAGACCCAAAAGCT
>ENA-OPSH01001365-OPSH01001365.1-human-gut-metagenome-genome-assembly--contig:-NODE-1365-length-10852-cov-2.514402_pt1 | contig 10852 bp, 10 predicted proteins | sample MGYA00241802_ERZ501895 | MGnify/ENA primary metagenome ERZ501895 (study PRJEB25962, sample SAMEA2042304) | human gut metagenome | biome: human gut; feature: human-associated habitat; material: faeces...
ACGTTCCTCACGCTCCGCCTTTTCTCTTGCAGCCTGCTCCGCCTGCTGTTTTTGAATAAGCTCCAATCTTCTGCGTTCAGCTTCCTCATGCTCCAGCCTTATGCGCTCTTCTTCCTCACGCCGCTGACGCTCCAGTTTCTCCTGCTCGGCACGCTTTCTTTCAGCTTCTGCAGCCGCAAGCTCCTCAGCCCTCTTACGGTCTTCCTCGTCTTTGAGAAACTGCTTTTCTATCTCAACTATACGTTCAAGCTCTGCCGTAAGGTTTCCTGCCTCTTCGGCAGTCATACCCATATCTGTCTTACTTGCACTACTTTGTTCACCATCGCCAACTATGACATCATATTTATCAGACGTCTGCTTATCAAAACGCCTGACAACCTTTGGTGCGAGGGTCTTGCTCTTTATAGTTTTAAGCTCCTCCGACTTGTCTGCCCCATGGGTATAGGAGCGGAAAAGCATATAGTTCATTGCGGTCAGACCATATATATCCTCGATATAAGAATCATCAGGTCTTTGTGCAGTATCAGAAACGTTGACCTCGTAGCCTGCCTTATCGTAGCTTTCGATAAACTGCCAAAGGGTAAGACACGCCATAAGGTCCACATTTTTAGTGATAGCGTTTGTTCTCATAACAGGCGGTCTGATAAAAGCGTTGCCAAGAGTGGTACAAAGCACTGAGCCTTTATAGCCCTCGATAGCCTTTTTGACCCTTTCAAGCCTTGCCCAAACGTCAGTATCCTTGCTGCCGCCGACAAGACTGTCAACAGTTTCTATCTTAAAACTAATGTTGACCTTTCTCCCGTCGCCGCTGTCAGCCACGGTGTCGTAATTAAAAGAATAAGCCTCCTGCGCCTCTGCGGTCTGGACAAGCTTATTGTATCTTATATTTATAAAAATGTATAGCCTGTCGATAAGGGTATTTACAAATCTATTTTCATATGTATCGAGAGTTTCCTCTTTATGAATGTTGAGTATCTTTGACGGAGTTATCTTTCCAGTCTTTTTGTCGATATCCTGAATAAGATCGGTGTGCTGTCCCAGATGTTTTATGGACTCTACCGTTATCTTCCTTGACATAGCGATAGGCACGATCTCTTCCACTTCTTTAATGGTGTTTCTTGGATTTCTTATTACCGTATCAATATGTGGCAAAGCTTTTTCTATCTCTGTGAGCCAGGACGAATCTATATTCTTCTCGATTATCTTACGATTAAAAGATACAGTTTTTTCGCCCGAAAGAAGCAAGGCACGAGCTGCCGCAAAGCTGTCATTGCCGTCAAACGTCTTTACAGCTTTGTCAAAAGCTGCACGCTGTTCGTTGTATTCGCTCATGCCCGTCCCTCCTCTCAAAGTTTATGAGTACAAATTTTAGTACAGTTTCTGCAATCTTTCAAGATATGCTATAGATTCTTTCATAGTGTTTCTGCCAAAAAGCTTCTGCATATAGGTGCAAAGCTCTTTCAGCTCTTCTCTTAGCATTGCCAAGTTAAGCGACTCAAATTTTCTGAATATCTTTGTGGCAAGCACATAGTCAATGCCGTCAAGCTCCTCTCCGCCGCAGGCAACATATACAGGAACAAACAAGTTCATCTGTTTAAGTATACGGTTACCGAAAGCCACTCTCAGCTTTTCGATTACCCACAGGTCAAGCTGCTGTATCTTCTTTAAGCTGTCCTGCGAAACAGGATACATCTGGAATGCCTCCTTGAAAAGTGTATCAAGATGTTCAAAGCTTAAATTCATAGGCGGCGTGTCAGGTGCGTCAAAGGCAACTCCCTTTGCGTCAAGATTGATAGGCTGCGCACGATCGTATACCTTATCTGAGATAGTGAACGTGGAATCGTCGTTGTTGGCAGTACCGATATACCAAATGTTCTGCGGAATACGCAGCTTGCCCTTATCCAGGCGAACAGGGTCGGTACTCCACACGTTAGGAACAAGATCAAGCTCCCACTCGGCAGGATCAGGCATTTCAAGAATCGAGAGCATTTCTGCAAAGTAATATTCTACTCTCGCAATGTTCATCTCGTCGAGGAGTATGAAGTTTACATCGTCATTGTATTCAGAAGAATAAATTCTTTTGAGGACTTCTGTTTCATTAAAGTTCTTCGTGAACTCGTTGAAGTAGCCAAAAAGCTCAGTTCTGTCACGCCATGACGGCTGAACAGATGCGATAGTGGTATCTTTCTGCAAGAACTTACCGAATGAATATGGCAATGATGTTTTACCTGTACCAGAGATACCTTGCAGGATAATGAGCTTTGTTGAAGCCATGCCTGCAATGAAAAGTCGGATAGTTTTTATGTCATAATAAAGGTGCATTCTTGAGCAGGCAAAGTTTCTGTATGCTTCGCAGATACCGCTAAGGGTGATGTCATTATTGTAAGCAGGCGGCTCGTATGTCTTATAGAAATTGTCCACCTCGATAAGCTTTGAAAAACGGCAGTCTGCTGTCTGAACAACGCCGTCCACAATGGTTTGAACTTCGCCCTGTGCAGGCATCTGCTCGCCATCTGCAAGCTTTGTTTCACCCTCTGCAAGAGCGGTGTTGTCATAGATCCCAAGCTGAGCCACCTTCATTGCCATGATCTCATCTTTTTCCTTGGTCATCTTGACCACCTGACGCTGCAGGTCAGATATTTCTTCGATAAGATCCTCGTTGCTGACAATAGAGTGTCTGAATCTTATGTACTTTCTCACAGCAAGCACTATCATAAAAATAATAAGCACAAAGATAGCCACAACAACGATAATTGCAAGCACAGAAAGTACCCAGCCCAGCGCACCAAAGTCTGCCGAGTAGGTCTTGAATATCCTTATGTAGTTTTTTATATTAAAGATCTGTTTTATGCCGTTCCACAGACCCTTGAAGATCTGCCCAAAGCCTGCAAGCATTGACGACATGAAAACAAAAAACCATTTCAGAAATCCATTCATAATGTATCACCCAAGCAGCAGTTATTTGTCATTTTTCTCCTGCTGTGCATTTTCCTCTTCCTTTTTCTTCTGCTGTGCAAGGTATTCCTCAACTGCACGTCTTTTTATTTCTTCCTCATCGCTCTCTGTGATAGCAGGACGCTTTATCTCGATTATGGTTGCGATAAGCTTATAAAGCTCAAAGAGGAAAAACAGTGCTATCGGCAAAAGTATGCAAATGAAAAATCCCGTTTTTGTTCTGAGAAAATCCATTACCTTGCCGAAACCGCCTATTTTTGCACCATTCCACTGACCGATTATATCACCTGCATAAACAGTGTATGTATCATCTACGTTATTAGCATCGCCTCGTGTGATAAAGCCTACAGAGCCGTTATCATTGAGTACCTCTGCGATACGGTGGGTATTCTTCACCTTTTTGCCGTCAATAAGCGTCCAGAAAGTGATAACGTCGCCCTTTTTCAGAGAATTGATATCGTCTATTTCCTTTGAGATAATAAGGTCGCCTTTTTTGAAAGTTGGCTTCATTGAGTCAGATTCAACTGTGAGCGGGATATATCCCAGCAGACTTGCCGTACCATTATTCTTATCAGACGAGAACACGAGAATTGTTATAAGCAGTGCAAAGATAAGCACCACCCATGCGATAACATTAAAAACGATCTTCAAAGCTTTTTTCATAATTCAAAACCTCGGAAACCCGAGGCTTCCTCCCTTCTAATTCTTTAAGTTGTTTCAACGATCTTGAAATTCATACCAAGCTTCATTGTGCCACCGATTATTTTGTCAACACAATCAGGGTCATTTCCCTCAAGCCATATGACTACTGTATACTTGTCTTTCTCACCAGGACCAAGCTTTTCACGTCGGTCCTTCATGACCTCAGTAGAGGAGGCGAACTCCTTGTCGCAATCGCTTTCCTTACCACTGCCGTCAGACTTTGTTTTACCATAAACAGTTTTCTCGCCATTCACGAAAAGCTCCACTCTGATAGCTTCATCAACACCGTTCGTGACGTTCTCGATAGTCATTTCGCTGTCATAGCTAAGTGTGTCTTTACCGGAATTTATGAGATAGAAAGTATAAGCTATATACCCCTCGCCATTATGGCTGCCGTTTATCTTGTCGATATTATCAGGGAGATCTTCGCCACTGATATTTGTCATATCATAGAGGATATCCGCATTGAGCCTTGAATTGCTCGTGGTATAGTCAGGAGTTTCCGAAAGAGTAAGCCCCTGATTTATCATATCATACTTACTTATCTTAACTGTAAAGCTACCATACTTGTCGTAAAAATAAGACACCGCATAAGCCGCCGCCACGATAGCGATAAGTATAATGGCAAGTATTTTAAGCAATCTCATCAATACCACATAGCGTTTAGCTTCCTTGGCGGTCCTGCGAAGTGCAAGGGTATCGACTACTCTTGTATTTTTATCTATATTTTTACCGTCCAAAACCGTATCACCCGTTTATTACTCATTTCTATTGCGAACGTATCTTTCCGCAATATATTTTCCTGCATTTTCTCCCGAATAGTAAAGGCACTGCATACCGCTGAGCTGTTTCACCTGCTTATCATCAGTAATGCCGTCAGCTATGACCTCAGCATTAAGGTCAAAAACGAAATTCAGCAGAGAGTTCACGCAGGTATCATACCTGTCGCTCTTACCAAGAACCTGAGCCACTGAGCCGTAAAGCATGATATTATCTACCTTGAACTCAGCGGTCTTAAGCATTTTAAAGCCCTCAGTGCCGAAGCCTGTGAGCAGAAAATGAAAGCCCTGTCTTCTCATAAGAGCCACGTTATCTGCCACTGTGCTGTCAGCTTCATCAAGCACATCAGGCGACAACTCAAAGCAGACACGCTCATACTTCACGCCAAACTTATCGCAATAATCTGCCACAACTCTCGGAGCTTCCGTCTGCCTTAAAAATCTTGCAGGCACGAACACGCTTGCCCAGTCAACGTCCACTTCCCTTTCGTGAAACTTACCCAAAGCCTGCAAAAGCTGAACGAAAGCAAGCTTGAAAATGCTAACACATCGGTCGGAAAGCTGAGCCACAGGGAGATAATCCGCAGGCATTAGCGTTCCCATAACAGGAGAATTGAGCCTTGTTTGCAACTGCAAAAAAGTGACCCTGCCGCTGTCGGTATTTTTTATAGGTCTATAGAAAAGCTCCACGGCACGAACGCCGTCAACTGTTGAATTACCGTTCAAAGCAAGTCACTTCCTTTCCTGTTCAAATATATCATTATAGCATATTTTCGACAAAAAGCAAAGAAAAATCGGGAGATTTCCCCAAATATGGAAAATTATTTTTTATGCCTATTTACCAAAAAACGCCGAATTTCTTCGGCGTCTTTTTTGTTTTATTGTTATGGATTAAACACCTGTGCCTGTGTTTGAAAGGTCATAGAATTTAAGATTAATCTGGAAGTCCTGACCTGCATTAGCATTCCAACAAGCCTCATCTTCTCCCTCAAGCCATACACGAATGTAATACTTAACAGCGCCACCATAACCTGTACCCGTTGATTTTGTTACAGTAGCAACATGTGTTGCATTAGCAGCATTAGTAACCTTTCCGTCAGTAGCTTTAACCTCTGTTGCAACAGAAACTTCACCATATGAAGCAGTTAAAGTTGCTGCCGCGGTCGAAACAGCCTTACCGTCTGTGTAATAATTTGTAGTAGCATTTCCCTCTGCACCAAGGAACACACTCTGTGCTGCCTTAGTGTCAGGGAGTATTGCAACACGAGCAGCCTTGTAAAGTTCTGTAGTTGTATCACTATCACTACCCTGTTTAACTTCAACGTCAAGACCAAGGTTTACAGCACTAGTGCTTGTTGTTCTGAACCAAACCGGAATGTCAAGATAATATCCTGAGCCTTCCTTATCAACAGCTGTAACAGCATCACCTTTTTCAGAAGATTTACCGTCATCCTGAAATTCCCAGCCAGCAGCAGTAGTTGCCTTGTTGAAAGGATTGTCAACATCAGAAACTTTCTTACCATTTTCTGTTGCTTTTACAGTATAGAACATATCAAAACCATTAACAGAAGATGCAGGAATAAGCTTACCAAAATCTTTATATACAGAACCCGTAGCAGCAGTGTGTGACCAAAGTGTTTCATCAGCACCAGGTGCAGTTGCCTCTTGTCCAGCAGTCAGCGTGTTGCCAGTTGTAGCTTTACCAAGTGAAATTTCAATTGTCTGTGGAGTTGTAGCAGTAAGCTTAATGCCTGTTACTTCAACTTCTCTACTCATAGTAAACCAAGCGTAAGTAGCAGTAGAAAGCATTACAGCGGAAGTTGTGAGCATTGCAACTGCAGGTATAAGTTTCTTCTTAGCAGAAGTATTCTTCTTTTCATTAGTTTTCATATCTCTTCGTCCTTTTCATAATAATTTGTCGGTTTATACTGTCCGATACAGAGGGAGCTCGTTATAGCCGATTTGCGGTAACATGACCGCCAAGCACCTTTTGTTTATGTCAATCTTATACTAAATTCGACCCGCTTTGTCAATAAGCTACCAGCTTAGTATACATTATATTTATCTTAATACTTATTAACATGTCAGACATATTTTGCTAATTTTCGACATGATCATACTATGTAATAACAGCAGAAAGCACGAAATAACGTCATTTGTTATTCCGTGCTTTTTAAACCGATTATTCAATAAATTTTTTTGTTAAACTTCAAACGTTTTTGTACATATTAAGTTTATAAATGTACATAAAAGCTACCATGCGTGAAATTTACAAAATATTTATATTCATTCTGCGCTGTCGAGCATTTTAACAGCCTTCATCATGATAGCACATTCAAGACGCTTCTTCTGTATCTGACATGACAGCTTATGCGCATTGTGGATATCACCTGCGTAAATGTAGTTGTTTGCATTGCAACCGCCACTGCAATAGAACTTTGCCCAGCACTTTTTGCACTCAGGCTTGTTGTAAACGTGTGCGTGAGCAAACATATCTTTCATTTCCTCGTTAAATGTGCCGTCATAGAGATTGCCCATTTTGAACTCGGTGATACCAACGAACTGATGACATGGGTAAATATCGCCGTCAGGAGTGACAGAAACATACTCGTTTCCGCTTCCACAGCCCCTAAGTCTCTTTATCGCACAAGGACCCTGATCGAGGTCTATCATAAAATGGAAGAAGTTTATGAACTTGCCCTCGTCCCTTATCTTCTGTATCTTCTCAGAAAGTATCTCATACTCCTTGAAGATCCTCGGCAGGTCAGCCTCAGTGATAGCATAAGGCTCGCTAGGGTCTGCCATAACAGGCTCAACAGATATCTGATCAAATCCCAAATCATAAAGGTGCATTACATCATTTGAGAAGTCAAGATTATACTTTGTGTAAGTGCCTCTTACATACCAATCCTTGTTCTTAGGACGTTTCTCAACAAGCTTCTTAAAGTTAGGGATGATCCTGTCATAGCTTCCTGAACCGTCAACACGCACTCTCATTCTGTCATTGACTTCTTTTCTTCCGTCGATAGACAGAACAACGTTGTACATTTCCTTGTTGATGAAGTCTATCATCTCGTCAGTGAGGTGTACACCATTTGTTGTAACAGTAAATCTGAACTTTTTATTGTGAGGCTCCTCCTGTGAACGTGCATACTCAACAAGCTTTTCTACCGTACCGAAATTCAGTGACGGCTCACCGCCGAAAAAGTCCACCTCAAGAAATTTTCTGTCTCCTGAACGCTCTATAAGAAAATCTATAGCACGCTTGCCTGTTTCATAGTCCATGAGCATTCTGCCCTGACCGAAATCGCCTGTTGAAGCAAAGCAATATTTACATCTCAGGTTACAGTCGTGAGCAATATGCAGACACATTGCCTTGATAGGTGAAGCCACAGCAGACAGGGCATACTTCTCGTAATCGTCCTCGCTGAACAATATCTTGTCATTATAAAGAGAAACTATCTCCTCATAGCAATCCTCGATATCCTTGCTGTCATACATCTTTGACAGCTTTCTTACAACGTCCTCAGGACATTTCTCCTCAAAAGGCGGCTCAACATTGTCTAACAAATCATATGTCAGATCGTCTATAATATGTACTCCGCCACTGTTCACGTCAAGCAGTGCATTAAAGCCGCCAAGCTTAAACTTGTGTATCATTTAAAAATCACCTTTCGCATTTATATTCATATACAAATTTATACAAAAATAAAGGGACATAAAAATGTCCCTTTAGCAAGGCGTGTGTACGCTCGCACGCCTCAGAAAGATCGGAATATTAAGCTTCTCTCTCGCACTTCTGGTTAGCAACTGTGCAGGAGGTCTTGCAAGCTGACTGACATGATGCCTGACACTTGCCGCAGCCACCCTTAGCAGCAGTCTTCTTGAGATTAGCCTTATTGATCGTCTTGATATGTTTCATAGGATTTTACCTCCAATAATTGATTTACACTAATTATACCACATATCCCACTATGTTTTATGAACGAATAGTTAATGCAGTATAAATATTTATCCTTATCAGAAACGGCTGCTTTTAGAATTTACCCCCACAACTCCGCCTACGCCTGCACACACAAGGGTAAGCACAAGCTTTGCAGGCACGGAAAAGCTTTCGGCTGCTTTTGAAAACAGTGCACTGAGAATGACAATGATAAGAAAAATGAACACTCCGCACAGCACACCTGACAGCAGACCGTTTCTACGTTGCCTTTTTCCGCAGACATATCCCCCTGCATACGCCCCGATACCAAGTGCCGCTGTTGACATTACCGACAGCATAAGATCGGTGGCATCTATCTTAGTGATAACATACGCAAAAGCAAGCACAGCAACAAATATCGCACCGCACCCCACGCAGGCAGAAATTGCCGTAGATGACAGCACAGAAAGCTTTCTGCCCCCAAAAAGCCTGTTATTTTTCATATCCGCACCCCCACACTGAATATCCTAAAGAAATTATATTCAAAGCCACGGACAATAAGAACACAAAAAGGGACGGATAAAACTACCCGTCCCTCAAAAGCGTTATTTACTTTGCGTCACCGTCATGAATTGTTTCGTTCTTAGCGATAGCCCACTTTTTAACACGTATCTTACTTCTGTCGCCGCCTGTTTCGATAACAACAGTGTCGTCCTTGATAGAGAACACGATACCAACGATTCCGCCGTTTGTAACGACCTCGTCACCTATCTCAAGGTTATCTCTCATCTCAGCGTCTTTCTTATCCTGCTTTTTCTGCGGACGGATAATAAAGAAATAGAAGAACACGATTATGAGTACCAGTGGGATAAAAGTCATGGCAAGTGATGCAGGTGAACTCTGCTCAGCAGCCAAAACTGAAATAATTGCTGACAAATTCATCAAAAGACCTCCAAATCTAATAATACTATATTAGTATATCAGATATTTGCACAAACTTCAAGCCTTTTAACAAATAATTTTCATTTATAAGAAATTATTTCTTGCTCTTGATATACTCGTCGATAGCAGCGGCAGCCTTTTTGCCTGCGCCCATAGCGAGGATAACAGTAGCAGCGCCTGTAACAGCGTCACCGCCTGCGTAAACGCCTTCCTTAGTTGTTGACTCGTTCTCGTCAACGATAAGGCAGCCGTGATCGTTTGTTTCAAGACCAGGAGTTGTGCTTCTGATAAGTGGGTTAGGTGATGTACCGATAGACATGATAGCTGTATCAACGTCAAGAATGAAGTTTGAACCCTCGATAGGGATAGGACGTCTTCTGCCGCTTGCGTCAGGCTCGCCAAGCTCCATTTTGATGCACTCCATGCCGTTTACATGACCGTTCTCGTCGCCAACTATCTTAACAGGGTTGTTAAGAACGAGGAACTCGATGCCCTCTTCCTGAGCGTGATGAACTTCTTCCTTTCTTGCAGGAAGCTCGTCCATTGAACGTCTGTATACGATATAAACGTGCTCAGCGCCAAGTCTCATTGCAGAACGAGCAGCGTCCATAGCAACGTTACCGCCGCCAAGAACCGCAACATTTTTACCTACATATACAGGTGTATCGTATTCAGGGAACTTATAACCCTTCATAAGGTTAATTCTTGTTAAGAATTCATTTGCACTGTATACACCGTTAAGGCTTTCGCCCTCGATACCCATAAAGTGAGGCAGACCTGCACCCGAGCCGATATATACCGCGTCAAAATTCATTTCGTCAAACAATTCGTCAACAGTAAGTGTCTTACCGATAACTACATTAGTTTCGATGTCAACACCCATTTCCTTTAGGTTAGAGATTTCCTTTTGCACTATATCCTTTGGAAGTCTGAATTCAGGAATACCGTACATCAAAACGCCGCCCGCTGTATGGAATGCCTCGTAAATTGTTACTTCGTAACCCTTTTTAGCAAGGTCGCCAGCAACTGTAAGTCCTGAAGGACCGCTTCCTACAACTGCAACTCTCTTACCGTTTGAAACAGGCTTTTCAATTTCTTCCTTGACATTCTTCATATGCCAGTCGGCAACAAATCTTTCAAGTCTGCCGATACCGACGCTTTCGCCCTTGATACCTCTTACACACTTTGATTCACACTGCTTTTCCTGCGGACATACTCTACCGCAAACAGCAGGAAGTGCATTTGTTTCCTTAATCTTCTTATAAGCGTTTTCAAATTCACCCTTTGCAACAAATGCAATAAATTCAGGGATTTTAACGCTTACAGGACAGCCTTGCATACAAGGCTTATGTTTACAGTTAAGACATCTCTGTGCCTCGTCTATTGCCATTTCCTCAGTATAACCTGTTGTTACTTCAAGGAAATTCTTGTTTCTTACATTAGGACATTGCTCCGGCATCGGATTTTTGTCCATTCTCATATTTGGCATATTAAAAATCCTCCCTTAATCAGTCTTGATGATTGGTTCTGCCTATTCTGCAGTGACCTTCTT
>ENA-OPSH01001367-OPSH01001367.1-human-gut-metagenome-genome-assembly--contig:-NODE-1367-length-10838-cov-2.754985_pt1 | contig 10838 bp, 7 predicted proteins | sample MGYA00241802_ERZ501895 | MGnify/ENA primary metagenome ERZ501895 (study PRJEB25962, sample SAMEA2042304) | human gut metagenome | biome: human gut; feature: human-associated habitat; material: faeces...
CTCGATGGAGTAGTGGCTGCCATCGAACATGATGGAGGAGAAGCCGGCCTCAACGCAGGCCTTGCAGCCCTCGTAGGTGCCGTGATCCAGATGCAGAGCAACGGGAACGGTGATGCCCATGGAATCGACCATGGCGCTGACCATGGCGGCAACGGTCTTGAAACCGGTCATGTACTTACCAGCACCCTCGGAAACGCCCAGAATGACGGGGCTCTTCATTTCCTCGCAGGCGGTCAGGACTGCCTTGGTCCACTCCAGATTATTGATGTTGAACTGCGGCACACCGTAGTGGCCATCGCGTGCCTTGAGCAGCATTTCGGTTGCATTTACCAACATTATTCATTACCTCCAAAAATTATCGGGGTTCCGGCTCTGCCACACACCGCATTGTGCATGGTTTAACAAGCCCACATGGCTAGTATACCCCAAACTGCGCCTAAAATCAATCCGAACAGGCGCTTTTTCTTGCATAGAGCTGCTGCGGAACAGTCACGGCACAAAACGGCTGATGCAGCTGCGGCAGAAATACTCTGTGCTTGACAACAAAAATCCATGTACGATGCAACATCCGCCTTGTGCGGAAGCGGCGCGGGTTTTCAACAGATTTTAACATTCGTCAAAATGATGTTGGAGGAAATTGCAAAAGCGGACAATTTCTGGTTCAAAAAATTGTCATAATTCCAACTTGAATTTTACAAATTGTAAGGCTTTTGCCAGGATATGGGGGAACCTGCTGTTGAAAACCCGGTGGAAACTGTTTAATTCCACCCGAAAAACAGGCGCTGCGGCTGGACTTTTACACACTTTCCACTGAGTTTTCAACTTGTGGAAAAATCATAGGCTGTTTACGGAATGTATAGACACATTTTGTGGAAAACTTTTTGCTTTGGCAAAACAGCGGAAATGCGCCGTGCTGCCCGGGCAGCGGGCAAAACATTTTTACAGCTGCCCTGTCCGGCGGGGAAGCTACGTTTTACTGAAAAAATTTTAGGCGTCAGAAAATAAAATCCCAGCAATTTGTGGCGAAGCCGGGCGAGATATGGTATACTTTATCTTGGATTATCATAAACAAAATAAAACGTTCCGGTGCGGCGCAGCCCGCCCGGAACGGAAGGAGCATAAAAAGATGGAAGAACGTAACCAGCCGCGCCGTTCGCGCCGCGATGCAGAGCAGCCGCAGCAGAAAAGTGAGAGCCTGATCTACGGCAAAAACCCGGTGACCGAGCTGCTCAAGAGCGGCTCCGGTGTGGACACCGTGCTCATTGCCGAGGGGATGGCCCCGGCAGTGGCGGCATACTATACGGCACTGGCCAAGGAGGCCGGAGCAACGGTCAAGCGGGTGCACCCTAACAAGCTGCGCCTGATGACCGGCACCGAGAGCCATCAGGGCGTGGCGGCCTTTGCCAGCGAGATCGAGTACGCGACCGTGGAGGATCTGTTGGCCGCAGCCAAGGCCAAGGGCGAGCCGCCCTTTCTGGTGCTGAGCGATGGCATTGAGGACCCCCACAATCTGGGCGCAGTCATGCGCAGCGCACTGCTGTGCGGTGCCCACGGCATCGTCATCCCCAAGCGGGGCGGCGCGTCCGTGACGCCTACCGTCATCAAGTCCAGCGCAGGCGCTGCCGAGCGTCTGCCGGTGGCGCGCGTGGCCAACATCGGCGAGACCATCCGCCGCCTGAAGGAGCAGGGCGTGTTTGTCTACTGCGCCGACATGGACGGCGTGTCTCTGCGCAAGAATAACCTGACCGGCCCCATCGCGCTGGTACTGGGCAGCGAGGGCAGCGGGGTATCCCAGCTGGTCAAGAAGCTGTGCGACGGTGTGGTGCGGCTGGATATGGCTGCACCCGGTACCGGCGTGGACAGTTATAACGTTTCGGTGGCGGCAGGCATCATTCTGTACGAGATCCAGTCGCAGCGCGCCGTAGAAGAATAAAACAAGCGGTAAACTCCATCCAGAACAGTGGGAGGGACAAGGATGCCGAACAATACAAATGAACGCAAGGGCAAGCAGGCGGGGGAGCTCTCGGCAGAGGAGCGTTTCCGCAACTTTTTCAGCACCAGTGTGATTGATCTGCCCGAGGAGATGACCCGCCGGGACGAGCCTGCCCCGGTGGAGGAAAAGCCCAAGGCCGGGCTGCTGGGCAAGCTGTTCAGCCACGATAAAGAACAGGCTCCCGCCCCCGCACAGCCGGTGCTGGAGATCCCCACCGGTGAGATCCTGCTGGGGGCAGATGCAAAGCCGGTACAGCCGGAGCAGGAGGACATGGCGCTGGAACTGCGTACCGCAGACCCTGTTCCGGCAATGCCGATGCAGCCCGCCAGCCCAGAGCCTGTCAGGGCAGTTCCGGCAGAGCCGGTGCCTGCACCCAAGGCGGCTGCTGCCGTGCAGCCGGAGCCGGAAAAGCCTGCCCCCCAGCCGGTGCCGCAGCCTGTTGCAGCCCCCCAAAAGCAGCCTAAGGCGAAGAACGCCCCGGAGACGCTGCTGCCGCAGGAGGAACTGGAGCAGCGGGAGATGCAGCAGCTGAAGGATATGCTCAACGGCATGAGCGGCAAGGCAAAGCCTGCCCCGCAGCCCGCAAAGCCCGTACAGGCAGCGCCGCAGCCCAAGGTGCAGCCCGCGCCTGCACAGCCTGCGGCAGAGCCGGAGAAAGCCCCGGCAAAGGCTGCACAGAACGCCGCCGAGGAGTTGCCGCCGGTGGTGTTTGCCAGCGCGCCGGCAGACCCGGAAACGCTGCCAAAAAAGCCGGAGAAAAAGTCTATTTTCCAGATGTTCGGCACGGCAGAGGACGAAAAGCCCGCTGCCCGCAAGCCGGAAAAAGAGGATACTATGAGCCTGCCCCTGCTCCCGCTGGAGCAGGACGGCACCCCCGCAGCGGAGACTGCCGCCTCTGTATCCGCACCGGCAGCTGCCGCGACCCCGGCACAGCCGGAGACCGCACCGGAAGCGCAAGCGGCTGCCCCTGCCGAGGAAACTGTGCCGGAATCCACCACCGACAAGCTGCACCACATGGCCGCAGAGCTGACTTTGCGGTGTGTGCTGGCGGGCATTCTGGCCGTAGTGCTGCTGCACTTTGGGCTGACAGCAGAGCGTCTGCTGCCGCCGCTTTCGGTGCTGGACCCGGACGCTGCCCCGGCGGCGTTCTATGCCGCCAATCTGCTGCTGTTTGCCGCCAGCCTGTTTGTGGGCTACCCGGTGCTGCGGGACGGTCTGACCGGTTTGCGCGGCCGTCCCAGTGCGGACACCATGCCCGCGCTGGCTGCTGTGGCAGCGCTGCTGCAGGCGGTGGTGGCCATGCTGAATGCCAACGCCTACCGTAGCACCGAGGGCATCGGTCTGCTGACCGGTATGGCGGCGCTGGGGTTGTTTCTGGCGCTGGTGGGCAGCCGGGTGATGCTGGCTGCTGTGCAGGGCGGCTACGCGCTGGCAGCAGAGGGCGGCGAACTGCGGGGCGCTTACCGCACCCGCGATAAGGACCTCATCCGCGCCCTCGCCCGGGATCTGGAGCAGAAGGACCCGTGGGTGCTGCTGAGCCGCCCGGTACAGACCGCCAGCAATGACTTTGTGGAGCAGAGCCTCAGCGAGCGCGCCAGCGAGCGCCGCGCCCGGAAGGTGGCCTGTATCCTGCTGGCGGCGGCAGTGCTCAGCTGCGTAGCCTTCCTGCTGTTTGGCGGCGGGATCAACTGCGCCGTGGCTGCGGCGGCTGCCGTGCTGTGCATGGGCGCACCCCTTTCCTCGGTGCTGGTGCCCGGTCTGGCGGCGCTGCGTCTGCAAAGAGCGGCTGCCGCTGTGGGCGCTGTGGTGCCCGGCTGGGCGGCCATTGAGGAGCTGGGCGGCATCGACACCATTGAGCTGGACGCCGACGACCTGTTTACCGCCGACAGCGTAACGCTGGAGGATATCCGCATCTTCAAGGGCGGCCGCATCGACCGCGCTATCCTGTATGCAGCCAGTGTGCTGAACGAGAGCTGCGACACCCTGCGCGGGCTGTTCAGCCAGATCATCGAGGACCGCACCGATATCCTGTTCCCGGTCAAGGATCTGGAGCAGCACACCGGGCTGGGCTTCTCGGCATGGTGCGACAATAACCGCATCCTCATCGGCACCCGCCGCTACATGGAGCAGGAGGGTGTGACCCTGCCGGAGCAGGATTACGAGGACGGCCACTCCAAAAACGGTGAGCTGCAAATTTTGTATCTGGCAGTGTCCGGCAACCTGCACGCCATGTTCGTGCTGCGCTATGTGGGCGGCCGCAATGTGGCACGCAGCCTTGCCTCCCTGCAAAGGGAGAACATCCGTCTGCTGGTCACCAGCAAGGATCCCAGCCTGACGGCACGGCACATCACCGAGGCTTATCATCTGCCGGAGGGCATGGTCACCGTGCTGGACGGCGACCAGTGTCAGGCCATTGAAGCCGCCGATGCTGCCCCGGAAAAGCCCGACTGCTGCCTGTACCACCACCGGGGCTTTGCCAGCCTGACCGGCGGCTTACAGGCTGCAGATCAGGCACAGAATGCCGAGACCAGCGCTACTACGGTGCAGCTGGTGTCGGTGTGCTTCTCGGTGTTCATTGCGGTGCTGCTGACCTATGCGGGCAGCATCTGGCAGCTGTCCATCGCCACGGTGCTGATGTATCAGGCCGCATGGAGCGCCCTGAGCATCGCCGTCTGCGCCCTGAAGCAGCATAGCTGAAAGCTTTCGCATATTACAAAACGGGCTGTTGCACAGAACCTTGTGCAGCAGCCCGTTTTTGTGATCTTATTTTATTTTCTTGCGCTTTTCGTAGTCGTTCAGGGCGGTCAGCGCCTCGCCGGAAAGGGGAACGAGCGCCAGCATATTGAAGATGGTCATCAGCCCGATGCCAACGTCGCCCAGATCCCACACCACGGTGTAGGCCTGTGTACCGCCCACCAGCAGCATGGCCAGCGCCAGCAGCTTGTAGGCGGTCTGACTCCACCAGTTGTCGCCGCACAGGTAGGCCACATTGCCCCGGGCGTAGTACAGCACCCCCAGAAAGGTGGAAAAGCTGAACAGCGCTAAGATCACCGCAATGAACACGATGCCAAAGCCGCCCAGATGGTACTGCATGGCGGTCTGTAAAAGGTTCATGCCGGTCAGCCCGGCGGTGATCTCCTGCGGCACCAGCAGCATCAGAAAAGCAGTGCAGCTGCAGATGACCACGGTATCGATCAATACGCCCAGCGCCTGTACAAGACCCATCTTTACCGGGTCGTCGCACTCCGCAGCGGCAGCGGCGCAGGGGGCAGAGCCGCTGCCCGCCTCGTTGGAGAACAGCCCGCGCTTGACACCGTTCATCAGCACCGCGCCAAAGCCGCCTGCGGCCACCTGACGCAGGCCGAAGGCCTCGGCAAAGATGCGTGCCAGCACGGCGGGCAGCTGCCGGAAATTCAGCACCACGATGCCCACCGTGATGACAAAGTAGCACACCGCCATGACCGGCACGATGAAGTCAAGGCTTTTTACGGTGGCATTCTTGCGCAGCACGATCAGCGCTGCCAGCAGGGTAAGCACCACGGTGGTGGCCAGCGGCGGGACCTGAAAGGCGTTTTCAAAGGCAGAGCTGACCGAGTTGCTGATGACCTGGCTGATGCCGCACCAGCAGATCAGACCGGACACCGCAAACAACGCTGCACACACGGAGCGTTTGAGCTTTTTGCCCCGCTTGCGCTCGGCCAGCACATGCAGGTAGTAGGCCGGGCCGCCCCGCCAGCCACCGTACAGCGGGTCCGGCACGCGGTACTTCTGCGCCAGAGTAGACTCCACAAAGGAGGTGGAAGCGCCCAGCAGCGCAGTGACCCACATCCAGAACACCGCGCCCGCACCGCCCGCCGAAACAGCGGCTACCACGCCCACAAGATTGCCCATGCCCACCCGGGTGGCGGTGGAGATGACCAGCGTCTGGAAGGAGGAAAGCCCGCCCGCAGCCTGCTTTTTTTCACACACTGCGCCGATCATATCCCGGAACAGGCGCACCGGCAGCAGCCTTGTGCGCAGGGTAAAGCCGATACCGGCTGCAAACAGCAGCACCACCATAAAGGAGATGCCAATGCCGCCCGCCACCGGCAGGGTGAACAAATCGCCCCACAGCAGGCGGTAAAGCGCTTCGATCAGATCAACTATCAAGAAAACAGCCTCCTGTACTTTTGAGAAATAAAGTTACTACTTCATTATAGTACAGCACAGAAGAATTGTAAAATCTAAAAAATTGATAGAATAGATTGACCAAACTGAACGCAGTGCAGCAAATGCAAAATAATAATTCCGCTGAATGTGCCGCAGCTCGGCAGCGGAGGGCATTTTAAATCGTCCTACAAAAAAGGGACTGCCGCACGGTTTGTGCAGCAGTCCCGGAGGAAGAAGCGCCTTTCAGCGCGGGGAAAGCTTACAGGATGTCGATGTATTCACCGGCCAGCGCCTTGTTCATGCTGCGCACAGCGCAGAACTTGCCGCACATGCTGCAGGTGTCGCTGTGGTCGTCCTCGGGCAGGCGTGCGTCGCGGATGGCCTTGGCGGTCTCGGGGTCCAGCGCGCAGGCGAACTGTGCATCCCAGTCCAGTACGCGGCGGGCATCGCCCATTTTGTCGTCAATGTCCCGGGCGTGGGGGATGCCCTTGGCGATGTCAGCGGCGTGAGCGGCGATCTTGGAGGCCACGATGCCCTGCTTTACGTCCTCCACATTGGGCAGTGCCAGATGCTCGGCGGGGGTCACATAGCACAGGAAGGCCGCACCGCTGGCTGCTGCTACTGCGCCGCCGATGGCAGCGGTGATGTGGTCGTAGCCGGGGGCGATATCGGTGACCAGGGGTCCCAGCACATAGAAGGGTGCGCCCATGCAGATGCTCTTCTGCACCTCCATGTTGGCAGCGACCTGATTCAGGGGCACATGGCCGGGGCCTTCTACCATCACCTGCACGTTGTGCGCCCATGCGCGCTTGGTCAGCTCGCCCAGACGCACCAGTTCTTCAATCTGGCACACGTCGGTGGCGTCAGCCAGACAGCCGGGACGGCAGGCATCGCCCAGAGAGATGGTCACATCGTGCTCGGCGCAGATCTCGCAGATCTCGTCAAAGTGCTCGTAGAAGGGGTTCTCGTTGCCGGTCATGCTCATCCACGCAAACACCAGAGAACCGCCGCGGCTCACGATGTTCATCTTGCGCTTGTGCTTGCGGATCTGCTCGATGGTCTTGCGGGTGATACCGCAGTGCAGGGTAACAAAGTCCACACCGTCCTCTGCGTGCAGGCGTACCACATCGATGAAGTCCTGTGCGGTCAGTTCTGCCAGATCCCGCTGGTAGTGGATGACCGAATCATACACCGGCACAGTGCCGATCATCACCGGGCACTCGTGGGTCAGCTTCTGGCGGAAGGGCTGGGTGTTGCCGTGGCTGGACAGATCCATAATGGCTTCTGCGCCCATGTTCACGGCGCTCATCACCTTCTGCATCTCAATGTTGTAGTCCTTGCAATCGCGGGAGACGCCAAGGTTCACGTTGATCTTGGTGCGCAGCATGGAGCCCACACCCTCGGGGTTCAGGCACTTGTGGTGCTTGTTGGCGGGGATGGCTACCTTGCCCTCGGCGACCCACTGGCGGATCTCCTCGGTGGTGCGGTATTCCTTTTTGGCTACGATCTCCATCTCCGGGGTAACGATGCCCTTGCGGGCGGCATCCATCTGGGTGGTATAAGTCTGCATACGCTGTGTTCCTCCAAATGACAGTTTATCTCTGAACAGCAGGGTGCTGGTCATGCATTGATGCGGGGGAGCCTGTGTGCCGGGAGCTTTCTCCGAGGACCGTCCGCTGGGGTGGGACCCTGCTGCCGCAGGCAGTAGGGCGGGCGATGGAATGGCCCGATTCGTGTCCGAGGAGAAAGCTCCCGCACACGCCCTCCCCCGCCGTTTCCCGCACTAATACCGCGGTCTCCTCGATACAGGCGTTGGAGCAGCGCAGCCGTTTGAGCACCCGGCGGGTGTCGGTCTCGCCTAGAGCGCTCAGCAGCGCCGCCCAGCGCACCGGCAGGTTTTCCTCCCCCGCCGGGCAGGCATCCACCACCGGCTTTGCGGCTTCAAGCGCCGCCGGGGTCAGCTCCGGCAGCACCACAGCCAGCACGGCGGGTTCCAGATACGCCCCCGGCTGCGGGGCAGCCAGCAGCTTTGCCAGTTCCTCCTGAATGCGCTCGGCAGAGATGCAGTCCAAGTGCGGTGCCAACTGCCGCGCCGCCCGGGCTGTGGCTGCGTCCAGCGTAAAGCCGAATCTTGCGGCAAAGCGGTACAGCCGCAGGATGCGCAGCGCGTCCTCCTCAAAGCGGCGTTCCGGCTCCCCCACGCAGCGGAGTATACCCCGTTTCAGGTCATCCTGCCCGCCAAAGGGATCCGTCAGACCCAGCCGGGGGTGGTATGCCATAGCATTGACGGTGAAATCCCGGCGGGCAAGATCCTCCTCCAGGGTGGGGGTGAAGCGCACCGAGTCCGGGTGCCGTCCGTCGGAATAGGTGCCATCCACCCGGTAGGTGGTGCATTCCAGGGACATGCCCTCCAGCAAAATGGTAAGGGTGCCATGGGCAATGCCGGTTTCAATGGTGCGGCAGGATGCAAATACCTGCTGCATCTGCTCCGGCAGAGCGTTGGTGGTCAGATCATAATCCGACGGGGTACGCCCCAGCAGCATGTCCCGGACACATCCTCCCACAATGTGGCAGGCATAGCCCGCCTGCTCCAGCAGTTCCATGGCGGTCAGCACCTGGGGCGGCAGTGTGTGCATCCGAATCCCTCCTTCCCTGATTTTCATCTGTTTCTATTGTACAATACTTCTGTGAAAGAATCAACCCCGCAATTTAACCGCCTTTTTGGTTGGCTATCATACAATTTTCACATTTCGGCGTATAATTAGAACCATAGAAACAAGAACAACACCTCCAGCCGGAGGTTACGATAGAAAGGATGAGAATCATGTTTGAACACAATCACGAAAACGGCAAGGATAACATGAACAACGCACAAAACCAGGGCTTCAACGAAACGCCTCTGGATCAGGAACCGGTTTACAACAGCTACAGCGCAATGCGCAATGACGAGCCGGGCAGCTATCAGCAGAGTTATTACAGCCAGCCCCAGCAGAGCATACCGGGGGACAGCAAGCCCCCGAAAAAGCGTCGTATTCTCCCCAAGGTGGCAGCAGCCGTAGCCGGCGTTATGGTGGTGTCCTTCGCCTCCATCCAGTGCTATCGGTTCATTGACGGCAACGAGACTCTGAGTGCGTTCTTTGCCTCCACCAATTCCGGAGTGTCCCTGACGGACTCCTCCAAGGCAGATAGCTCCTCCGCAGCAGACAGCAGTCTTGCGGACGACGGAAAGAACTGGATGAACCTCGCCGCATCCACCGGTACCCTTTCTACCACAGAGGTGGTTGACAAGGTAATGCCCTCCGTGGTGGGCGTAGCCTCCACCTTCAGCTATCAGTCCAGCGGCTTCGGCGGCTGGTTCGGGGCAGGTCAAAGCCAGGAGCAGAACGTATCCGGCACCGGTACCGGTATCATCATGTCGGCGGACGGCTATATCATCACCAACGCCCATGTGATCTATGAGTCTGACTACGGCGGGAAGGCAAGCAAGGTTTCCGTGGTACTGAGCAGCGATTCCGGCTATGACCAGACCGAATATGAAGCCACCATCGTGGGCTATGACGTGGAGGCGGATCTGGCGGTACTGAAGATCGACGCCAAGAACCTGGTTCCGGCGGAATTCGGCGACAGCGATAAGCTGAAGGTAGGCGAGCTTGCCATTGCCATCGGCAACCCCCTGGGCGAGCTGACTTTTACGGCTTTGAGCTGTTCGGCTCCGTTACCTGCGGCATCATCTCCGCACTGAACCGGGAGGTCACCATCAACGAAAATACCATGAATCTGATCCAGACGGATGCTGCCATCAACTCCGGCAACTCCGGCGGCCCCCTCATCAACAGCAGCGGTCAGGTCATCGGCATCAACTCTGCAAAGCTGTCCTCCAATTACTCCAACACCACCATTGAGGGTCTGGGCTTTGCGATCCCCATCACCGAGGCGAAGGCTATCATCAATGATCTGATCAACTTCGGCTATGTGACCGGTAAGCCCCAGATCGGCATCGGCGCAGCGGATGTCAGCGAGACCCAGTCCAGAATGTACAACATTCCGGTGGGCGTGTATGTGTCCGAGGTCTATGAGGGCGGCGCTGCTGACCAGGGCGGCATCAAGAAGGGCGATGTGATCATCGCAGTAAACGGCGAGACCATCAAGACCTACGAAGAACTGAACGGCATCAAGAACAAGTTCAAGGCAGGCGATAAGATCACCCTGACCGTAACCCGTGGGGATCAGGATCTGGATATCGAGATCGTCCTCCAGGAGAAAAAGCCCACTGCGGACTAAGCAATTTTCAACATCTTTTTCATACTTCCTTCTTTCAGCAGCTCTGTCGCATTTGCGGCAGGGCTGCTTTCCGTCTGCACACTTTTTCCGAAGGCTCATACACTGTAAGAGAATACTGAGGAAAGAGGCGGAGCATATGAGGCGACCTACATTCCTTGTCGCAGGGGGAGATCTGCGGCAGTTATATACCGCAAGAGCATTGCTGCCGGAGGGCAGCGTATCCGTGCTGGGCTTTGACGAAAATGTGAACCTGCCGGAGGGACTGGAACGACTGGACAGCATGGAGCTTTCCGGGAAACGGGCAGATTATCTGGTGCTGCCCATGCCGGTCACGGAGGACGGCGTGCTGGTGCATGCCCCCTTTGCCCGGCACAGCATTCCGGTGGCAGGACTGCCGGGACTTGTGAAAACAGAC
>ENA-OPSH01001371-OPSH01001371.1-human-gut-metagenome-genome-assembly--contig:-NODE-1371-length-10818-cov-2.724148_pt1 | contig 10818 bp, 12 predicted proteins | sample MGYA00241802_ERZ501895 | MGnify/ENA primary metagenome ERZ501895 (study PRJEB25962, sample SAMEA2042304) | human gut metagenome | biome: human gut; feature: human-associated habitat; material: faeces...
CCAGCCCGGTATCCCGAAGCGGACGAACTGGGAGGCCGCCAGCATGGCGGCAATGAGCAGCAGCGCCACCCCGGCGGCGGTCATGATGGACAGGAAGATCCGCCGGGTCATCGTGTCCCCTCCGGCTCGCTGAGCTTATAGCCGATGCCCCGGACGGTTTCGATCACGTCCGCATACTCTCCCAGCTTCTGCCGCAGGGAACGGATGTGTACATCCACCGTCCGGCTCTCCCCGTCAAAGGCATAGCCCCACACCTTGTTGAGCAGCTGATCCCGGGTCAGCACCACGTTCCGGTTTTCCAGGAATACGCACAGCATCTCAAACTCCTTGAGGGTCAGGGACACCGGCTCCCCGTCCACGGTGACGATGTGCTTTGCCGGGCACACATACAGTCCCCGGATGGTATGCTCCGGCTGGGGATCCTTTCGCTCCGTCCGGCGCAGCAGCGCCTTGACCCGGGCGATCAGCTCCATCATGCCGAACGGCTTGGGAATGTAATCATCCGCACCGGTGTCCAGACCAACTACCTTGTCGTACTCCGTGTTTTTCGCAGTCAGCAGAATGACCGGAATCTTCGCTGTATCCGGCGCTGCGCGCAGACGACGCAGAATGGTGATGCCGTCCTCGGTGGTGATGGGCTTGCCGATAATGGTGTTGGAGTCTACCATCTGGTGAATCTTTTCCATTGTAACGTTCATCAGGCCCTGAATAGGATGCTCTGCCATAAAACAACTCTCCTTTATTCATCCGTGCAGGCAACAGGCCGCCGGAAAGCATTCTGAGATAGATTTAGTGTATCATCTTCAAATAAAAATGTCCAATACTTTTTTACGCCAGAACTCGTACAGCACCCGCACAGCGGCAATGACGATGAACAGCGCCTGTGCGCTGACCCGGAAGGACACCTTGTCCTGCACAGTAGGCTGGGCGCTGCCGAAGTCCGGCAGAACGCGCAGCTGGTCAAATTCCAGAAAGAAGAAATGGTCCAGCACGCCAAGGGTCGGGTACAGCCACGCTTGCAGCTTGCCGTAATTGCGGGCAGCTGCGGCGGGGTCGTCCCCGCGCACACCAAGGCAGACCGAAATCCTTGTAAAGCGGAGCGCGCCAAACACTGCCCGCAGCAGCGTACCCACGCCCCGCAGCATGGTGCAGATCACATCCAGCGTGATCTTTGCCTTTTGGCGGGGCGGCTTTTCAGCTTTGGGCTTTGCGGGCTGCGCAGCCTTTTTTTCAGCTTTTTTGCGCTTACGCTCCGCGCGCCATGCGCGGAATTTTGCTTTCAGTCTGCCGGTAAAGCCCTTGGGCTCCTCCGGCTGGGCGGGAGGTTCCGGCTTTGGGTATTGGAACACCGGAAAAGTGATGCCCAGTGCCCCGGCCTTTACGGTAAGCGTATCGTTTTGCCAGCAGACATCCGCGCAGAAGGGGCACAGCAGCAACAGCGCCGCCAGCACCAACAAAATCAGCAGCAGGATGCCCACCACCTTGAGGATGAACAGCAGACAAGCGCCCACTGCGGAAAGAACCATGCCCATGGATCAGCCCTCACTTTCGGTCGGATCATCTGCCGGTGCATCGCTGTGCACCGGCGGCAGGTCTGCCAGACTGGACAGGCCGAACACACGCAAAAAGGTATCGGTGGTGCGGAAGCTGACCGGGCGACCCGGCAGATCCAGACGTCCGGCTTCCTCGATGAGCCCCTTTTCCAGCAGACCGGACACGCTGGAGGAGGAATCCACACCGCGCACCTGCTCAATAAAGGCGCGGGACACCGGCTGATTATAGGCGATGACGGTCAAGGTCTCCATGGCCGCAGGGCCAAGCGGTACGGCGCGGCGGCTGTCCAGCACGCGGCGCACACAGTCTGCCCACTGGGACTTGGTAGCCAGCTGCCACCGGGTATTCAGATGCAACAGACACAGGCCGCTGTCCTCCCGCTGATAGCGGGTGTGCAGGGCTTCCAGCGCAGCATCCACGCTGGACTGGGGCAGCTGCACCGCCTGTGCCAGCTTATCGGCACCTATGGGGTCGCCGCAGGCAAAAAGCATAGCCTCCACGGCGGCAAGGGTTTGTTTCTGGTTCATGGGTTCTCCTTATTGCGTTCCGGGCGGGTGCGGCGCATGGTCAGCGCTCCCCGGTCGTCCAGCGCGATGCGTCCGCCGCGCACCAGTTCCAGCAGTGCCAGAAAGGTAGCTACGTTGGTGCTGCGGCTCTGGCTGCGGGAAAACAGCTGCTCCATTTTTGCCACGGTGCCGCCCAGCATCCGGCGCAGGATGTACACCACCCGGCTGGTGACCGATACCATGGGCGCGGTGACCAGCGGCTCAAACTGCTGCTGAGTGGGTACGCGGCGGGTCTTGGTGCGGCCTGCCAACGCCTGCCAGTAGTCCGCCAAGATCTGCGGGGCGTGGTGCAATGCGTAGGTGTTATCCCACTCCACTTCCATGGGACGGCGCACGAATACCGGGGCGGTCTCCCCTTTTGCGCGCAGCAGAGCCGCCATGCGGCGGCACTGGTCGTACTCGATGAGCTGACCGGTGAGTTCCTGCTTCATGCGCTCGCCCTCTTCGCTGCGGGGCAGCAACAGAAAGCTTTTCATCTCCACCAGATGCGCCGCCATTTCAATGAAGGCGCTGGCGGTCTCGGGGTCAGGGTCAGCCTGCTCCACGGTGCGGGTGTACTGGTCGATCAGCTGCAGGATGGGGATATTATGCAAGTCCATTTTATGTTTGGCCACCAGAGCCAGCAATAATTCCAGCGGGCCGTCAAAATCTTCCAGATGGAAGGTCAATTCCTCTGCCACTCAGATCACCGCCCCAAGGCTGCTGGCATAAACGGCGTAGGCGATCTTATCAATATACCCGGTGCCTGCGCCCAAAAGCGACCACACTACGTTGTTCAGGTAGTAGAGCGGCGTATCCAGAAAGCCGCCCCACACCGCTGCCAGCATGACGATCATAATATATTTTTCATACCGCATCAGGCCAAAGTAGATGCGCTGCGGCAGCACCACCAGTAGAATGCGGCTGCCGTCCAGCGGCGGCACCGGAATCAGGTTGAACACTGCAAGGCTGACGTTCATCAGCACCAGATAGCGCAGGAACATGGCAATGTAAATGGTAGCGTTATTGACCGGCGCCCAGTAGTACATTACCTTCCATGCCACCATGCCAAGGTAAGCTAGCACAAGGTTTGCCACCGGGCCTGCCAGTGCCGTAAGCGCCATGCCCCACTTGGGGTTTTTGAAGTTGCGGGGGTTGGTGGATACAGGCTTTGCCCAGCCCACGCCTGCAAACACCATGCACAGGGTGCCCAGCAGGTCAAAGTGCGCAAAGGGATTCAGTGAAAGACGCCCCTCGCGTTTGGCGGTGGCATCGCCCAGCAGCCATGCTGCCAGCGCATGGCCAGCCTCGTGGAACGGAATGGCCACCAGCGCCACCAGTGCGCGGATGATATAATAGGTTGCCTGTGTGGTCATGTAAATCTCCTGTCAAAACGAATTTCTTCTTTTATAATACTATTTTTTTGTGCCCTGCACAAGCCCCACAGCACCGGGAATGCAAAAAGCTGCAAGAAATTTTAAAAAAGGCTTGCTTTTTCTTTGTAACTCTGGTAAAATAGTCAAGCTGATTATTTTGATTCCATACTTCACTGTAGGAGGTGCAATTACCATGGCTAAGTGTGAATGCTGCGGCAAGGGTGTTACCTTTGGTATCAAGGTCTCTCACTCTCATCGCCGTTCCAACCGTACCTGGAAGCCGAATGTCCGTCGTGTCAAGGCGGTCGTGGAGGGCTCTCCCAAGTATGTCTACGCATGCTCCCGTTGCCTGCGCGCTGGCAAAGTTACCCGCGCTGTCTAATTTGGTGTATGTGGCCGGTCACTTTGTCGAGTGGCCGGCTTTTTTATTTGCCGCAAGGAGTGGAATAAAATGTCTTTGCCTGTTGATCCCATCATGCTGCTGAGCGTGGTGAACCTGAAACTGCGGGATCAGTATAAAGATCTCGATGCGCTGTGCGAGGATCTGGAGGCCGACAAGGCCGGTCTGTGCGCAAAGCTGCACGCTGTGGGCTACGATTACGACCCGCAGCGCAACCAGTTTATCTGATTATAGCTTCCAAATCCGGCACCGGTGCGCAACGACTGTGCCCGGGCCGGTGAATGATAAAATAAGGAGTGCTTGATTTATGATCCAGGGTACCTATTACAAAGAGTGGAGCACGGTTCTTGGCCGTGAGATGGAGTTTAAGGTGTACGGCCATGCCGGTGTGCCGGTGCTGGCACTGCCCGCCCGCGGCGGCCGTTTTTACGACTGGGAGAACAACGGAATGCCCGATGCCATTGCCCAGCTGCTGAACGAGGGCAAGGTGCAGCTGTTCTGCGCGGATGCCGTGGACGGCGAGGGTCTTTTGAATGGTGATCTGCCCCAGCGCCGCCGCGCCGAGCTGCAGGAAAAGTATTTCGTCTACCTGACCGCTGAGCTGGCTCCCCGCATTCTGACCCTGAACAACGCCAAAAAGGGCACCCGGATCTGGACTGCCGGTGTGGACTTGGGCGCTTACCACGCCGTCCACTGCCGCCTGCGCCGTCCCACCCTGTTTGCAGGTGCTGTGGGCATGGGCGGCATCTACGACCTGACCCGCTTCTGGGGCACCGACAGCGACGACATGGTGCTGCGCTGCTCTCCCCTTGCCTATCTGCAGGAAAGCGGCATTGCCAACAAGCTGGCATTGACCAAGGCAGAAGAGAACTGCCTGATCCTCTGTGCCGGTCAGGGCGCCTACGAGGGCGACGCACTGGACGATACGCAGGCACTGGCCGATCTGCTGAAGGATCAGGGAATGCCCGCACATCTGGAGGTCTGGGGCGGTGACGTTTCCCACGACTGGTACTGGTGGGGCAAGATGTGGAGCCTGTTTGCACCGCGCATTCTGGAAGTAAAGTAAGAGCTTACAACGAGGGAAAGCCTGCGGGGCTTCCCTCGTTTTTTATATACAGCGGTTTTGAATGGCCTCCGCGTGCGCTCTGGCCATGTTCAGCGGAATTTCATCTTTTAATTTATGGTCCAGAAACGCCTGCGGCGTTTCCGAACCATTTTTTGTCAGCTGTACTATTTATATTTCATTTCCTACTTGAATTGTCGGATATTATGTGCTATACTGCTGTTGCAAGAAAATATACCCCATGGGGGTTTATGAAAGGAGCGATTCCGATATGGAAGAGACCAAAAAGCACTGTTGCTGCTGCGTTGATACGCCGGAAGCGGACGCTGCGGCAGACACTGCTGTCCCCTGCTGCTGCCGCCACAAAGTGCGCAGCCCGGAGGAACACAAAGCTCTGCTCAACCGGCTGAACCGTATTGAAGGACAGGTGCGCGGCATCCGCGGGATGCTGGAAAAGGACGCCTACTGTGTGGACATTCTGGTACAGGTAGCCGCAGCCAATGCGGCGCTGAACAGCTTTTCCCGGGAATTGCTGGCACAGCACATCGGCAGCTGCGTGGCGGATGACCTGCGTGCCGGCAGTGACGAAAAGCTGGAGGAGCTGCTCCGGCTGCTGCCCAAACTGATGAAATGACCGCCCGCCGGGCAGACTGACCACAAGGAGAAACAACAATGGAACAATTCAACGTTACCGGCATGAGCTGCGCGGCCTGCTCTGCCCGGGTAGAAAAGGCCGTAAAGAGCGTGCCGGGCGTTACCGGCTGTTCGGTAAGCCTGCTGACCAACTCCATGGGCGTAGAAGGCACCGCTGAGGATGCTGCCATTATCCGTGCCGTAGAGCAGGCCGGTTACGGCGCAAGCCCCAAAAAAGCCGCCGCAGCGGCCAGCACCAGCGCAGAGCTGGATGCGCTTGCCGACCACGAAACACCCAAGCTAAAGCGGCGGCTTATCGCCTCGCTGGGCTTTTTGCTGGTACTGATGTACTTTTCCATGGGGCACATGATGTGGGGCTGGCCGCTACCCCGCTGGTTTGACGGCAACCACATTGCCATGGGACTGGTACAGCTGTTGCTGGCAGGCATCGTGATGGTGATCAACCAGAAGTTTTTCATCAACGGCTTCAAGGGGCTGGTGCACCGCTCCCCCAACATGGATACGCTGGTGGCTATGGGCTCGATGGCAAGCTTTGTGTGGAGCACCTACGCCCTGTTTGCCATGACCGATGCGCAGCTGCACGGCAACGAAGAACTTGTCATGCACTATATGATGGAGTTCTATTTTGAGTCTGCCGCCATGATTTTGACCCTTATCACCGTGGGCAAAATGCTGGAGGCACGCTCCAAGGGCAAGACCACCGATGCACTCAAGAGCCTGATGAAGCTTGCCCCCAAGACCGCTACCCTGCTGCGGGACGGCACCGAGGTGACCGTACCCATTGAGCAGGTACAGAAGGAGGACATCTTTGTGGTGCGCCCGGGCGAGAACATCCCGGTGGACGGCATTGTGCTGGAGGGCAGCAGTGCCGTGAACGAGAGCGCGCTGACCGGCGAGAGCATCCCGGTAGACAAGGCCGTGGGCGATAAGGTAAGCGCTGCCACCACTAATCAGTCCGGCTATCTGCAGTGCCGCGCCACCCGCGTGGGCGAGGACACCACGCTGGCGCAGATCATCCGCATGGTCAGCGATGCCGCTGCTACCAAGGCACCCATTGCAAAGATTGCAGATACCGTATCCGGCTTTTTTGTGCCTGCGGTCATCAGCATTGCAGTGGTCACCACCCTTGTCTGGCTGCTGCTGGGGCGGGATGTAGGCTACGCGCTGGCGCGGGGCATCTCGGTGCTGGTCATCAGCTGCCCCTGTGCGCTGGGTCTGGCAACGCCGGTAGCTATTATGGTGGGCAACGGCCTTGGTGCGAAGAACGGCATCCTGTTCAAGACCGCTGCGGCGCTAGAGGAGGCCGGGCGCACCCGCATCGTGGCGCTGGACAAGACCGGCACCATCACCTGCGGCGAGCCTACCGTCACCGACCTTCTGCCCGCTGAAGGCGTGACCGAGACCGAACTGCTCACGCTGGCAGCCGCGCTGGAGGGTCGCAGCGAGCACCCGCTGGCGCGGGCAGTGCTGGCCTATGCGGAGGAAAAGCAGCTGGAGCTGCCCTCTGTTACCGATTTTACTGCCCTGCCGGGCAACGGCCTTACCGCCAAGCTGGAGGGTAAGGAGATTTTTGGCGGCAACGCTGCTTTTATTGGCACAAAGGTCTCTATCCCCGCTGCGCTGCAAACGCAGGCTGCTGCACTGGCCGCTCAGGGTAAAACGCCCCTGTTCTTTGGCGGCGCAGGTCGTCTGCTGGGCGTTATCGCGGTAGCAGATACCATCAAGGAGGACAGCCCGCAGGCCATCCGGGAGCTGCGAAATATGGGTATCCGGGTTGTGATGCTGACCGGCGATAATCAGCGCACCGCCGAGGCCATTGGCCGACAGGCCGGGGTGGACGAGGTGATTGCCGGGGTGCTGCCCGAGGGCAAGGAGGCCGTCATCCGGCAGCTGCAAAAGTACGGCAAGGTAGCTATGGTGGGTGACGGTATCAACGACGCCCCTGCCCTGACCCGCGCTGACACCGGCATTGCCATTGGCGCAGGCACAGACGTAGCCATTGACGCCGCAGACGTAGTACTGATGAACTCCAAGCTGTCGGACGTGCCCGCCGCCATCCGGCTGAGCCGCGCTTCCCTGCGCAACATCCACGAAAACCTGTTCTGGGCGTTTATCTATAACATCATCGGCATTCCGCTGGCAGCCGGTGTGTTCATCCCCTTGGGGCTGACGCTGAACCCCATGTTCGGCGCAGCTGCCATGAGCCTTTCCAGCTTCTGCGTGGTGAGCAACGCCTTGCGGCTGAACCTGTTTGACCTGCACAGCGCAAAGCGTGACCACCCGCCCAAACACGTCCCTGCCCTGCCCGCTGCCCTTGTGCAGCCCGCAGCGGAGGAAGATACAACTCAAAAGGAGGAGACCGCTATGAAAAAGACCCTGACCGTAGAAGGCATGATGTGCCCCCACTGTGAAGCCCGCGTCAAGAAGGCGCTGGAGGCTCTGCCGCAGGTGGACGAGGCTGTTGTCAGCCATGAAGCCGGTACTGCCATCGTTACCCTGAACGCAGAGGTGGATGATGAAGTGCTGAAGAAAGCCGTGGAGGCACAGGATTACCCTGTTACCAGCATCCAGTAAAGGGTATCAGCCACCACAAAATGCAAGAGGCAGCTGCGCAAAAATCTGCGCAGCTGCCTCTTTTGTAGCGGGACGATTTGAATGCGCGCCGCATTCGCTTTGCGCATCTTCAGAGGAAAGATTCTTTTTTATTTTAGAGCACCGGAGCGTCTGCGGACGCTCCGGTGCTCCATTTTTCCCCAAAAGCCGTTGCCGCAATTAGAACGCAAAAAGCCCGCTGCAAGGCAGATTGTCCTTACAGCGGGCAGAATAGATAACCGGGGAACCCTTATCAGACTTCGGTGTTGAAGTAGCGCTTCAGCAGGCCCTCGAAGCCACGGCCGTGACGGGCTTCATCCTTTGCCATCTCGTGGACGGTATCGTGGATGGCATCCAGATTCAGCGCCTTAGCCTTCTTTGCCAGATCCATCTTACCGGCGCAGGCACCGCACTCGGCCTCGGCACGCATCATCAGGTTCTTCTTGGTGCTGTCGGTCACGACCTCGCCCAGCAGCTCTGCAAAGCGGGATGCATGGTCAGCCTCTTCGTAAGCATAGCGCTTGTAGGCCTCGGCGATCTCGGGGTAGCCCTCACGCTCTGCCACGCGAGCCATAGCCAGATACATACCGACCTCGCTGCACTCGCCCTCGAAGTTTGCGCGCAGACCATCAACGATCTCCTGCGGCACGCCCTCTGCCTTGCCGATGCCAACAACATGCTCGGTGACGTAGGTGTTGCCGGTCTTTTCCACAAAAGCGGAAGCGGGAGCCTTGCAAACGGGGCACTGAGCGGGGATCTCACCCTCAGCGATATAACCACAAACGGTGCAAACGTATTTCTTCATAAGAATTTACCTCCATTCGATCTGTTAAAAATGATACAGGACGGAAACCACCCGCCTGTTGCTTCTATGCTGGGCAGCCGCGCTGCCGGGTATAGAAAGAGCCATGGAAGGGGGCTTTGTGTACTTCCCTTTCCATGGCTCTATTATAGCGAATAATTCCTAGTTAGTCAAGTATATTTTTAAGAATTATTCCTATTTATTAAAATCTGGCAGGATGCCCAAATTTCCTTATGGAAAACTGGACGCATTACCGGAATCAGACCTGCAGGTTGCCGCTGGTAGCAGCATCAGAACCGGCGGTAGCGTCAAACTCGTAGTCGTTGCCGGGCAGGATAGCGTTCAGCAGGATACCGGCGATGGCGGCGATGGCCAGACCGGACAGGGTCACAGCCGCACCGCCCACGGTGAAGGTCACGCCGCCCACGGAGCTGAAGCCGAGGCCGCTGACGAACATGACCGCTGCGATGATCAGGTTGCGGGACTTGGTGAGGTCGACCTGGTTTTCCACGATGTTGCGCACACCGACCGCGGAGATCATACCGTAGAGGATGAAGCTGACGCCGCCGACGATGGCCGCGGGGATGGAGTTGACGAGCGCGTCAAACTTGGGGGAGAAGCTCAGGATGATGGCGTAGATGGCCGCGAGGCGGACAACGCGGGGGTCGTAGACCTTGGAGAGGGCGAGCACGCCGGTATTCTCACCGTAGGTGGTGTTGGCAGGGCCGCCGAACATGCCGGCAAAGGCGGTGGCAAGACCGTCACCGAGCAGTGTGCGGTGCAGGCCGGGATCTTCGATGAAGTTGCGGCCGGTGGTGGAGGAGATGGCGGAGATGTCGCCGATGTGCTCCATCATGGCGGCGATGGCGATGGGTGCCATGACGAGGATGGCGGAAACGTCGAACTTCGCGATGACGAACTTCTGAAGGCCGATGAGATTCGCCTTGTTGACGGCGGCGAAGTTGACGAGCGGCTGCATCACGCCCTCTGCATCGGGCAGCTGCGCGCCGCAGGCGCTGGCGATGACCGCGACGATGTAAGAGCCGACGACGCCGAGCAGGATGGGGATGATCTTGACCATGCCCTTGCCCCAGATGTTGGCGGCGACGATGATAGCGATAGCAACAATGGCGATCCACCAGTTGCCAGTGCAGTTATCGATGGCGGAGGAGGACAGGGTCAGGCCGATGGCGATGATGATGGGGCCGGTGACGATGGGCGGGAAGAAGCGCATGACCTTCTTGGCGCCAAAAACCTTAAACAGATACGCAAGGATGACGTACACAAGACCTGCGCACGCGACGCCGAAACAGGCGTAGGGCAGCATTTCGAGGTTGGGGATGTCCTGATGCTCACCGAGCATCGGGGCGATGGTGGCGTAGCCGCCGAGGAAGGCGAAGGACGAGCCGAGGAAGGCCGGGACCTTGCCGCCGGTGATGAGGTGGAACAGCAGCGTGCCGAGGCCCGCGAACAGAAGCGTGTTCGAAACGTCGAGGCCCGTCAGGATGGGCACGAGGATCGTCGCGCCGAACATGGCGAACATGTGCTGGAAGCCGAGCAGCAGCATTCTGCCCGTGCCGAGCTGTCTGGCGTCATAGATGCCGGTTTCCGGAATTTTGCTTTTTCCCATGGTGTTCTCCTTTCTCTTCTCGCTGTCTTTGCCGGAGCGGCTGCCCGAAACGCATAAAAAAAGAATTGTGAAACCTGAAAAATACGAGGCTCACAATTCTTCTTTCAAAAACGAATACGGCACCGGAGAAACGGGTTCCCCGGCAAAAACAAAACAGGAAATGCAGCGTCTGACGGGCGTTTTCCATGCAGTCATCGGTCGC
>ENA-OPSH01001376-OPSH01001376.1-human-gut-metagenome-genome-assembly--contig:-NODE-1376-length-10802-cov-2.780869_pt1 | contig 10802 bp, 9 predicted proteins | sample MGYA00241802_ERZ501895 | MGnify/ENA primary metagenome ERZ501895 (study PRJEB25962, sample SAMEA2042304) | human gut metagenome | biome: human gut; feature: human-associated habitat; material: faeces...
GACGCCCTGGTCTACTACTCCATCGTACGCGAGCTGCTGGGCAAGGAATGGCTCACGCCGCGCTACTTCCGCATCGGGGCAAGCTCCCTTGCCAACGCACTCCTCTCCGACCTGTTGGGCGAAGAGACCAAGGCGTTCTGAGGCGACGGCTTCCTGCATCAACGGCGCGGGAGGATGCCTGGGGCAACAGAGGGTTGTCCGGGGCATGCTTCCGCGCCGCTCTGTTTATACCCCGACGGTCACGGGACCGTGCAAGGCGCTCCCCTCCCTCACAGCAGGAGACGGACACTGGGACAAATGCCTTCCGCCACATCCGCTATAAATTCGCAACAATCCTTAAAGAACGTTTCCTCCTATTGCAAAAACCATTTTAACACTTCCGAAATTTCAGAAGCTAAAGGCGCCAAAAAGGCAAAAATACTGACCGAGGATACAGGAGATGGGAAAGAACGGCATTTTCAGCATATTCATAAAATACATATTGACACATACACAGACCTTCTCTTATCTTAGAGAAACAGAATACGTCTGTACTCCATCTATTCGTAAGAGTACAGGCGTATTTTGTTAGCAATATAATACTTCGGAATTGAGCACGTATCCGTACAAACTAGAGAAAAGATGCACACTTCGGGGATGGTTTGTGCATCCACCCGTCCGAACGACGGACCGGAAGCCCCGGAAGCCTAGCGGACGTTGTGACGGACGGAAGGCGCACCGAAGTAACTCGGGTGACGGTTGTCGGGATTGACCACGATGCGCTCGAGCACCACCTCCGGGTCGGTCATGAAGACCTTGAGCGTATGAAGTCCGGCAGAGCGGACGGGCAACTTCACGGTGAGCCAGCGCAGGTTGTCGAACACTTCGTTACGGCGGAGTTGCCCGGCGCCGGTCAGTCGGATGCTCGTATCCTGACGGGGGAGCGGCTTCAGGTTCGGCGACTTCGCCAAGTTGGCAGGCGTGTATTCGGCAAATTCGTCCTTGAAGCCCTGACGGGCATCAAGCGTCAGCGGAGCCTCGTCGTCGAGGGAGACGGCAAGGCGCAGGCCGCGCTCAGGGTTGACATCCTGCGTGGGGAGGATACCGATGCAGAGCGATACGCTGTCGGCGTCAGTCAGCAGCACCCGGTATTCGAGACGGGAAGCCTCGGATGGCTGCGCACTCGGGGCTGTAACGGGCTGGATGCCCATGCAGCCTTCGTCGCGTCCCAGGTCGGGGAGCAAGGTCCAGGCGGCTGCCTTCCCGGGAACGTTCCGGTTGAAGGCAATGGCAGGGATGGAGAACTCGCTGCCGCTGACGTTACCGAAGTAGGGTTCGTCGGTACGGGGCGCCTCGCCCTTGACGGCACGTACGGCAATCGGGACGCGCGTGTCACCGCTGACAATGGTCACCTGCCCTTCGTGGGTACCGGCTTCGAGGGCACCCCAGTCGATGCTGACCTGCAGACGGGCTTCGTCCGTCAGAGTGCCGGCTGAACGGCTGACACGGAGCCACGGAGCAGAAGGGGTAACGGTATAGTCGAGGCTTCCCGTCCCGCGGTTGAACAGGTCGACAGAATACTCCGATACCAGCAGGGAATCAAATACAGGGAGTGTCAGGTTGCCGTCCTGCTCCGTGGCTTCGCTGCCTTCCACGCTGACGCCCAGCGCCGGGAATTCGGTCGGGGTAACACGGACGAGCTCGGGCAGCACCGCCTTCTCGGGCATCGACCACTGCGTGTACCCGATGTGAATGTCCTGCATCATGTTCTTCCACTTGCCGCCGGCGAGGGTATCGTTGTAGTAGCGCGTCAGCTCACCGTCCTTCCGGAAGAGGGCTTCCGCCAGGTCGGCATAGCGGTTGGCGAGCGGACGTCCCTGGGAGGCGTAGAGCCGGTTGCGCGTCACGGCTGTATAGAGGTTGGCAATGCCGGCAGACGCCACGGCGGGATAGTAGACGAGCTGGAAGTAGGCGTCCTACATCGCGGCAGGGAGCAGGCGACGCAGGGAGTCGGCACGGTGGGCAACGTCCTGCCACAGCTGCTCGGTGCGGTCGCTCTCGTGGTAGTTCACCACGCTGAAGATACCGGGTACCTGGACTTCCGCCTTGCGCCAGAGGTTGTACTTGGGATAGGCCGACACGAGGGCAGCGACGGCGTCGGCGTGCGCTTCGCCGAAGTTCTCACCCGCCCACGCACGGAGGTAATCGTCCGTACGGTCGGCAGGGATGGCGTCAGGGTCCCACGCATAGCGCAGGATGAAGTCGATGGGCAGTTCCTTCGGCTTGAGGTCGCCTACGTTGACAATCCACAGGTCGTCGATGCCCGTCTCGTAGGCAAGGTGGAACTGTTCGCGGAGCTTCGGGATGGGCGAAGTGTTCACCCAACGGTCGTTCCACGGGCCTCCGTTCATGTCGATGTGATAGTAGAGCCCCATGCCGCCGCGGCGATTGCGCTCCTTCAGCGGTCCCGTGCGCCGGATGTAACCCCAGTTGTTGTCGCAGAAGAGCAGGAGCACGTCGTCGGGCACGGTGAAGCCCTTGTCATAGTAGCGCTGCACCTCGGTGAAGATGGCCAAAGCTGGGGCACCTCGGAGTCGGGACGTCCGTAGACTTCACTGATGATGGCACGCTGTCCTTCGACGACCTTGGCGAGCGTCTGCATGTTCTCCTCGTCGTCGCCTTTGCCCATCGCCACGTCACCGTCGCCGCGCATGCCGATGGTGATGAGGTTGTCATACGTCCGGTTGCGCTCCAGCCCGTCGCGGAAGAAGCGGTCCAGGCGCGTCTTGTTCGTGGCATAGTTCCACTCCCCCATCTCGTCACGCCGACGGGTATACTCCTTGTGGGCGCGCATCATCGGCTCGTGGTGCGACGTGCCCATGATGATGCCGTAGATGGTGCCGCGCTTATCGCTGCCGGCAATCACGAGACAGTCGTCCACGGTTGCGATGAGGTAGGACTCCCACTGTCCGCTGACGGACGAGGCGTCAAGCTTGCCTGCCTCCACCAGCCGGTCGATAAGGGGGCTCTTGCCCAGTGTCCCCACGAGGACGGATGCGGGGGCGGGCTCGTCAGTCTGTACGAGCCGTGGCAGGATGCCGGTCACGCGTTGCACGTCCTGCGTCAGGTCACCGGCTGCGCGGACGACGCCTTACCAGTCAGCGGAAGAGACGAGGACGGAGGCTGCCCGGCCGTCAGCTGCCAGGCAGAAGGCTCCTGGGGCAGATGTGTAGCGGACGTATTGCGGAAGGGTACTGAGACAGTCGGTCTTCACCGGACCGGCTGCATGCAGGGCAAGTGTTACAAGAAGCAGCAGAAGGGTCAGAATGGATTGTTTCATGGGTGATAGCATTTAGGGTTGTTCCTACGGACGGACGGCATCTGCCGTCTTCCTGCAAAGTTAGCGTACGCGGCAGCGCATCGGCAAATCCGGTTATTTCATTCTTTATTGATTTGGTTACACAGCGACGGAAAACCGGGGGCGGTCTGTTGACTATTGCCCTGCGGTGCGAGCAGCCCGTTCCGTCAGGCGGTGAACGGAGGGACGACCGGTCGGGTCGGTCCGTCAGACTACGAAGAGCCGGACCTGTCCATCGTCCGACAGCATCAACAGGCGGTGGGCAGAAAGCAAAGGTGGGGCGTGCATACTGACGGGAGCATGCATCCGTAGAAACAGGAAGGATGTGGGATACGGCTTACTTCGTACGTTCCACCACGTAGGAGAGGAAGGCTTCGAGGGCGGTGCGGATGTCGTCATCCTGCACGGGGAGAATGAGGTCGAGTGCCTCACGACGGAGCTTCTCCATCGCCTGCATGGCGTACTCGATGCCGCCGTGCGCCTTGGTAAAGCGGATGAGCTCCACAATCTCGTCGTGCGTCACATGACCGCTCTTGACCCGCTTCACGAGGTCACGGATGTGGTCGTCTGCCGACGTGTTCACGGCGTAGATGGCAGGAAGGGTGAGCTTCCCTTCGAGCATGTCGTTGCCGGTAGGCTTGCCCAGTTCGGGGCTTTCGTAGTAGTCGAAGATGTCGTCCTTAATCTGGAAGCAGATGCCGACCTTCTCGCCGAACAAGCGGAAACGCTCGGTGTCGGCCGCCGACGCTCCCGATGCCATGGCACCCAGCTGGGCACAGGTGGCAAAGAGGACAGCAGTCTTCTTGCGGATGATTTCGTAGTAAGTGTCTTCGGAGAGGGAGGAACTGCTGATATTGGAGAGCTGGAGGATTTCACCTTCCGAGAGGTCCTGACCCAGGCGTGCCACGACACGGACGATTTCGACGTCACCTGTCAGGGCGGCATGGTGGAGGGAGGTGGAGAGCAGGTAGTCGCCCACGAGGACCGAGACCTTGTTGTCGTAAGCGGAATTGACCGAGGGCTGACCGCGGCGTTCGTCGCTCTCATCGACCACATCATCGTGGACGAGACTTGCCGTGTGGAGCATCTCCAACGTGGCTGCCGCATGATAGGCGGCAGGAGACAGCGGACCGAACGACTTCGCTACCAGCAAGGTAAGCATGGGGCGCATCATCTTGCCACTACGGCGTCGTATGTAGCCCAGGATTTCACTCAGCAACGGGTTCGACGTGTTCAGTGATGCATCGAACACCTCGCGGAATGTCAGCATTTCTTGTGCTATCGGGCGTTTGATCAGTTCGGTCTTCTCCATAAAAAGCGTGATTATAGCCGCAAAAGTAATAATAAAGAGAGAAAGCGACGTGCTTTTTTCGTACTTTTACCCTAAATTTTTAAGAATACAGATGGAACGACTATTTTTACTCGACGCATACGCGCTCATCTACCGCGCCTATTACGCGTTCATCAAAAACCCACGCATCAATTCGAAAGGAGAGAACACCTCCGCCATCATGGGCTTCGTCAACACCCTGGAGGACGTGCTCCGACGTCAGGACCCCACGCACATCGGCGTGGCTTTCGACCCACCCGGACCGACCTTCCGCCACGAGGCCTACGAGCAGTACAAGGCGCAGCGCGAAGAGACGCCTGAAGCCATCCGCTGGTCGGTGCCCATCATCAAGGACGTCATCCGTGCCTACCGCATCCCCATCCTCGAAGTGCCCGGCTATGAGGCGGACGACGTCATCGGGACACTGGCGACCCAGGCGGGTGCCAAGGGCATAGACACCTACATGATGACACCTGACAAGGACTACGGACAACTGGTAGGCGAGCATGTTTTCATGTATCGGCCACGCTACGGCGACAAGGAGTTCGACACGCTGGGCGTGGAGGAGGTGAAAGCGAAGTTCGGCATCGCCGAACCGGCGCAAATCATCGACATGCTGGGACTGATGGGCGACACGGCGGACAACATACCGGGCTGTCCGGGCGTCGGCGAGAAGACCGCGCAGAAGCTCATCGCCGAGTTCGGCAGCATCGACAACCTGCTGGCAAACACCGGGCAGCTGAAGGGCGCCCTGAAGAAGAAAGTGGAGGAGAACGCCGAGCAGATACGCTTCTCGCGCTTCCTTGCCACCATCAAGACAGATGTTCCCGTGACGCTCGACATGGACGCACTGCGGCGTGAGCAGCCCGACGAGGAGACGTTGCGCAAGCTGTTTGAAGACCTGGAGTTCAAAAGCCTCATCGACCGCCTGTTCAAGAAGGAGAAGGCTCCCCTCCCACCCCCGTCCGACCAGGGCACCCTGTTCGCACTCTTCGATGCCGCCCCCCAGGAGGAACCGGCAACGCCCTCGCGCCTGTCACACCTCGAGGACCTGCCCTACCGCTACCACCTGGTGGAGACGGACGCCGACCGCCGGGCACTGGCGGACCGTCTGCTGGGAGCCGCCGCCTTCGCCATGGACACCGAGACGACCAACGCCGAGCCCATGTGGGCGGAACTGGTAGGCATGAGCTTCAGCCTGGAGGAGAACGAGGCTTACTACGTGCCCGTCCCGGCTGAGCGCAGCGAGGCACAGCGCATCGTGGACCTCTTCAAACCCGCCTTCGCCCGGGAGGAATCGCTCAAGATCGGGCAGAACATCAAGTATGACATCATCGTGCTGGGCCACTACGGCGTGGAGGTGCGGGGTACGCTTTTCGACACCATGATTGCCCACTACGTGCTCCAGCCCGAGCTGCACCACGGCATGGACTACCTGGCTGAAATCTACCTGAAGTACGAACCCATCCACATCGAGGAACTGATTGGTCCGAAGGGCCGCAAGCAGAAGAACATGCGCGACCTTCCGCCTGCCGAGGTCTACCGCTATGCCTGCGAGGACGCCGACGTGACACTGAAGCTGAAGCACATCCTGGAGCGTGAGCTGGACGCCAACGACGCACGCCGCCTGTTCGAGGAAATCGAGATGCCGCTCGTCCCGGTGCTTGCCTACATGGAGCGCAACGGGGTGCGCATCGACCCGGAGGCGCTGCGTCAGACGTCGGAGCTGTTTACCGGACGAATGCGGCAAATCGAACAGGAGGTGTACGCCCTTGCCGGCGAGGAGTTCAACATCGCGTCGCCGAAACAGGTGGGCGAGGTCCTCTTTGACAAGCTGAAGATAACCGACAAGGCGAAGAAAACGCGCAGCAAGGGGCAGTACGTCACCTCCGAGGAGGTGCTGGAGAGCCTGAAGACGAAACATCCCATTGTGGAGAAGATTCTCGGATACCGCGGCCTGCGCAAGCTGCTGAGCACCTACATCGACAACCTGCCGACACTGGTCAACCCTGCCACGGGCCGCATACACACGTCGTTCAACCAGACGGTGACTGCCACCGGACGACTCAGTTCGAGCAACCCGAACCTGCAGAACATCCCGGTGCGCGGGGAGGACGGCAAGGAGATCCGCAAGGCGTTCATCCCGGACGACGGCTGCGAGTTCTTCTCCGCGGACTACTCGCAGATCGAGCTGCGCATCATGGCGCACCTGAGCGGCGACCCGCACATGATAGAGGCGTTCCGCGAGGGACACGACATCCACGCTGCCACGGCGGCGAAGGTCTACAAGAAACCCATCGATGAGGTGACGCGCGACGAACGGCGGAAGGCAAAGACGGCAAACTTCGGCATCATCTACGGCATCTCCGCCTTCGGACTTGCCGAGCGCATGGGCGTCGACCGCCGGGAGGCGAAGGAGCTCATCGACGAGTACTTCCTCACCTATCCGCACGTGAAGGCGTACATGGAGCACAGCATCGAGGAGGCACGCCGTCTGGGCTACGTGGAGACGATTTCCCGACGGAAGCGTTACCTGCCCGACATCCATTCGCACAACGCCGTGGTACGGGGCTATGCCGAGCGAAACGCCATCAACGCGCCCATCCAGGGCAGTGCCGCCGACATCATCAAGGTGGCGATGGTGCGCATCTACCGCCGTTTCCAGGCGGAGGGAATCCGTTCGAAGATGATTCTCCAGGTGCACGACGAACTCAACTTCAGCGTCTACCCGGAAGAACGGGAGCGCGTGGAACGCATCGTCATCGAGGAGATGCAGGGCGCCTACACCCTGCAAGTGCCGCTGGAGGCGGACTGCGGCTGGGGCGCGAACTGGCTGGAGGCGCACTGATGCCGCTGCCGGCGCGTCCCTTTGCCGAAGGAAGCAGAAGGGACGCGCCGGTGTCATTCTGTCAAATCGTCCACTCCTGTCCCGATAATCTGTCACTCCGACCGCGTTTCCGAAGACTATTTGTCAGCGTCCGCCCTTTGCGGCACGTGGCACGGAGTTTGCGACCCTGTAAGTGAGCTTCGGAATGAAAGGAGCCGGAGTCCAAGGATAACTACTCAACGAAACTTAATATAGGAGATTACGACTATGACACCGATGAGAAGAAACAATGGAAACTGGTTACCGAGTATCTTTAATGACTTCTTTGATACCGAATGGATGGAACGCGCCAACGCCACCGCACCTGCCATCAACGTGGTGGAACACGACACGGACTACTGTGTCGAGCTGGCGGCTCCGGGCATGACCAAGGACGACTTCCGGGTACACCTCGACGACGAGGACAACCTCGTCATCTCCATGGAAAAGAAGACCGAGAACAACGGGGAACAGAAGGACGGACGCTACTTGCGGCGCGAGTTCTCCTACTCACAGTTCCAGCAGACGATGGTCCTGCCTGACGACGTGGACAAGGAACACATCAGCGCCCACGTGGAACACGGCGTCCTCACCGTCGAACTGCCCAAGCTGAAAAAGCAGGACGGAAACAAACCGTTGAAAGCCATTGAAGTCAAATAAGCTTGCAGAAGCAGAAGCCATCATCCTGACAGCCACACGGCGCGGGATGGTGGCTTCTTTCGTTTTATACCCACCCTTATGCCCATTACTATCCTCAACTTCACACACGCCTACGAACCCATGACGTTCCTGCACGACGCGTCCTGCCGCTGGATTGACTGCACCCGCCTGCACGGCACGGCATGTTACTGCGACACCGACGGGGAAGCGCAGCTGCGCCGCCTCCTCGCACCCTATCCGCCTGAAGGCATCCATCTCATCGACTCGGGCGACTACCACTACGTCACCAAGCTGTGGACCGACAAAATCGACCGCCCCTTCTCGCTCGTGCTCTTCGACCATCACCCCGACATGCAGCCGCCCCTGTTCGACGGACTGCTCTCCTGCGGCTGCTGGGTACGCACCATGCTGGAACGGAACCCCCTGCTACGGAAAGTGTGCATCGTCGGTGCGTCGGAACGGCTCCGGCAGGCTTCGACCGCAGGCTGGTGTACTTCAGTGAGCAGACGCTCCGGCTGCGCGAGGCATGGCACCTCTTCTCCCGTTTCTACCTGAACGGACCAGTCTACATCTCCGTCGACAAGGACGTGCTCACGCCGCGCCAGGCGACGACCGACTGGGACCAGGGCTCACTCTCGCTGGGACAGCTGGAGTCGCTCCTGCGCATCATCCTGCGCCACGAGGAGGTCATCGGCATCGACATCTGCGGCGAACTGCCCCTCTGCCAGCAGCCGTCCGCAGTCTCTCCCGAACGCCGCGCCGCCAACACACGCACCGACCACGAGCTGCTCGACTGGCTGGAAAAACATCTTCCACAGGAATAAAGCGGGCAGAGGACTGGGGACAATGCAGATATTCCCTATCTTTGTCCGCTGTTCCACACCCCGACACACATGCTGAAACAGTTGTTCCATAAGAAAACGTTCGACCGCATCTTCCATGAGAACTACTCGCGGCTGTCCCTCTACGCCTTCCACATCACCGGCGACGCAGAGGTGAGCCGCGACATCGTCAGTGACGTCTTCACCGGACTGTGGAACCAGATGGGGCGCATCGACGAGAAGACACTCCGCGCCTACCTGCTCACCGCCGTGCGCAACCGCTGCACCGACCACCTGCGCACATGCCTGCTCGACAAGCGTTACGAGGAGTACTACCTCGACACAGCCACGGAGCTGTATACCGACGACTACGAGGAACGGGCGGAGGAAGACCGCCTCATCCGCCGGATGCTCGAATCCCTTCCGCCGCTCACCGCCGACATCCTGGAACGCTGCTACCTGGAACGCAAGACGTACGCCGAGACCGCCGCCCTGCTGGGCATCAGCCCCGAGACGGTGAAGAAGCACATCATAAAAGCCTTGCGAACCCTTAAAAAACTCTATAATCCTGCTTCTTTGGAGGAATCCTAGGCACCAAAACGCCCTTTCGTCCGTATCTCTATTAAAAGACACTGAATCATGACACAGCTAACCCCGAACCACCGTCCCGATACTCCCCCGACAGAGGACTTCACCCGTGAGGAAGTCCGGCTGCGACGCTACTTTCTGCGGCAACAGGTCCCCGTGCCGGATGCCGACCGGGAACTGGAGCGGCTCTACCGCCGACACCGTTCGCAGCTCGTGCGCCGCACTGCCGTGTGGGGCAGCGTAGCCGCCCTGATAGCCCTGGCGGTATGGCTCATCCCGTCCCTCGTCGGCCGGCAGACGCAGCAGGTGGTGCACACGGCACCCGCGGTCGATGAAGTAACCCTCCAGACCGCCCGCGGCGAACGGCTCACCATCGGCTCTGCCGACGACGACGACGCCCTGCACGCCCTGGGAGCCACGCTCGACGACGGCGGCAGCCGCCTCGCCTACGACGACCGCTCCGCCACGCCCGTGCAGATGCAGGTGCTCGGCACCCCGGCACGACGCACCTTCCACGTGACGCTGTCCGATGGGACGGAGGTGTGGCTCAACGCCGGCAGCCGCCTCACATACCCGAACCGCTTCACGGACGGCGGACGGACAGTGGAGCTGGAGGGAGAGGCTTACTTCCGCGTGGCAAAGGATGCCGCACGCCCCTTCACGGTGAAGAGCGGCCCCCTGTCCACCCGGGTGCTGGGCACGGAGTTCAATGTCCGCCGCTATGCTTCCTCTGACACTCATGTCACCCTCCTGGAAGGCTCGGTCGAGGTGCAGGCTGGCACAGCGCCCGCCGTACGCATCGCCCCGGGGCAGGACGCCTCTCCGTCAGCGGACGGCACCTGGCGAGTCACCGACGTGGACACGGACATCTACTGCGCCTGGCGCAAAGGGCTGTTCTATTTCGACCACGTCCCCCTGCGGGAGGTCCTGTGCGAACTGGGACGCTGGTATGACAGGGACGTGCGGTTCGACCCGTCGGCAGACACGGATGCGGAAGTGTTCTTCACGGCACGCCGCACCGACCCGCTGGAGGACATTGTCAGCCTGCTCAACAGCCTCCACAAGGCACACATCCGCATCGGGGAGGATGCAATCCTCGTCAGCAAACAGTAAAAACAACAGACAGAAAGACAGGTCTGAAAATCCCCCTCCATTCCCCGCTTCGTACGGACGCGTCGCCACGCTCGTACGGACGCGTCC
>ENA-OPSH01001379-OPSH01001379.1-human-gut-metagenome-genome-assembly--contig:-NODE-1379-length-10774-cov-1.827503_pt1 | contig 10774 bp, 11 predicted proteins | sample MGYA00241802_ERZ501895 | MGnify/ENA primary metagenome ERZ501895 (study PRJEB25962, sample SAMEA2042304) | human gut metagenome | biome: human gut; feature: human-associated habitat; material: faeces...
AGATCATTTCCACCATGATGGCGGAGAATATGAAGATCGAGGACTGTGTGGCAACCATCGCAGCCACCCTGCCGGTGTGTGCTGTCCGGGGGGTGGCATACTCCACCTTTACCATCATCCGGCTGGTGGAAAATGAGGAAGCGGAGATCATCCAGTACGACAACCCGATGGTGATCCTGTTTCGGGATGGAAAATACCAGGATATCCCCTCCACCCAGATGCAGATCGACGGCAAAACCATTTACCGTTCCCGGATCAAGCTCCAGGAGCAGGATATTTTCATCGCCATGAGCGACGGTGCCATTCACGCCGGGGTGGGCATGACCCTGAATTTCGGCTGGCAGCGGGAGGACATTATCTCCTATATGGAGACCTTTGCAGAGGTGGGCTTTACCGCCAAGACCCTGACCACCATTCTGCTGGATGAATGCGTCCGGCTTTACGGAGGCAAGCCCGGGGACGATACCACCGTCTGCACCATCCGGATCCGGAAACGGCAGCCGGTGAATCTCATCATCGGCCCCCCTGCCAACCGGGAGGACTGCAACAAAATGATGTCCCTGTTCTTCTCCAAGGAGGGCAAGCACATTGTCTGCGGCGGCACCACTTCCAACATTGCAGCAAAGTTCCTGCGCAAGAAGCTGATTCCGGCGCTGGATTTCCCGGATCCGGAGATCCCCCCCATTGCAAAAATCGAAGGCGTGGATCTGGTGACGGAGGGTATTATCACCATCAACCGGGTGCTGTCCTATGCGAAAAATTATCTGGAGGACAACGAGTCCTACGCCAAGTGGAGCTGTCAGAAGGATGGAGCGTCTCTGATCGCCCGGATGCTCTTTGAGGAAGCCACGGACATTAACTTTTTCGTGGGTCGGGCGGTGAATCCGGCGCATCAGAACCCGAATCTGCCCATCCAGTTCCACATCAAGATGCAGATGGTCAACGAGCTGGCGGAATGCCTGAAGAAAATGGGCAAGCAGATCAAGGTCAGCTACTTCTGAAAAATTGCAAAAAATGCTTGACAAGCACATTTTCCTGTGCTATAATAATTATTGTTCTGCGGCAGATATGCCCGGATAATCGTATTCTAAAGACAGCTGGTGGCTTCGCCGTAAATCCAGCCGAGGAGTGCACGTCAAGATAAATTGACTGTCCCTTCTCGTATACACGGGAAGGGATTTTTGTGTTCTTCTGATACGATTTACATCACTATCGGAGGTGAAACAAAACATGGCAAGTGAAAAGGTTTTGGAAGCAAAGAAGGCGAAGGTCGTAAAGCTGACCAAGCAGCTCCAGAGTGCAGTTTCCTGCGTATTCGTGGACTATAAGGGTATCACAGTAGAGCAGGACACCAAGCTCAGAAAGGAACTGCGTGAGGCTGGGGTTCACTACTCCGTAGAAAAGAACACCATGCTCCGCTTTGCACTCCACAACATCGGCATGAACGACTTCGACGGTATCCTCGAAGGCACCACTGCCGTTGCAATTTCCAACGACGATCAGACTGCTCCCGCACGGATTCTGGGCAAGTTCGCCGAGACTCAGGACGACAAGTTCAACCTGAAGGCAGGCTTCGTTGAGGGCGTTGCTTACGACCAGGCTGGGGTAATGGCTCTGTCCAAGATCCCGTCCAAGGATGTACTGCTTGCACAGCTGGTTGGCTCCCTGCAGGGTCCGATCCAGAAGCTCGCTGCTACTGTTAAGGCTGTTGCTGACAGCAAGTCCGATGACGCTGCTTAATAGCAGGTCAAACACTACAATATCATAAATAAAAGGAGATTATTATCATGGCTTCTGAAAAGATTTTGAAATTCGTTGAAGACATCAAGGGCATGACCGTTATGGAACTGTCCGAGCTGGTTGACGCTATTCAGGAAGCATATCTTATTGCAAAGAAGAACAATAAAAAATACACCCCGAAGAAATATCGCAAAGACGAATAATCTCCAGAGTGTAACTGTCCGTTTTATGGAACATCTATTTTGTTATGATTAAGATAGGATAGAGCCTGATTTGATTATCCTACAAGGAGGTGAGCCGGTTGGGGTATTACACTACGGCTGAGATTGTAAAAATCGTAAACAAGCTCATTGACCGCTGCGGCACTCGTGACCCGTACAAGGTTGCACAGGAGCTTGGTATCCACATTCTCTATCGTGATTTTGACAAGCAGCGTGGAGCATACAAGGTTATTCTGAAGAACCGTTTTATTTTCCTGAAGAATAATATGCACCCGGTTATAGAACGAATTGTACTTTGGCACGAAATCGGTCACGATGTACTGCACCGACAGGAAGCAGTAGCTGCCGGTGGATTTCAAGAGTTTAATATATTTGAAATGCGTGAAAACCGTATGGAGTATGAAGCCAACACCTTCGCTGCTCAGGCTTCGCTGCCGGACGACACGATATTAGAGTACATAGAGCAAGGTTTCGACATTCAGCAGATTGCCAGAGCTATGGAATCTGACATTAACCTCATTGCTTTCAAAGTCGATACCTTGATTGCTCAGGGTTATCAGCTACGCAAGCAGGAACATCGGAACGATTTTCTGAAATACAATCGCAAAATGTAAGACCGTCAAGTCTCGAATGAGATTTGACGGTCTTTTGTATTTTGTCATATATCATCTTAATTGTTAGCAAATGCGTTCAACCCTTTTCTGCTGTTTTGCGACCAATTTGATATACTCATTCCTGTTCTGCCGGGTTACGCTATACAGCTCCGATTTCCAACGCTTCAGGTGGTTTAATACAAACACATTACCGGAGATTCTCTGCTTTTCAACATAGGCAACAGTTTCATTGTAATGAATATGCTATCTTTAAGCGTACGGATTTCATCAAACAATCCTTGTATGTTGTTCAGCTCATCGCACAATGCACCTGAGTTAGAACAAAGTTCGTCAATTATTTTATTCGTTGCTTCATACTTTCTCAGTGCTTTCTACAGCATCACGAAAATCAACTTAATCCCACAAAGAAGGGTCTTTTACGATACGCACTTCAACTCTTGAAATTTGCTCGTAATTAGGCAACGTCAGAGATGTTGAAAAAGTTTTATGACTGCTGATTTTCTCGCCAATTCTTTCATCGAAGTCAGTTCCTATCATTTCGTTATGCTCATTAAACACCATAACGATAATGAGTAGCCCTTTCTTTGTCTTTCCATCATATTCGCCATTCAACACAAAGTTTGATGTGTCATCATAGGAATAATCTTTGATAAAAGCAGCTCGGAAATTAGTAATACCGACTTTTTCATACTCCTCGTGATAGAGCACGATTCTGTCTTTAGGTAACTTTCCTTTTTCCTCCATAGAAGATATAGCTACTGCACCTTCAATTTGTGAAGCTGCACGAGTCGGTTGAGATTGACATCTAATTTCAGTTCTTCTTGCAACGTGACCATCATCAGATGTTGTCGCTGGAGCTGACTTTGCTTTGAGCATTAAGACTTCTGCTTCTGCTTTAAGTGCTTTAGCTTCTGCCATTGTAGCCTCTGCCTCTGCCATAATTGCCTCGGCTTCAGCCTTTGTTGCCTCTGCGTCTGCTTTTGTGGCTCTTGCCGCAGCCTTAGCGATTTCAAGTTCAGCTCTTGCCGCTAATAATTCTTCTTTTACATCAGCGGGGAGATTAGCAAGTGTCTTATTATCTATACTCATAATTCTACCCCCCTGTGTTATTCTGATATTGCTATATGGATTTCTTTTGCTTGGCTTTTCTTAACGCCGTATATGCTAAACATAAACGGGAAGCCATTGAAAAAGGAATCTTGCTTTATAGCGTGAGTAACAAATCCAGAACCACCATAGGATTCGTTCTCCGTACTTTCGATAACATCGCCGTCCTTATCATATATACTACATACGAAAGAGAACTGCTTGTCTATTTTATCTGCAAAAATTTGTCCCATCACACGCAAGTGATTATCGTCCCAAAATCCATATAGAGCTAAATCTTTAACCCCAAATTCACGTTCTGTCTCATAATCACGAGTGAACATTTCTGGAGCAATTTGCATTGATTTATTATTTGCCATAATTATCTCCTATTCATCCGAAACTCGATTCGCAGTTAGCCACCGAATCCAGGTAGTGTTGATTTTCCAGTTCCAGTTCTTTTTCAAGAGCGACACGAAGTTTAATTGTTTGTGCGTTTAATTGCTCTTGTTTCTTCGTTAGGGTATCGTGTTCTGCCCTAAGATTCTTCTTTTCAGTAAACTGTAGGAAGTTTAACTGAGGAAGCCTTGCTTCAATTGCCACTAAGCGGTGTTGAACCGTCTTGATTTCTGATTCTAACTTCAATATCTCCGTATCATATTTTTTTCGTACGGAGGAAACTTCAATGTTATGATTTCTCAGAAGCTCATCTAAAAGAAGTTGGCGTCGTTCTGCTTCTTCACGAGCTTTTCGCTCAGCCTCTAAGCGTTCCTTTTCTCTCCGTTCAGCTTCAACTCGCTTTGCTTCTTCTTGTGCTTGGCGTTGAGCCTCTGCATCGAGCCTTCTCTGCGTTTCAATGTGAACAAGGTTGTCGTATTCAGTTGCCAACCGAATTGCTTCTTGGCGTTTCTTATCAGCAAGTTCTCTCTTTTCCTTGGCAAACAAGCGCTTTTGCTCTGCTTCAATTCCGAGCTGATTAGCAGTTGCATTACTACGTTCAAGAGCGAGCATAGCTTCTTTGGCTTGTTCACGACGTTTCTTTTCTTGTTGAACCAAAGCGGTGTATGCTGCTGATTCTCGTTCAGACTCCACTCGTTTAATATCTGCAATGCCACGCTTTTCTTCATCCGCTATTTTTTGACGGCTTTCCAACCATTTAACCATAAGAATTGGGTCGTCATAAATAGCCGGGTCTATATCTTCATCATCCTCAAACTCGTCAATCTCGTCATATTCCTCGTCGAAATCATCGTTAAATTCCATATCTGGCAAAAACTGCTCCTCGTTTTCGCCGATTAGCTCAAGCTCAAAACTAATACGCTCAATTTCATCGGTAATATTTCGATAACTCACGGCATCGTCTGTGCCTTCATATCTTACAGCAACATAATCATAACCATACATATTCTCGTAATAAGAAAGGTTATCACGGATTGCTGTTTTTATATCTTCCTTCGTTATCTCGTCATCATATATGTAACTGCCTTCTGTTACGGGTTTTGGAACCATCATATCAATAGGCATCATCCCGTAAGATGCTTCTTCAAGGGAAATGGGATGGACGTAATATTCTCTTGCAATAGCATAAATTAAATCTTCAAAATACTCGTCGCAAGAGTGAAGGGATATATTTTCAATCGCAAAGCACTCAACTACATCATCATAATCATCGGAGATTTCAAACCAATCCGAAAGAATGTGAGACTTTGTATCGTCAGCGAATGAGAAAACAAAGTGGTTCTTGTTTTTGAATAAAACTATACTGTGGTTGTTACTCCAAAACTTTTGTAGCAAGTGATGAATGTCTGCAACTTCCTGGCTTCTTGAAGATTCAGAGAAGTTTACTGTAACAGAATAGAATTGAACTTTTTCTGTCAATTCATCAACTACACCCGCCCATTTAACTTCCATAAGTAACGACACATTATCTATGGACGAAAGGAGAGCACGGTCTATGCTTGAAATAATAACATTCTTTTTTGAGTCAATATATAATGTCTTATTGGAACTGTGATTAACATACATAGGCGAGGGGGTAATCATATGCCCAGCCGCTACAAGCATAGATGAAGCGTATTCGTAAAACTGGTTATCTTGCATATAATTATCCCCCCTTTCTGTTTGATTCATTATGATTTAGCCAAGTAATTTTGCAAGTTCATCCTCATAGGAAAGTCCTGCGATTTCCTGTCGGAAAGTAGAGAGAACCTCAAAGGCTTTATTTAGGTAATCCTCTCTGGTTGAGCATCCCTCGGTAAACTGCTCGTACATTTCTTCAATGCCTCCACGGACATAAGAATGGAACAATTCCATATTCTTCGCCAATTCTTCCTTCTTATCTTCCTGCACGTCATATCTAAACGCACGGTCAACACGAACATTGGGTTCCAATGTTGTTGTCTTGTCAAGCAGCATTACCATTCGGTATATAAAAACACAATTCTCACGCTCAGTAGCATAAGCATCAGCGTAAATTCTTGCTCTGTCATCAGAACCGGAGTCCTTTGGGGCTGTCCGCTCATATAAGAGTCCCCAAATAGCGGCGTTCATATAAACATCGATATATCTCTCAAAAATTCTTGCGGCGGTAGGAGCGGCTTCATCAGCATCTTTCGCACCGGAGTTTTTCGCAGCCAAAAACTTCAAATAGGTTGCGTGTTTGCCGTTTATTGTATAATCGTTTTCAAACATTAGAAGTCCCTCCTTACTGCAAAACTGTGTGAGTTTCGCTGAGTTTCTTGAGTTCATATTGCTTGCCAACACGAGTTGCCATAACGGGTTCGGCGTATCTCCAGTCTTTCTGCATTACGAACATAATAACCTGTTCAGCAATTTCGGGCAGAACCTTGGAAATGTTAGCAGTATGCGTTTCGTCAGCATTAGAGAACGGTGCGTCCATTACAAGCGGATACGGCTCAGAGGAAAGATTAAATCCTTCTTCTCCTGCATTAGCAATGAGCTTTTCCTTTGCAAGTGCAACAAGACCAGCAATAAATGCAAAGCTCTTAACACGGTTGGAACCTTCAGATTCACCTGCGGCAACTTCTTTATCTTCGATTGTGGTCAAAAGTGTAACCTGGTACTTCTGGTCGATAGAGACACGTCTGTGACCGTGATACATCTGTTCAAAGATATTATTAACCTTCATTTCAAGAGCTTCTCTAATAAAGGCTTCCTTTTCTTTGTATGTAGAGGACAGCCAATCAAGGATTTCCTCTGCATACTTGATAAGCAGCATCGTTTCCTTGTTCTTTCCAGAGACAGCAATTAAGCTATCATATACCTTCTTGTATCGCTCAATTTCACTTTTAAGAGTGGCATCGTCACGAATTAAGCGTTCCTTCTTGGCATTCAAGTCTCTGAGTCGGCTTTTAACATCAATAAGTTCCGTTTCGTACTTCTTCATATTGTCTTTGCCCTTGATTTGAATGCTAATATCAGCAAGCTCATCCTCCCATTCTTGGATTCTTGCTTTGGAGCGATAAATCTCTTGATAACGAGAAGTTAAGCTTTCAAATGTATAGTCGGCATTGCGAGAAAATGAGCTAAGTTTCTCTCTGAAATGACGAACTGTGTTTCCGATTGACTCCGGGGGAACATAGTTCAATTCTTCCATCAAATGATTGTACGCATCATTGCCCTCGCAAAGTTCCGCACCACAAATACAGCGACCTCTCTTTAACAATTCAAGAATAGTAGGAGCTGTAAGGTCACGTACTCCCTTGTCATCAATCTTGATAGCTGCGAGAAAATCGTTAGCTTGTCCCAACAGAGGCTGTGCGTACATCTGCAACGAACCCTTGCTGAAATCCTTAAAGAACAAGGAAATTGTACTTTCCAGAGTTGAACGCTCGGTACTAAGGCGACGTTCCAAATCTTCCTTTTTCTTTTGCAAGGTAGCGGTTGTCTGATTATCTCTCAAAATATCGTCGAGCTGGTCTTTACGAACTTCATATTGACCAATCTGAGAAGCACAAGTATCAATCTGCGTTTTGATTGCTTCTCGCTTTGCATCGGAACTGTGAATCATATCAAGAGCACCACGAGCCTTTTCGTCACCGTCCAGGTCCATAGCTCCGTACAATTTACCAAGGACAGTTTTTTTATTTCCTTTTGTTCCAATATGTTTAATTGCGGTGTCCATAATAGACAGACCCAGCAAACCCTTAACTGCGTCTGCTACGTCTTTTCTTGTGCTGATACTTCTAACACGCTCTGTATCGAAGAAGAAGTAGGTAGAGAGGTCTTGCGGCAGAATGTTCTCAATAACCTTTTGAACCTCGGTTGCACGAACAGATTCCATCTGTCCATCTTCTTGTTTGTAAGAAACCTTCACCTGTGCTTTTTTCATACCGGTAACTTTGCCATTAGCACAGGAGTAGGTTTGTGAGCGAGAAATTACATAGTCAACACCATTATGAATAACGCAGATTTCAACGGAAACTGTTTCCGTGTCGCCATTATTCATTTCATTAGCGACTTCCAAGTTCAAAAGGAAATCGGGGTTGTTATCGAACGTAACTGTTTCATAGAAACACCAGTTAAACGCCTGCAGAAGGGTAGTTTTACCAAAAGTGTTATCACCCAAAATGATAGTTACGTTCTGTTCAGGGTCACAGGAGAAGTCAACTGCTGTAATCCCTTTGAACTGTCTAAAGTTCTGCATTTTTAGAGACTTTATAAGCATTGTCCTTCCTCCTTAAAATCCTTTTTTCGCCACGGAAGTAATAATCTTACGAATGTGCTCAACCATTTCATCTGTGGTTTTTTCTCTTGTTCTAAGATTCGCTTGCTCCGCACGCAAAATCTTAACTTTCATTTCATTTAGCTTTTTAGGGTCGATTCCATTTTCATTAGACATAATCCTCGTCCTCCAAATCTTCCGTGTCAAATTCTATTCCGTAAGCACTTTGAATCTGAGAAATCAAATCATCAGAATCAAAGGGATTTTCTGCGATAGCCGCAAAGTCTTTCATTCGCACTATTTCTCTTAATGCCAAAGACTTTCCGCTTTCTAATACCTCCGGTTCTACTTGGTCCGTAAGTTCCAAGGCAAACGGGAGCGTAATAAAGTCGTAAATAACAGCATGAGTTTTTCCCTTAAATAAGCGAAGAACTCTGCCACGGCGCTGCACATATTCCTTAGGGTTAGTGCTACTCGCCAAGATAAATGCAGTTTTGATGCTGGGAATGTTTACACCTTCGTCAAGACAGCGAATAGCTACAACTGCCTGCAGGTGTTCACCCTCATCGAAGTCAGCCTTTATACGCTCTCTTTCTGCAGCATCTTCTTCGGAAGTGAATTTGGAAACTCTCATTCCCAATTCATTGCCTAACAAGTCGGCAACAAGGTCAATCTGTCTAATGTCATCAGCGTGAGCTTTTCCTTCCTTGTAATCCACATCGTGCATAGTAGTAGCTCCGCAATAGACCAACATATGATTATCGTCTTTATAATCTTGCATTAAGCGTCGCAGAACATCTATTTTTTCAACTGCACCCGAAACAAGTCGAGCTCGCTTGATAAGAAGCATCTTGGCATACTCGCTAAGTACAACCTTTCCACGTTTGTCTGGATGGACGTTTTTCCTTATCTTTGCAGTAAGGTCTAAGTATTCCTCAAGCTCGGTTTCACTTAAAGATACAACAACGGGATAGTAATAGTAAGGAGTGAGCATTTTGTTATCAATGGCATCCTTCAAAGTGTATTCAATACACTTTTCTCCGAAGTAGGCATACAATTTGCTTGTGCCCTCTGGGTCGCCGTATCTATCAATCGTTGCAGAGAGTGCAAGACGATACTTCATATTGTCCATAAGCGTAGTGCTAAGATTTTCAGCACCGAAGTTATGGGCTTCATCGACAACAAGAAGCACATTACCACGCATCTTCTTTACAATTCCTTGCACATAGTCGCTGGAGAACGTTGCATTTGTAGTAACAACGCAAAAATGATTTTGCACTCCAATGTTAAAACTTGTAGCGGCAGTTTTAAGTCTTTCTTTCCAGTTCCTTTGTGCTGAAGCAGAATAGCAGACGATAGGTTTCATACCAAAGGCAACAATGTCATCTTTCCATTGTTCCACAAGATGCTGGTATGGGCACACGATGAATACTGCCAGGTTGTTTGACGTTGCTTTGTATAAGGTTGCAATAGCAGCCAATGCAGTATAGGTTTTACCAGTGCCTGTAGCCATATCAAAGATGCCACGGTAATCCTTTTCAGCCCAACTATTGATTGCTTCGATTTGATATGGACGCATTTTTACTTCAGAAGGGATGTGAGGTCCGTTATCTGCTTTAGTAGCAAAGCTTTCATCATTGGATTCGGCATCAAATGATTTTTCATCCAAACTAAGGTCGGTATTATTATCTGTGCGATACTTTTTAACAATAAGGTCGGCAACTTTCGGGAAATCACGAACTCTGATGCTCGGCTCATAGTCATTCCACATGGCATTAAAAGCTGCTTGCTTTGCCATAACACGGTTTTCATCGCTCGTCCACGAAGTGAAAACATCAACTGCTTCGTAGTTCTGCCTAAACGCATTGAAGCTCTCGTTCATCGAGCCGGAAAAGGCGATGATATTTTGGTCGTTGTCATACATCAACCCCATTTTCTCGTGAAACATACCCACTGTGTTGTCTGTTTCTAAAAATGCGATTTTGATTTCAAGAACGCCAGCAGCGATTAAATTTGACAACAAATTGAGCCGTGCCGTTTCCTCGGCTCCGATTGGCTCAGACAACTGCCGAATTAAGGCTTCTTCAATAACATCGTCACGGCGTTTTAATCCGTTGTTTATTGCTTCAATATCATTAGCCGATAAATGAGGAGATGCGATGAGCTGGATTTTTCCGCCATTTTTTTACGAGACCACATATACCGGCAGACATTTCTACAAGCGCTGTTGAAGAAAAGAATCCAACCGCCCGTTTGTAAAGTACAGCCTGCTTCAAAACGGGAACGTAGAAATCTTTAATCACGTTATCAAGTCGAGAACGATACTCTGACTTAATATCAATGTTTTGAAATCCCATTAGTCCATCTCCTTACTTATAAGTTTTCTTCAATATAATCAAGCACGTTAATGAGTGCTTGATAATCTTCTT
>ENA-OPSH01001381-OPSH01001381.1-human-gut-metagenome-genome-assembly--contig:-NODE-1381-length-10765-cov-3.108310_pt1 | contig 10765 bp, 5 predicted proteins | sample MGYA00241802_ERZ501895 | MGnify/ENA primary metagenome ERZ501895 (study PRJEB25962, sample SAMEA2042304) | human gut metagenome | biome: human gut; feature: human-associated habitat; material: faeces...
CGTGCCTTACGGCTCGAAGCTTTATGCCAACGATGGCGAAGTGGTAGAGAAAGGCAAGCTGATTGCCAAGTGGGATCCGTTCAACGCCGTAATCATCACCGAAGCTGCCGGTAAGATTGAGTTCGAATCGGTTATCGAAGGTGTGACTTACAAGGTGGAGTCGGACGAAGCTACCGGTCTGCGTGAAATCATCATCACCGAGTCGAAAGACAAGACCAAGGTGCCTTCCGTACGTATCATGTCTGAAGAAGGTTCGCTCATCCGTACGTACAACTTGCCGGTGGGCGGTCACGTGGTAGTCGAGAACGGCCAGACCGTGAAGCCGGGTGACATCCTTGTGAAGATTCCGCGTGCCGTAGGTAAGGCAGGCGATATCACCGGTGGTCTTCCCCGTGTTACCGAGTTGTTCGAAGCACGTAACCCGTCGAACCCCGCCGTGGTTTCCGAAATTGACGGTGAGGTGACCATGGGTAAGGTGAAACGTGGTAACCGTGAAATCATCGTGACCTCGAAGGTCGGTGATGTCCGCAAGTACCTCGTGCCGTTGTCCAAGCAGATCCTTGTTCAGGAGAACGACTATGTGCGTGCCGGTACGCCTTTGTCCGATGGTGCCATCACGCCGTCTGACATCCTTGCCATCAAGGGCCCCACGGCAGTACAGGAGTACATCGTCAATGAGGTACAGGACGTATATCGTCTGCAAGGTGTGAAGATCAACGACAAGCACTTCGAAATCATCGTGCGTCAGATGATGCGCAAGGTGGAAATCAACGAGCCGGGTGATACTCGCTTCCTGGAACAACAGATTGTCGACAAGTTCGAATTCATGGAAGAGAACGACCGCATCTGGGGCAAGAAAGTCGTTACCGATGCGGGTGACTCTGAGACACTCGTTCCGGGCCAGATTGTCACAGCACGCAAGCTGCGCGATGAGAACAGTATGCTGAAGCGCCGTGACCTCCGTCTCGTGCAAGTGCGCGACGCCGTGCCTGCTACCTCGACGCAGATTCTGCAAGGTATCACACGTGCCGCATTGCAGACTTCGAGCTTCATGTCAGCCGCTTCCTTCCAAGAGACGACCAAGGTGCTCAACGAAGCTGCCATTAACGGTAAGGTGGATAAGCTGGAAGGTATGAAGGAGAACGTTATCTGCGGTCACCTGATTCCTGCCGGTACGGGCTTGCGCGAGTATGACAAAATCATCGTAGGCTCGAAAGAGGAATACGACCGTATCCTTGCCAACCGCAAGAATGTGCTTGACTACAGCGAAGTGGAGTAACTCCCCACACCGCATACCGAGTTTGTGAAAACTCACGATTTACAGTAATATATTTGAAGACAGAAAGGCTGTCCCGTTCGTTCGGGGCAGCCTTTTTTAATCTGAATAGGCCATCGAACCGCTCAAAGTTCTTAATGACCAATTGGGGATTATCCGAAGAGCTCACGTAGTTCTTGGTTGGAAAGTTTGCCTATCCAGTTCTCACCGGAGGTTACAGTCCATTCGGCGAGATGCCGTTTCTCCTGAATCATCCGGTTTATTTTTTCCTCAAAAGTATTTCGGGTTATCAAGCGATGCACCTGTACATTCTTATGTTGCCCAATGCGGTAGGCACGGTCTGTAGCTTGTGCCTCTACAGCCGGGTTCCACCACAAATCATAATGGATGACGTGAGTGGCAGCTGTCAGATTTAGGCCAGTCCCTGCTGCTTTGAGTGAAAGGATGAATACCTGTTCGGTGCGGTCGTTTTGGAAACGAGTCACCATCGAGTTGCGTTGTTTGATGGTGCAACCGCCGTGATAGAACATCGGGGCTTGTCCCAAGCGCTCTTGTATGAAAGTCGACAACAGATTTCCCATTTCTTTGAATTGGGTGAAGATGAGCACCTTCTCATGACTCTCCACAATACTCTGTACCCAATCGAGGAGCCACATCGTCTTGCCTGAAAGTTCTGCCTTTCTGTTGTCATCTTTTAAGAACTGAGTGGGGTGGTTACAAATCTGCTTCAGGGCCATAATCATTTGGAGGATCAATCCCTGTCGTTTGAACATTGCCTGGGTGTCTTCTCCCTCCTTGATGTCTTCTATGCCTTTCATGGCCTCTTCCAAGGTCTGTTGGTAGAGTGCTGCCTGGCCGGGTGTCAGCAGGATATATTCATCATGTTCTATCTTGTCAGGCAAGTCGCTGATGATGGATTTGTCGGTTTTCAACCGTCGCATGATGAAGGGAGCCGTCACTTTCTTGAATCGTTCACAGACCTGCTGATCACCATGGCACTGGATGGGCTGTGCATATTGTGAACTAAATTGTTTCTCTGTCCCCAGATAGCCATGATTTACAAAGTCCATCAGTGTCCAAAATTCCGATAACCGATTCTCGACGGGTGTGCCACTCATGGCAATGTAGGTAGTTGCAGGAATGCTGCGTACTGCCTTGCTTTGGGCTGCCGTGTGATTCTTGATGTTTTGCGCTTCGTCAATGACCATGATTTCCCATCGCTCTTTCTTTATGAGGGCGGAATCCGAGCGTAGCACGCCATAGGATGTCAATAGGATATCAGCAGTGAATGTGTCAACAGAACGTTTTCCTCCGTGATACATCATGACCGACAATGAAGGAGCGAAACGCTTGATTTCCTGTTGCCAGTTGGTGAGCAATCCAGTAGGAGCCACTACCAGGGCCTTTTTCTGTACAAGTGCACCTTCCTGCTTTAATTTCAACAGCAATGTGATTACTTGCAAGGTCTTCCCCAATCCCATGTCATCAGCTATTATGGAGCCAAAGCCCAGTTGGAGGTTGCGGTACATCCACTCGTATCCTCGCTGTTGGTAAGGGCGAAGTGTTGCATGCAGATTGTCCGGAAGGGCTATTTCGCGCTGTTCCCTTAATCCTTGAATCAGCTGTTTCACTTCAGGGGTCAGTAAGACGGGTGCGGAATCATACTCGCCCGACAGAGCTACCTGTAGCATCTGTGCGGTGGACAGCGGTTTGCTTTCGTTGACTGTCTTCCGGATACGTGCCAAATCATTGGCATCGACATAGATGTATTGCTTCTTATAGCGGATAAGGCCTGAAGCATTGCCTAACAACTTCTCAAACTCTGAAGGCGGCAGGCAATCATCACCCAAGGCTATCTGCCAGTGGAAAGTCAGCAGGTCATCCAATCGGATAAATGCTCGGCTGTCCGTAGCGCGTTTTGACAACTGCACCGACACTTTGGGCCGTATCAGATGCTTCATGGATTGGGGAAGGAGGACTTTAGCCTGTAAGAGCTGTATGAAGGGGACTGTTTCAAAAAGGAAAGGAACGATATCCTGCATGGAGAGAAATACAGGTTCTGTCGCCCCTTCATTCATGTAAGCCGTAAGCTTGGGAATCTTCTTGGTCAAGACGGATAAATCTTTCAGAATCTCATAGCGGCTGGTTTCGTACTGTTTGTCTGACAGTATAACGGATAGCGGGATTGGCAAGGACTGTTGAGAGGAAGTATCCGTTACCTGGATGGACAAAGCAAATCCGTGTGAGGTCTCATCGACTTGGAGAAGCGGGCGGAAACGTTGATTCCCCATGAAAAGGCAATCTGTCCATGCTTTTATACCACCAGGAATGTTCTTCTCTCCGATTTGTGAGAATGATACAGGTCCTGTCCCGAAGAACAGGTTGCTGACTGGATGAATCAAAGTGGTGGGAGCAGCCCATGTCTGCACTTGTTTCAAGAAGAACGATGTCAGCCACAGTTCAGGATGTTCCACTGGCAGGGCTTGGTCGCCTTCTTGATACTCAACTAGACCTGCAGGCAGTACGCGGTCAAGCTCGGTCGAGCATCGGGAGACATATTCGTTCAGTGGCGTAGGTAGCCAGCGGACGACATAGCTCTGTTCCCGCAGGCTTACTATTTGGGGAACCACGGCTCCCATAGTCCACAGTCCCAGTGCCCACTGGGCTACCTGATAGAGTAGCTCCACTTCGGGTTGATAGCGACCCAGGTCATCAGGATTCAGGCTCAGCAGCGAGGCAAACAGTGTAGAGAAAGATATGGTTCGGGACTCATCCATAGCATTGTCTGACAACTGGGCGGAGGGCTGGTCGTGGTCATTGACACGAACTTGTAACTTTGTGGATGGGTATATCGTTTCCTGTTGGTAAACTTCGGGAGGTAGTGCCTGAACTCCGTACCTCTGGAGTTTTGCTGCTAACCGGCTGCACCGTTCCGTGCCCTTCTGGTAAATGGACAGGAAATCTCCAGCGTCATAAAATGCAGGGGACGGTTGCAATAGTTTGCATTGCAATTTCCCCATCGGAGGGAGGTTGGACATATCTGGCGTGAATCTTTCGGGCACTGAAGTCCTTTCTCTCTCTTTATCCGGATGCACCAATGTGTGCCATTCCACGGGAGACAGGAGCTCTTTCGTATCCAGACGAATGCCTCTGTCTCGTATCTCTTGTAGTAAATCGACCCCATGCAATTCGAAGATCAGGAAAGGATTGTTATCGATTTCCTGGCTCACCTTATAGATGGCTGCAGCAATGTGCTTGCACGGCACAGCCCAGTCCGGACAGCTACAACTCATTTTAAGGTCATTCCACGTCCGGGGAAACAGATTGAGATGAATCGATTGAGCTATCTGCAACAATGCTGGGTCCAGCTCACGATTCAACAGGCGTGAAAGGATCATGGGTTGGGAAAGTATCTTGTTAATCAGTTGTTTCACTTTCGTAGGAGAACAAGGAGGAAGGGATAGGAGGACCTTGTATTTGCGTGTTCCTTGGACAGTCGCTTTGATTTCTCCTTTATTTTTATTGATTGCAAGCTTTGTTACAGCTCCTTTGCGTGCATACGAAGCCCCGCGTGGAATACGGTTGGCGTAGTCGATGTGCGTCAATGCACCCAGCCACTGTTCTCCCCACCAGGTTTTTCCAAAATTTCGTGCCATGGGTTCTTATTTTAGGTCTTATGGTTTTTATCAATATTCTTCGTCTCTCAGCCTGTTATTGATGGTTAGGTAGTAGGTCATTCCATCGATTGTGTTAAAAAGGTAAAGCTCCTGCCAATAAAAAACGCCAAGTAGTTAATGAATATCTACTCGGCGTTTTTATGAAGTGCGCTTGATAGGACTCGAACCTACACGTCGTAAGACACCAGATCCTAAGTCTGGCGCGGCTACCAATTACGCCACAAGCGCAGGAAGGCATATTACCTTATTTAGCGGTGCAAAGATAAACGGATTTTTCTTTATCACAAAGCCTTTTCATTCAAAATGCGGCGTGCGGTCTCGATTATCGTGTCTTTGCCGCGCCGCATGTCATCGGCACTCATGTCCACCTGCACATCCGGATCGATGCCGAACTCCAGGTGGTTCATCTGCGGGTCGTACATGGGGCTGGCGGAGAAACGGATGGACCACCCGTTGGGAAGTTCCGAGGAGAAGGGGAGACCAGAGCCGCCTCCCGTGCGGTCGCCCACGATGGTGATGTTCTCCAGTTGCTTCATGGTGTTGACAAAGTCGTTGGTGGCGCTGTAGGAGCTTCTGTTTGTCAGCACACAGACGGGCTTTTGCCAGCGCACGCTGCCCGATGGCTCCAGGTAGACCGGATAAGGTTCGGAGAAGTCGCTGTGCCCCGGACCGGTCTTGTGGCAGATGTAGCCGGTCAATACCTTCTTGTTGGTAAAGCGGGCGGCAATGCGGTCGGCGTTGGTCAGCTGGCCGCCAGAGTTGTTGCGTACGTCGATGATGAGCCCCTTGCAGATGGCGAGCTCCTGCAACATGTCGCTCAGGTTGCCGTTGCCCACGGCATCGCTGAAGCTCTCGTAGTAGATGTAGCCGATGTTGTCGTCGAGCACCTTGTACTTCAGTCCCGAGGCGATGTGGTAGTCCTTGCCGAGGTAGATGCGCTGAATGCTGTCGCTGAAGTTCTTCGGGTAGTCCTCGTACCAGTCCCAGTAACGTGCCACATCGAAGCCCGTGTAGAGATTGACGTGTCCGTCGCGCAGTTCGGCAAGCATCCGGTCGAACACATTGAACAGGTCCTTGTCCGTCATGTTGTCGACGATGTCGCGGCTGTAACGTTCGTGCACTTCGTCCCAGTCAAGCCCGTACTCCTGTGCCTTGTAGTCCAGGAAGCAGTACTGCTCGTCGATGGTGTGCCACAATGCCTCGAAGTTGCCCCGTGGGCTGTCGCTGTACGTTTCGGCGTCGATACACGAGAACAGTCCGAGAGTCAGCAGATAGAATAAGGTATGAAAAAGTCCATGTGAATGTTTCATGTTGCAGGAGGATTAGAACGGCAGTTGCTTGCGCAACGGGTCTTTGTGTTTGATGAGGTAGAAGTTCTTCACGAAGCCCACCATGAAGGCGTGGGAGTATGTATGGCAGCGGATGTTGTTCACCTTCGACTGCTGGTAGTCGCCCAGATAGCCCACGCGGAGGGTCGTCCCTCCAACCGGGATGTCGAGGGTGAGCAGCTGACGCATCGACGGCTGGTTATGCAGGGAGGTGAACCGTACCACCTTGTCGTGGTTGCCCAGGGTGAAGATTTCGTAGTACGACTGTTGGTAACCCGGGGAGAACATCGCTCCCACGAAGGGGACGTTCACCTGGTAACGTACGGAGAAGGGCCGTCGTCCGATGCGGAACTTGTAGAACGCCATCGCCGAGGCAGTGAGGTTGATGTATGCCTTGGCCTGTGCCGGGTTGTTGGAGTTGCGCGTGTTGTAGATGAAGCCCAGGTTCCCGTCGCCCAGTCCGCCCACGAGGATACGCAGGTTTCCGTTTATCGGGAAGTGGTAGTGCAGTCCGTAGGTCCAGTTCACCATCCCAGCGAACTCGCTGCCGGAGCCGGACCGGTTCTCGGTGTAGGCGAGGTTGCTCTGCACCATGCTTTGGGTGGAGACACGTCCGCCGAACAGCTTGGTCATGCGCATGCGTTCGTGCAGGAAGCGTCCTTCGATGCCCGCATATTCGGCGGGGGACAGGTAGGTGTCCAGTATCTGTGTGTAACCGACGCCCACCAGCGTGGAGCGTGTCACGAAGTGGTTGATGGGGAGGCTGTCGTTCTCTTGACTCAGCGCGGAGACCGCCCAGGTGAAGAGGATGGCGAGGAGCAGGATACTACGTCTCATGGCTAGAACAGTTTCATTTGACCGGTGATTTCGTCGATGATGTCGCTGTCACTCTTGTGTGCGTCGGGGTCCTCGTTCACAGGCTCGGGCTCTTCCTTCTTTTCCGGTTCAGGCTTGGGCTCGGGCTTGCGTGTCGGCTCCAGCTCGTTGACGGCGGCGACCTGGTAGGAGGTCACCCGCTTGCCTTTTGCACGGAAGCCTTTCTGGGCGACGAACTCTTCCGCCTCGATGTCGAGCGGTTCGCGGAAGCTGTCTTCGCCCCCGAAGACCACCTGCAGGTGCGGATAACACTCGTCGGTGAGGAGTACCTGTTCGTTGCGCTTGTTGTCGCCCATGTAGTTCAGGTGACGTGCCGTGCTCTCGAAGACGAAGCGTTTCAGGTAGAGGTGTCCCTTCTGGGAGTGGTCGAAGAGGGCGAGCGTCCACACCTTCGTCGGGTCGAACTTCTCGAGGAAGCTCAGGTTACGCTCGAAGTGGTTGTTCTCGTCGTCCGTCGTGTAGAAGTCGCCGTTCTTGAGTACCACGAGAATCTGGTCGTCGTTCTGGAACTCTCCCAGGTACTTGCCGCGTCCGTCGTAGTTCAGGCGTTGCACGTCGGTGTCGAACCACACCTTCCGTCCGCCCAACGTCGAACCGCCACGCTGCTTCAGCGCAATCTTGTGAATCTCGTTCCGCGTCAGCAGATTGCCGCGGGCACCACGCGCACGGATGGGGACCTCGGCGAAGTCGCGTTCGAAGGTGATGCGTCGCAGGCGGGGGACAGGCTTCAGCGTGACCTTGATGACCTCTGCCTCCCCGTTCGGGTTGACCGTGAAGTAGACCACTTTCGAGTCCGGCTTGCCGTAGGTGCAGTCATATTCGCGGTCGCGTATGATGCCGGTGATGAAGAAGCGCTTGATCATGTAGTCGCCTTGGGCGCCGTCCCGGTAGACCACGTTGTAGATGGTGCGCTTGTCGTTCTTCTTGAAGATATCGATGTGTATGAGGTCCGTCCCCACGAACATCTTGTCGGGGACGCGGACAATCTTGTACTTGCCCGTGCTGTAGAAGAGGATGACGTCGTCGATGTCCGAGCAGTTCGCCACGAACTCATCCTTCTTCAGACTCGTGCCTATGAAGCCCTCGTCGCGGTTGATGTACAGCTTCTCGTTCGCCTCCACCACCTTGGTAGCCTCGATGGTGTCGAAGCTGCGTATTTCGGTGAGGCGGGGATGGTCCTTGCCGTACTTCTGCTTGAGCATCCGGAACCAGCGCGAGGTGACCTCGACCATGTTGCCCAGTTCCTTGTCTATTTCGGCTATCTCCTCGTTCATGCGTGCGATGGCCTCGTCCGCCTTGTCGCTGTTGAACTTGAGGATGCGTCCCATCTTTATTTCCATCAGGCGGAGGATGTCGTCCTTCGTCACTTCACGGATGAACTGCGGGTAGAAGGGGGTCAGACGCTTGTCGATGTGTGCGCAGGCGGCATCCATGTCCTCCGCCTGTTCGAACGGACGGTCCTTGTAGATGCGCTCCTCAATGAATATCTTCTCGAGGGAGGCGAAGTGCAGGCTTTCCTGCAGCTCTCCCTTGCGTATCTCCAGTTCGCGCCGCAGCAGGTTGAGGGTGTTGTCCACCGACTTGCGCAGCACGTCGCTCACACTGAGGAAGTGGGGCTTCTTGTCGTCGATGACGCAGCAGTTGGGCGAGATGTTCACCTCGCAGTCTGTGCAGGCATAGAGCGCGTCGAGCGTCTTGTCCGACGACACGCCCGGTGCCAGGTGGACGAGTATCTCGGCATGTGCCGCCGTGTTGTCCTCCACCTTCCGTATCTTGATTTTGCCCTTCTCCACTGCCTTGAGGATGGAGTCTATCAGGGTCGAAGTGGTCTTGCCATAGGGAATTTCCGTGATGACGAGCGTCTTGTTGTCCAGCTTGTTGATTTTCGCACGGACTTTCACGCTGCCGCCCCGTTCGCCGTCGTTGTACCGCGACACGTCGATGGAACCGCCCGTCTGGAAGTCCGGATAGAGGTGGAACGGCTGGCCGTGCAGGTAGGCTATGGCGGCGTCGCACAGCTCATTGAAGTTGTGGGGCAGTATCTTCGATGAGAGTCCCACGGCGATACCTTCCACTCCCTGTGCCAATAATAGCGGGAATTTCACGGGAAGAGTGACCGGTTCCTTGTTTCGTCCGTCATAAGACAGTTTCCATTCAGTAGTCTTGGGATTGAAAACGACATCCAAAGCAAACTTGGAAAGGCGCGCTTCGATATAACGGGGAGCGGCAGCACCGTCTCCAGTGAGGATATTACCCCAGTTACCCTGGCAGTCGATCAGCAGGTCTTTCTGCCCCAACTGTACCAGTGCATCGCCGATAGAAGCATCACCGTGCGGATGGAACTGCATGGTGTGTCCCACAATATTTGCCACTTTGTTATACCGCCCGTCGTCCAGACGTTTCATGGAATGTAGAATACGTCGTTGTACAGGCTTCAAACCGTCATTGATGTGGGGAACGGCACGTTCCAGAATCACATAAGAAGCATAGTCCAGAAACCAATTCTGGTACATGCCTGTTAACTGATGCTTTACGTTTTCGTCCCGCGCGTCCGCCGGTTTGTAGTCTGAATGTCCTTCCGTTATCTCGTTGATTTCGTCACTCATATATCAATCTTCGCTTTGCTTTAACAACAAATTATCTTCCTGAACATCAAAAAAGGGGATGTCCACGCAAAAATACGAAATAAATTCATATGAGGACGAAAAGAACTCACGTTTTTTATGATGCTGACAGCTTCAGTAATCCTTTGTTTTCTTGTGTAAACTTCCCGAAGACTTGACAAAGCCCTTTTTATGTTGTATATTTGTAGTCGGCTATCCAGCTTTAATTAAAACCTGAACCAATGAAAAAAGAATTGTTTTTTGCTGCATCTGATAGGAAGTATATGCCTTTAATTTGGTATGATATACTGACAATATAAAGAACGGAAGTCTGAGAAAACAGACTCTGTGAGACTCATTTATCATTGATGTGCTGCGAACTCTTAGCGGGTTTGCAGCCTTTTTTGTTGCATAAAATTAAAGAATATGTGCTTAAAAGGTGTATTTGAGTTTATAATAAATGGGGAGACCGTTTATAATAAACGATGAAACTATTTATTATAAACTCAACTGCGATTTTAGTATTAAGGGTAAAAAGTTTTCTATATGTCAGAAGAGACCAAAGAGAGTTTTCTTTTATTTGACTTGGCAGACAGCGAATTATTGTAACACAATAATCTTTTACCTTATTGCCCGATTTACCCCCTATATCTGCCCGATTTACCTCCTGTCTCATTGTGCTCTTCTCCCTATTTTTGTGCATTAAATATTCTTATTCTTTTCAATGATGAAGTATGCTGCATGATATGCGCGGCGGAGGTGAAAAGTGCGTGGCTGCTTTGCGGGATGTTGTTTTGAAGAAGAATAGTACAATATTCCATGCTTGTTGTATTATTCTCCATAGGAATATAGATAGTTAAACGTAAATTTGTAATTTAATTGTGCCTTATACTTTTTATAAGAATTTATAGAAGAATATCATGAAATACTGGATGTTATTGTTTGCCCTTTTGTGGGTATCTTACGGAACGGGCATGGCCCGGAAAACCGAAAAAATAGTAAATA
>ENA-OPSH01001390-OPSH01001390.1-human-gut-metagenome-genome-assembly--contig:-NODE-1390-length-10724-cov-3.804012_pt1 | contig 10724 bp, 13 predicted proteins | sample MGYA00241802_ERZ501895 | MGnify/ENA primary metagenome ERZ501895 (study PRJEB25962, sample SAMEA2042304) | human gut metagenome | biome: human gut; feature: human-associated habitat; material: faeces...
TCAAAGCCTTTTTTATTTACTTCTCAGCGAAATATTCTAAATCCGAAACTTGAGTTATATAATCAGTATAAAGACGAGGAAAACTATGAATTTAATAAAAAGAATAGCAACATCTATACGCATGGAAGCAAGACTGTAGCATCCTTGTTAGCTGATAGGATAATTGAAAGTGCTAGTAACTCGTTATGGGGAGAACCGAGAAGATGCCAAGGGGCACAAAAAACATTAGTTGAGCTGATGCATAACACTTTTGACCATGCCAGTTTGCAAAAAGGTGAAAAGCATTGGTGGTTATCTGTTGAACATAACAAAAAAGAGAAATGTGTGGCATTTTCTTTCATTGACTTTGGTATGGGGATTTATAATAGTTTAGAAAACAAGAATTCAACCGATCCTATGCGAAAAGCTTGGAACACGTTAAAGTCACTTAATCCATTTGCAAAATCTCAGGTTGAATTGATTCAGTTGATTCTTAAAGGTGAACTACATCGATCGCAATCTGGAGACTATTATAGAGGCAAAGGACTTGCCAAAATATATGATCTATGTAAGGGTAATAAAATTTCATCCTTATGTATCATATCCAACAAAGCCTATATCAATGTGGAAAATAATGATTACCACTCTATAAAGGACGAATTTCAAGGAACATTCATTTCATTCAAAATAAACATTAATACAATATCACTACCATGGCAGTAAATCCGGCAAATCGAAAAGCGCTCGTGGTGAAAAACGAAAAGTGATTTTTCCGGCAAAAACGAAAAGCGTCTCAAAAATGATAGAATGGGCACCAAAGAACATTTACTTTGACGCCCATTCTTTTTAGCTCTCAAACTTTGGTATATCAAAAAATCAGTAACTTTACCACATAATAAGGAGTCTAAACTACGCCACAGAAATGGACTTTTCGTTTTGTCTTTTATAGAACATCATATCAGTGTACCCTGCGTTATAGTTCATTCGCGCGTTAAATTCGGCCTTTGCGCAACCTTCGAATGAATTGCCTAATGTTTGGTTTCTGCCCATCCATTCACACAATTCAACGATGGATGATTTGTTTGATGTGAAGTAGACAAACGAGTGACCGTTTAGTCTTGTCAGAACATCTAGATAGTCGGATAGTCGCCAATACATCGAATAGGTAGTGACGTCTGTGCTTAAATAAGGCGGATCTACCAAAAACACCACGTTAGGTATATCTTTATATTTATTGAACACAACCCGATAGTCTTGACTGGTAACTTCAAGCCCCTCCAGATAATCATCACACAGAGGATAATCAGTCTTGCGTATCTTGTTGTATAAAGTTTCCTTGCGTATTCCATCCAGGCTCATGCTGTACTTCATGGAGAACATGAGAGAGGACGATATGGTGATATAATCTACATAGCCCCACTCTTTCTCCTCCTGCTCAATACGTCCCAGTATCCTGTCCCGCGCTTTTCCTGTAATTGGTTTAAGCCTTGGCACACCTTCAGCAAAACGCCGGAAATCTGCTAATAAAAGGTTTGTTCGTGGTATGTTCTCTAACCGCTTCCGGAAATTGTCAAAATCATTATATATCACCTTTGCATTGGGGCGCACTCGTTTCGCGATGTGCGAAAGCAGACCGGAGCCGCCGAACAGGTCTACAAATACGGTGCAGTCTTTGAACTGTTCCAATACTTTTATAAACTCCTTGGCAAACATACGCTTTTGCCCGACAAAGGGCAAAGGTGCCGACATATACAGTTTACTTTTCATACGTTATAACATTGGTTGTAAGCGCAAAGATAAAGTACAATCTTGGGGGTGCTATTATCACTCTTCAGCCTTGTGTTGTAAACGAACTGCAGTCCTTTTGGAAGCGTTTCAACAGACTGTATACCGTGCGCTCACTTATATTATATTTGTTCGATAGTACGGCCACAATATAGGATATTTTATCGCCACCTTGCAACATACTCATGTAGTCTGAATATACGCCTATATAATGGACATCTCTAAGACGTATTCCTGCATCTTGCAACTTTTCCAGTAATTCTCGGTTGAAGTTTATTAGTTCAAACACTTTCATCGTCGTAAAAATTAGTAATTTTGCATCGTCTCATCTACATAGAATAAACGCGTAACAAGAACGACCTAGGATTTTGCCCCCGGTCACGCTCTTGTTGCGCGTATTTGTTAATATGTAGGTGAGATGACTATTAACAGGCCGGGGGCTTTTTTGCCTCCAGCCGCTAACAAAATTACTTTTATTTCTTATATTTTACCCCCCCCCACAGCACCTTTTTAAATGTCTTTCCAATGTAACATACGTGCAGTGAAATCGTCTGCATACAGCCGCCTTGCTCGCCCCAGCCTCCAGCATGGCGCGGATGGCATCCTCCTTGCCTGTGAGCTTGTATCGACTGTTCCGGCTGCCGAACGCCCGCCCCAGCTTCTTGCCCTCAGCCTTACGACGGGCCAGCCCTTCCCGGGTGCGCTGGGATATGAGGTCGCGTTCTATTTGGGCGGATAGCCCGAAAGCGAAGGCCAGTATCTGACTGTTGATGTTATTGCCAAGTTCATAGTGCTCCTTCGCTGTCAGGACACGCGCCTCCTTTGCCATACATAAGTGAAGAATGGACATAATCTGCATGAGGTTCCGGCCTAAGCGGCTAATCTCGGATAGGATGAGCGTATCGCCCTTCTTCATCTTCTTCAGTAGCGGACCTAATTTTCTATCGCTGGCCGCCTTCGTTCCACTGACAGTCTCACTCACCCACTTGTCTATGACAATCCCTCGTTCCGTCGCGAATTTCTGCAACTCAAATCGTTGATTCTCTACGGTCTGTTTGTCCGTTGAGACTCGAATGTATGCGTATATCATTTTTTGCGGCCAAAGTTACGAAGGATATGATTTGATAGTTTACGTTCTTTTTTATGCCCGATAAATGTAATAGTATATGATAAAGAAGAAACTGTTAAAGAATGCATCTTGGGATAAAGTTCTGCCATCAATCCCTGCTGCAACTGCTGACAGGCACGGGCTTATGCCACATTTCTTTCGCACGAGATTCCCTATAGAGAAACATGCGTCAACGGGGCCTAAACGTCGATTATTCCGGCTATGCTCAATGAAACAGACGGCAGGGGCTATACTTCCATTCGGCATCTTGATGTATGAACTTCAGGTCGCATATTCAGCCTCTCTGATTTATTTATCGTTTACAAACCGAGTTGAAGGAATATTTCATTCTTGTCAATATATAGGTTCACAGCCACCAAGAGTCCGATTCTTCTATGGAATCAACACAGATAAGAGCATTGATATTTACGCTAGTCTGCCCAGTTATGACACTTTAAACCCTGTCTGGGTATATGATTCAGGAACTATTAATGGCCTCACATTTGAGCCTCTTGATCCTACGTTATCAGCTGGACTGATTGAAATCCCGATTACACATTAGATTACTCTGAAGCTACGGAATAATACAGGATTCGAGCATGTATAGGGGAGGACTTGTCAAATACTAATTGGCTATACTTTTACTTAGTGCAATCTCTGTCAGCTGCGCGATATCAATGTCGATATTTTCATGCAGTAGTGTGCAGCCCCGGTAGGCTTCCAATGTATAGTCACAGAATAGCGGTGAACGGACTGTAATGAAAATATCTCTATTGTTTTTATCCATGTACAAGTGAATGGCTTCGAGTATGTAACCACCTCCTTCTATGGTTGTTTTTACTTGGAACCCACCATAGGTGTCTAAAGAGGCAATATACAGCCTGACTTGCGCATAGTCTCCGTATACATGTATAGCTTTAATATCAAGAACTGCGAATGAATCAAGTCCCAAGCTGAGTATCTTCAACGTATCAATCCTTCCGATTTTGTTATAATAGAGCGTTTTGTGGGAAAATTTAGAATCTTGCAAGCCGTTTCCTTCTATTGTAGCAACAGGAATATTGGTGTACGCGCTCTTGAGGGACTCTGACAACAGTTTCTTCTTTATCATATACTATTACATTTATCGGGCACTGTTTGTTTGATGTTTTTATGCTATTCAAACAATGTTCGAACTAAAGTAAAATGTAACCACATCCTTTGCCCGATAAATGTAGTAGGCTATGGCAATCAAGAAAAAGAAATTAAGCACGGCTTTAATCGACAATATTGACCTGATTCAGGATAATATGAAGCCGGCGACAGAGGCTAGGAATGGCCTATTGTCAAGGTATGACAGACAATTCCTATTCACAGGCTATGGGTATACCGCCACCAGTGAGAATCCCGATAAGTTAGAGAATGGAATTGTGTATCTAAATGGCTTTAACTCCGGAGGCGTATTTCCCGCCTCTAATGGACTTTGTCTAAAAGCACAATACATGGGTTCCTGTCTATATATAGGGTATTTCAGTAACAAGATTATGATTAGAGCATTGAGGGATGGAGTAGATACAGGCTGGAAGGAAATAGTTACCAAATAATAGGTCTATTCACTAATGTGGATATTAAGAATAATCATTCCGCAATCACTTCAAAGCCATCAGTTCCGTCTTGATGGCTAATGTCTTCAACAAACGAAATGGTCGAAATGTAATTAATCGTGTGCCATAGGCTTGCCCGGGTGATAGCCAATATCCTTCCATCCTTCAAAAATACTTTGATAGGAGGATTTCCGCCGTCCAGCGTAATGATTTTAGCTGAAACTCTGTTACCATTGTTGGCATCTTCATGTACTCTTATAATGTATGTACCAGCATCCATTCTGGAACCTTCTATATGTCCTAACGACAATAGAATGAAGCCTAATTGCATTCCTCCGGGAACAGCTCCAAAAATAAATAAACCAGATTGCATGTTACCCATTAACGTCTGGGGCATGAATCTCTTGTCTATCGGAGTCATCATTCCAGGGGTTGTCCTCGTAGCTACTGGTATTTCGCTAACCATCTTACTCCAGTCCACATCTTTTAATAGCTTCTTCTTGATTGCCATATCTATTACTTTTTACGGGCACTGTTTGTATGCTATTATTACAGTGCTGGAATGTCGGCCGAAACTCGGTAAAATCGACCGACATTCTTTGCCCGATAAATGTAATAGTATATGGCTATAAAGAAGAAAACTCTGAACCACGCGTTAAACAATCTATATTCCATCAATGTACTCTATGACGGAGTATCCATTATGTTTCATCGAATATCAGACAATTTTCCGGTGGCAGTCCAGCCGAATGAGTGGGTGAGATATCAGAATAACGGTGAAATAGCTAATGGAGTTATGATAGTCGAAGGTGGTCGGATTCTGGTGGTTGCTCCTACTGAAGCCACGCTATACTGGAGTCGTGAAGCCGTAAGCGCGGGCGGAATGACCACCACTGACCGAGTAACAGCACTTAACGATTGGAGTGGTAAAGTCAACACTGCTGTACAGATTACACATAATGAATGTAATACAGAGAACTGTGCACCCGGATTTTGTACATCCTACCATCGCTCCAATCTCAATGGCAAAGGATTGACGACCGGGAAATGGTGGCTACCGTCACTGGGCGAACTAATGATGATTCGCGCACATAAACATCAGATCAATTATGCATTATCCATGATTAATGGCGCCATGCAGTTGCGTGGAGAGTGGTACTGGAGTAGTACTGAACACAGTGCGGGGGTTGCATGGGGGTTAGTCCTAGGAAATTGTTACGCGAGCAACATCTCAAAGGTTCATTATCAGTTCGGGGTTAGGCCTGTATCAGAACTCAGACCTTAGTAGGATATCTGTGCTATTTCTGTGAAGCCTTCTGTACCATCTATAATTTGGGGATCATGTACAAATGGGATAGATGATATAATTGATATGTTCTGCCACAATGTGCCACGGCTAATAGCTATTATATTTCCTTGGGCGTAGACTTTGAACGAGCTGATATCCGAAGCTGCTCCTAGATTCAATACTTTTGCTCGAACTGTCCGCAAATTGCCGTGACGATACAATCGTATCAGGAAGCATCCATCGACACTCGTATCATTCTCCATCTTTCCCAATGCTACGAGCATCATACCTATGGTTTGAACAAATTCACCCAGCACCCATAGTCCAGCTACATTATTCCCCATAACCGGTGCTAAATGGTATTGCATAAGCAATTTGGATGCCAATCCATTTTGAGATTTTGAAGCAATCGGTAGAGCTTCACTTAACAGTTTCTTCCTAATCATACTATTACATTTATCGGGCGTTTGAAATACATCAAGAATCGCCCATGGTTAGACATTTTATTTATTCGCTAATTTGTAAAAGAAAATAGTCTATCAATAATCATTAGAAAACACACCGTAATCCGGGTTTGTCACGATCCACTGGATACCAGAATCAAGACCATTGAGTGGAATCGCTATCAGCTCCACGAGCCGATTGCTCTCAGGCTGGAATGTAGTTGGCACATCAAAACTTCCCGGCTTCGAGAATCTAGCAACCAAAGCCGTATTACCAGACATCCGAGTAATCATCGGTTCATAGATGAGGAGCCTCATTCCTGCATACTCGGGGGTCATCGGCAGCCGGACATAGCGGGTCTTGCTCATATAATAGTTACCCAGAACAATGTTACACCCATATTTCAATGGATCCAGCATACCGCCATTCCCTACATCTTCTGCATCGAGCCTGACAAACGGAGAGTAGGCTACTGTCGACCGGATTGTCCCCGATATCTCTGCTCCTTCTGCTATCAGCTTCAGTAGCTTCATTGTCCCGGATACCCAGTCTATGAGGATATTTGGGGTGAATGTGCCGTCGGCGAAGTTCCGGTAGTCAGCTGACGGCTGTCCCTGTGCATCGACTCCCTGCTGGGAGATAGTATAGTTGTCCCAAAACACCGACTTACCGATCAGCCCCAACCGCGCCATAAGTAGTTCCACAAAAATTGCCCGGTACTGTTCCAGTGGAATCCAAGTCGCATGCTCCCCGTATGCCGCATAATCAGCTTGCGGATCCACGTTCGTAACACTACCCGTACGGTTCATCACATAGTAGATTCCTCCCCGCAACACATAGGGAGCAACGTCGTCAGAGCTGGTATAAGTCGCAGCCGGTATCCATTCACCAGCCGGGTACGGGAGCCTACCCCGCTTGCCTGTCCGGACATATCTCACTTCGGTCTGTTTGCTCGCGATGCTCATAACTCTGTCATGATGGTTAGACTTACGTTTCCACTCGCCTGGCGACACATGCCCTCGGTCACGGAAAACGATGCCTGTGCCGTACGGGCTGTCGAAGGGTTGAGCACGTTCCCAGCCGCATCAAGGGCGGTGAAGAAGAACTTCGTATCCTTGAATTTCGCCGTTGAGCCTCTTTTCACAAGCACCGGGGCGTAGGTAACCGTCCCCCCACTGCCTTCCTCGATAGTCTCGCTTGCCGGATCCGGATTGGATAGTATATCAAGCGGATCGCTTGCATCGACTACCGTCTGCACGTCCGTTCCGATAAGTGTGCCGTTCTGGAATACCTCGACCATGAACTGCCCGGAGGAGTTCACCATGTTATTCGTTACGGCAAGTGTCTGTCCGGTCTGCCCGGATAGAACCTGCCAGACTCCTCCCTGCAGCGCATACCACTTGTAGGTTAGCCCTGCGCTCAACTGGTCGCTCCCCAACCACGCCACAGATTTCAATAAGCAGCTCTGTCCCTGGTCCGTCAGGGTAAAGAAATGGTTATCGCCGGCCATGATGGTGACACGCTTGGCATTGCCCACTCCCACTGTTATCGGAATTGAGTAGATCGCCTGGATCCTGTCACTCGTGTTACCCACACCAACGGCGGCTTCAGCTTTCAAGAGGCAAGCTGCTCCACCAGATGCTTTCACTAGGTTCTTCCGCAAGCGTAGCGCATAGTAGTTCTGCATACCGGCGGCATAGGGGACGTTTTCGAAGTGTCCTACCTCTCCACCGAAAGAGTTTGTCGAGAGCCGGTCTGGACCGAAGGTCAACTTCGTCCCGTTGAAGTACCAGTCGACTGCTGTAGGTACTACCACCCCCTGCGACACAAGCGACGAGGTGATGATGAGTGACAACATAGGACGCAGCGTCACGTAGTCCGGGGAGATGGTCTCCGGACGGTCGCTCGTTCCCTGGTATTCCTGGAAGAGGTCTCCCAGCGACGATTGGATGCAGGGCATGAAGACATTTCCGCGGCGCGTGTATTGTACCTGCCGCACTGAACTGGCCTGGCTCATGCGTCACCTCCTTCCTCTTGCGATCCCGGTAGTTCCTTAGCGGACAGTTCTGAACTCTCCGTTTTACTGTTTCCATCCTGCAATGCCGGAAGTTCTTCGATAGACGGGGTTCTGTCCTCTTCCTGCCGGTATTCTTCAGGAGTTGTCACCTTGACCGGGTATTCAGTCGAACCGTCAGTCTCAGCCTTGGCATCTTGTGGTGTCAGGGCTGCACCGCCCACTCGGGCGGCACGGTCGAATATGGTGTCACCTGCAATGCGGTCAAGGTCTGCCTGCCAGAGCAGGACACATCCATCAGCTGTCCGATTTCGGAGCGCCGTCACTCCCAGGGCGTCTGCCACGGGGAGAGTTACTTTGATATAATATGCCATAATAATATAATAGGTTAATTATTCTCTAAATCTATTCATTCTCGCGTTGGAAAAGGAACGATCCGTCCTCATCAGTGAGATAGCTGCCGTCGTCGTCCACAATGACTGCCATGGGACCGCGGTCATCCACATCCATACGCAGTGACATTCCCTCCATGTAAGCAATGGACGGACTCAGCCCCTCACCGACCAAGGTATAGACTGTCGCTGCCCGGGCACGGACCAGCCACGTCACCTTCAACCGTTCCTCAACGATCGCATCGGGCAGCACGCCCTGCGCATCACGGACGATGACCTTGGGTTTCAGTGTCCGCAAATCACCGGGGACACCGGTAGGAGCTCCCTGCCAGTCGGCTTCTAGCTTCGGAAGCCTCCGTCGAAGCGTAGTCGTGACAGTTGGGCTATCCGGTATCGGTGCGTCCGGCGGCGTGCCGTCGGGGTTGTAGGTGGCACGACAGACGTAGGTCATTGAGTTGCCCATGTAGTCCATGTCGACGGTGAGGGTGTTCCCTGATACCGTCTCCACCTCCCAGTCGTTATCCCCATTCCCGTCGGTAATGGCTTCCTCCTCCCCGGTGTCAAGCCGTCGGAACCAAAAGTAGCGCGCATGGGTGGAGGCGGTGATGTCGAGGTCGCCCGCAAGGAGACGTGCAGTAAGGATGCGTCGCGAAGGCTGCCGCAGTGGATTCCACACCACCGTAGCCGGACTGTCCAGTGTCAGCACGGGCGCGGGTATCGTGGCATCGCTCACCGGAATGACGGTGGAAAGTCGGAACACATAGACCTGACCTGTCCGCGTATCAATGTACTCGGCATAGAACTCCAGCCCCAGTGGGGTTATGACGGACGAGTTGCACTTCACCCTGATTCGTCCCTTCGCATCGCCGTCCTGCACCACCTCATAGCGGGCATTCCCCGGTTCGATGAGTCGACGAATTGTACCCTGCACCTCGTACCACTTCATGTTCGTTAACCGCGCATTCACCACACCCGAGGGGGTATACCGGTCCGGATCAGTAGCCGTGATGCGTGGGAAAAGTACGAGCGGTGTCAAGGTGTAGTCAGGCGTGAACTCGCCCGTGTCCGCCGACCAAATCTGGCGGCGCGGCACGCTGCCCACCACCTCGATGCTGCCCGATGTACGCAATGGGGTGAAATTGATGTCAATGCGTTTGATATTGCTAGTTATTGCCATAATCAGAATGTTATCGTTGTTTCACTGTGTCTTGTCTCATTGCCGTCGCGCAGGGTGGCAGTGCACCGGAAGGAGCATACACCCTGCTTTCGGAATTCCAGTCCCAAGTCGTCGGGCGTGAGAAGCAATCGTTTCCCAGTCGCAGCATGCTTCACCGCCCAGGCATTGTCCTCGCTGACGCTGCCCGTGTCACGTGCCCAGCTGATGTCCTCATCCTTCAGATGGTGCGTCACGTCCCGGTTGTACAGGATTCCGTGGACGGTGAGTGTCGTAAACGGCACATCGGACGTGAGCTGCGTGTCATCGAACGCCCAACCGGCGGAGCTATCGATGTCGATGCTGAACGTCGGGTTCCCCTCAATCATAGCCCAGCCCAGGGAGGCATAGCGAGGCTCGTCGGTCGTCCCTGTCACAAGGCAGCGCCAGCGGCATCCGTAATGCCACACCGTGTCGACGGTATCCGTGCCCACGGTATAGGGGTTGTCGCTCTGTGCCACCTCCAGCGACCAGAATCCGCGGTCGTTGAGCGTGACGACGGGTGTACCTTCGTAATCAATGCGCAGCAGGTCTTGTATGGCCATGCCCCGGCAGTAGACGTAAGAATGCAGGTAATTGATGGGCAGGTTATCAAACAGCGAGAGACGTTTCAGCTTACCTATTATAATAGAATAGTTGCGTTCCTCTAGGATGGGCTTGGTCACGCCGTCAAGCATACAAATGTAGCCCTCATAGCTGGAGAGATACCAGAATCCCTGCCGCTCTTCATTGGTGGCATTGCCCCGCCGTGTAACCACCATACCAACCTCCGGCAAGTGGTTTGTACCGCCCGGCACTTCATTGTCCGGGTAAGGCAGGACGGAAAGCGTGTTGGCCGTCTGGTTGACCGACAGCACACGGAACCACGCATCGTAATACTGCCCGCCTCCTTGGTTCAGGGCATTCACCGAGCCATAG
>ENA-OPSH01001394-OPSH01001394.1-human-gut-metagenome-genome-assembly--contig:-NODE-1394-length-10692-cov-2.479553_pt1 | contig 10692 bp, 8 predicted proteins | sample MGYA00241802_ERZ501895 | MGnify/ENA primary metagenome ERZ501895 (study PRJEB25962, sample SAMEA2042304) | human gut metagenome | biome: human gut; feature: human-associated habitat; material: faeces...
CATATCCTTAAGCACTCTCTGTACAGGGCGAAGTCCTGTGCCGTGGAGTGGTGTGTAAACAATCTTGATATCCTTTGCCATAGCCTTGATGATCTCAGGATGAATAGAAAGCTTACGAAGCTCTCCGAAATATCCTTCCTCAACCTCATCAGAGATGACATTGTAAAGGCCTGCCTCAATAGCAGCAGCCTTGTCCATAGTCTTAACCTGGTCAAACGATGTAACCTTTGCCACCTCAGCCATGATGCTTGTATCATGAGGTGGAGTAACCTGTGCGCCATCCTCCCAGTAAACCTTGTATCCATTGTACTCACGAGGATTGTGGCTTGCTGTGATAACAACACCGGCTATTGTGCCAAGTGTCCTTACTGCGTATGACAGCTCAGGAACAGGCGCAAGCTGTGGGAACACATATGTCTTGATTCCGTTTGCTGCAAGGCAGAGTGCTGTGGCATCTGTGAACTCATCATGCATATTACGTGAGTCATGCGCGATTGCAACGCCTCTCTTTACTGCGCCCTCTCCCTGTGAAAGTATGTAATTGGCCAGTCCCTGTGTAGCCTGACGGACTGTGTATATATTCATCCTGTTGGTGCCGGCTCCTATTACACCACGAAGACCTGCTGTACCAAACTCAAGTGTGCGATAGAATCTGTCCTCTATCTCCTTATCATCACCTGCGATAGCCTTAAGCTCAGCCTTTGTAGCCTCATCAAAATATGGGTCTGTGCACCATTTTTCGTACTCCGCTCTAAAATCCATTTATATTAACCTCCTGTATCAGCTAGTAAATAAGCCTATTAATGTTAACTATACCGATTTTACCACATTAACGTGCATTTGAAAAGTTTTAGTTCCTTAATATTTTTTTAAACACAAGGCTCCTCATCCAAAGTGGCATCATACAGACAACAAGCTGTGCCGAAATCGTAACAAAATAATCGGCTGCGCTTATGGTCCCTGTCTTTAAAATACGTTTTCTTCCGGCTTTGTATTTAAGGAAATAATCAAAGCCGCCACGCCTCCTTAGCATATCATCACCGGTTCTGGCATACACAAGAGTCTCACCTATATTTGCCATACGGCAGTGATTTCTGATCATATTCGCCCAAAGAAGAGAATCCTCCATAAGCAGACAATCCTGATAATTGCCTGCAGCAAGCACTGCAGACCTTTTGTACATAACAGTCATGTGATTGAACGCATCGCGCTTTCTCTGATACTGCTTTATCACATAATTCCCAAGAGGCACTGTCCTCTCTGATAAAATATTATGCGTATCATCGGAAAACTCGCTGATGTAGCCACCTATGATATCAAGCTTTGGATTTTCCGAAAAAGCATTCAGCTGTCTTTCAAACCGGTCAGGCACACATATATCATCCGTGTCCATCCTGGCCACAAGCTCATTAGAGCAATGCTTTATGCCTTCAGCAAGGGCAAGACCGAGCCCGCTGTTTTTTTCAAGCTTTACCGTAACAAAATTTATCTCCGAAGGCCTGCATTCATACTCACTGATTGCCTCATAAAGCTCATCTGTCAGCCTGCCATCCTCCACCAGCACTATCTCGTCCGGTAAAACAGTCTGTGAATATATGCTTTCCATACACTCCCTGAAATACTCAGGCTTTTCCTTGTAATAAATTGACAGTAATACTGAAAATTTGACTTTATTCATAAGTATCATCCTCCCAGACAAGCAGACTAATGTATTACCGCAAGCACAGTCTCTATGCACAGTCTAATATCATTTATCAGTGAAAATCTCTTAAGATACTTAAGATTGTACCTCATCTTGCCCGGCAGCACCTTGTGGATATATGTGTAATCCACATCATCAGAAGCCTCAAGAAGCCTGTCCTCATCCTTATACCTGATGCTTGCCTCACTTGTGATTCCGGCAGGCATCAGAAGTGTTGCCATCATCGCAGGTGTATATGCCATGACATACTTCTCCACCTCAGGTCTTGTGCCAACAAAGCTCATATCACCACATAGCACATTTATGAGCTGCGGAATCTCATCAAGCCTGTACTTTCTGATGACAGCGCCGACTCTTGTGATTCTTGAATCCCCACCGACAGTCACGAGTGAGCCCTTTTTGTCAGCGTCATTCACCATGGTTCTGAACTTGAATATGCGAAACTTCCTGCCATACTGTGTGATACGCTCCTGTCTGAAAAAAACAGGTCCTCTGCTATCCACCTTTATCCAGACAGCAAGGACCAGTATAACAGGCGAAAGCAGCACAAGAAGAACAGCGGACATAATCACATCAAAAATGCGTTTGAATACCATGCTTGTCCTCTTTCTGCTCAGATGCCTGTAATATTTAAGTGTAAAATCATTTTTCATGAATGTAGGAATCTCTCCCCATGTTCTCCATCTACTCATGTAAAATCTCCAATAAATTATTAATTATATACTCCACATCCTCATCGCTAAGCTTTGTGTTGAGAGGAAGTGTAATTTCATTCTCATACTGATGATAAGCATTTGGAAAATCAGCTATGTCAAAGCCCATATTCTTATATGCTGTCATCATCGGAAGTGGCTTGAAATGCACATTTGTGGCGATACCTCGCTCCGCCATCTGCACTATAAGCGCATTGCGCCTGTCCACGCCGATGCCCGGTATGCGAAGCAGATACAGATGTCCGCTCGATGTATGCCTGTCTGTAAAATGAGGCACAGTCAAGAGACCAAGCGGCTTAAATGCCGTATCATAGCGCTCTATAATATCACGGCGCCTCTTAAGAAGCCCATCATATCTGTCAAGCTGTACCAGACCAATGGCAGCCTGGATATCAGTCATATTGCACTTATACGAAGGAGCCACAATATCATACTCCCAGTTGCCCTGACCATTCTTGTGGAAAGCATCCTTCGTCTGTCCGTGGAGTGAAAGCAGCATAAACTGCTTGTAGATATACTCATCATCAAAGCCCTCTATAGGTCTCCAGGTGAGTGCTCCGCCCTCTGCAGTGGTCAGATTCTTGACCGCATGAAACGAAAAGCTTGTAAAATCAGCTACATTGCCACACATAATCCGCTCACCGTCTCTCATGTATGAGGCGCCAAAAGCATGAGCTGAGTCAGCCGCCACAATCACACGTCCGATTGCCCTCTGCACATCGTTTGACGGATGAAAAAGAGCCTTTTTTCTTTCCACAATATCCAAAATCCTGTCATAGTCGCAAGGCACGCCTGCAATATCAACCGGCACGATAACCTTTGTCTTTTCTGTAATAGCAGCCTCCAAAGCCTCGTAATCCATCTCAAAGGAATCAGGTGCTACGTCTATAAACTTAAGTGTCGCACCGACATGCACAGCAGGGCTTGCAGATGCAGTATAAGTGTATGCACTTGTGATGACCTCATCACCTGCACCTATTCCTAAGAATCTGAGTATCGACTCAAGACACGCAGTAGCAGAGCCCAGAGCCACAGCCTTATTCGTGCCGCATAGCTTAGCAATCCTCTTCTCAAATTCCTTAGTCCTTGGACCTGTTGTAATCCAGTCGCTTCGTAGCACATCAGCAACAGCTGACACCTCTGCTTCTGTTATATCAGGTGGTGAAAATGAAATCTGTCTTTTTTCCATAGTTATGTTCCTCGCTTCCGGCATAAAATATGCCAAACATCCGGCTTTTACAATCTATATTATGAGCTTCAAAAGATATTTAGTCCTCCAGGTCAGGATGATATGTCTTGACCACAGATGCAACTATCTGCTTGATATCCTTTGCTTCTGAGGTGCATGCCTTCTCGAGCATCTCAAGCTGCTTCTCAAAGAGCTCATCATCCATCTCAATAGGCTCACCCACATGAATCAGCTTGTTTGGAGTCTCCTTAAGACCCTCCTCACTCATCAGCATCTCCTCGTAGAGCTTCTCGCCCGGACGCAGTCCTGTGTATACAATCTGGATATCCACATCAGGCTCCAGTCCCGAAAGCCTGATAAGATTCCTTGCCATATCATCAATCTTGACAGGCTCGCCCATATCGAGTACGAAAATCTCTCCTCCATGAGCATAGAGCCCGGCCTGCAGTACAAGTGCCACCGCCTCCGGAATTGTCATAAAGTACCTAATAATACGCTTGTCCGTCACAGTAACCGGACCGCCATCCTCTATCTGCTTCTTAAATAGCGGGATAACACTTCCGTTACTTCCGAGCACATTTCCAAAACGTACCGCTACAAAATCAGTCCCAGTCTGCCTGTTCATCATCTGTATAACCATCTCGCACAGGCGCTTTGACGCGCCCATGATATTAGTCGGATTGACCGCCTTATCTGTAGAGATAAGTACAAACTTCTTCACATGGTACTCTGCTGCAAGCCTTGAGAGCTTTAATGTGCCAAGCACATTGTTTTTTATTGCCTCATTCGGGCTCTCCTCCATCAGCGGTACATGCTTATGTGCTGCCGCATGATAGATAATCTCAGGATGATATGTCTGAAATACATAGTGCAGCCTGTTGGTATTGCGCACAGAGCCAATCAGCGTCTCCACCCTTACATAAGGATACTTACGCTTCAGCTCCTGCTGTATATCGTATGCATTATTCTCGTAAATATCAAAAATGATAAGAAGCTTCGGGTCCTCTCTGGCTATCTGACGGCAAAGCTCACTACCTATGGAGCCACCGCCACCTGTAACCATAACCACCTTGCCCTGTAAAAATGAATGAATACCATCATTATCCACAACAACCGGATCCCTGCCAAGCAAATCCTCTATACTGACCGGACGCAGATTAGAAACCGAAACCCTGCCGTCCACCATCTGATATATTCCCGGAACCACAGACACATCACAGCCGGTATCCTTACAAATATTGAGTATATCCTTCCTGTCCTTACCCGATGTGGAAGGTACAGCATACACAATCTTTGTGATATCATACTTCTCAACCATCTCCGGAATGTCGTTTCGATTGCCGACAATAGGCACGCCGTCTATGAAGCGGCCGAGCTTCGCCGGATTGTCATCTATGATACAGCAGGCCTTTGTGTGCAGATGTGAGCTCATGATAAGCTCTCTGATAAGCATCCTGCCCGCATTTCCTGCTCCTATAATCATGACTCTCTCATCACCGTTTGCAAAGCCTCTCTGCTCAAGCATCTTCTGGCCTGTCCTGATAAATCTGTACGCAAACCGGCACGCTGTGCACAGTGCAAAGCTGAGCATCAGTCCGATAATCCAGAAGGCATACGGCATCTTAATCTCATACACCTCATGAATGATAACGCACAGAACCGTAAGCACCAGAAAGGCACCAATAATATGCATAAACTCATTGATGCTCGCAAAGCGCCATATACTGTGATACAGCCTGAAAATATAAAACACCACAAGTGAAATCACCATAAACAATGGCACAATGTGCAGATACCCCTCCAAAAATGAGAGCGGAATATGTGAATATGAAAACTCAAACCTGATCATCAAAGCGAAAAAGAATGAGATTGCAATAATACACATATCAACAAATGCAAGAACCAATGCCCTGAAAACCCATTGCTTGTCATTGCCCATGTATGAATCCGGCTTCTCCGGACCATCGCATTTTGTTTTGTCTTTTAGATTATTTGTATCTTTTTTCATGTCAAGTCTATTACTCATATAGAATTTTCTCCTTTTGTCCTACACTGCAAAAAGCAGCTTCTATATCCCTATGCAAATCAACTTCTCATAAACTGCATTTAAATTTACGCTTTATTATACCATACACACACTATTATAGTTCTTATTATTTTATTAAATATACCACATTTAGCGATTTTTGAAAACAAACAGCTTGCTTATGACATAGTTGAGCACAACCACAACCACCTGTGCTGCAAGCTTCACCCACATGCTTGGATAGTCCAAAAGCGTGATAAAAATAAAGATAATAGCCTCTTCAATAACCAGTGTGATAAATCTGCCACTGAAAAAAGCAAACATCTGTACTAAAAACGCCGTCTTTGTCGGCGTAGCAACCTTAAACACCCACTTCTTGTTGGTAACATATGAGAAAAGTACAGCAAACACCCATGCCAGCGCATTCGCAATCAGCTCATTGATTCCAAACAAAACATTAAAAATAGCATATGCGCCTATGCTGATCACAAAGGTCATATTGCCAAAAACCGCGTATAAAACAAGCTCCTTAAACTCCTCTTTCCTGTTTCGTATTATAATATTATCCATTTCTCCACCTATGTGACAGGCTATATAACTCTGTCGTAATTTATACGTGTAAGTTGATAGTAATGTTAATTTGCGATTTTTATATAATAACTGCATAGCCAAAATAAGTCAATATGTGATATGATATCTGCATGAAAAAGAAAACACAAAAAAACAAGAGTATAAAACTAAACTACATATATAATGTGAGCTACCAGATACTCACACTGATCACACCGCTTATCACAGCGCCGTACCTCTCGAGGGTGCTTAAGGCAGACGGAATAGGTGCATACAGCTATACCTACTCACTGGTATCATACTTTATCATGTTTGCCGCACTGGGCACTGTAAACTACGGAAACAGGGAAATATCATACCTGCAGGAGGACAGAGCAAAACGCACCAAAACCTTCTGGGAGATAGAGCTTCTATCCGTCATCAGCGTGATTGTGTGTCTGTGTGCATATATGGTATTCACACTTGCATTTGGGCACTCACCGCTCAAAAAGCACCTGCTATTGATTGAAGCCGTGTACCTGATATCAGTTGCTTCTGATATCTCCTGGCTGTTTCAGGGACTTGAGGAATTTGGCAAAATAGTCGGTCGAAACGTGATTTTTAAAATCATAAACATTGCTTTTATCTTCATCGCCGTACGCTCAGAGAGTGATTTGCTCATATATGTGGCAGGAATATGTCTATTAGAGCTTTTTGCCAATATATCCATCTGGTTTTACCTGCCTCAATATGTTGACAGACCAAAGCTTAAGGAGCTTAAGCCATTCTCTCATCTAAGGGCTACACTCACACTCTTTGTACCTACAATAGCTACAACCATATACACAGCGCTTGACAAAACCATGCTCAACAACATAACAGGCAGCATGACAGAAAACGGCTACTATGAGCAGGCCAATAAGATATCCAAAATGGTTCTCATGCTCGTAACCTCACTCGGTACTGTGATGCTTCCAAGAATAGGAAGAGCCTTCAGTGAAAATAAACCAGACGAAGTAAAAGCCCTCCTTTATAAGAGCTTTCAATTCGTCTGGTTTATAGGTCTTGCCCTGTGCTTTGGCCTGATAGGCATCGCACGCAATTTCTCGCCATGGTTTTTTGGTCCGGGATATGAAAAGGTGCCATATCTCATCATGATAATGGCTACACTGTTGCCGATTATAGGCTTAAGCAATGTAATCGGTATACAGTATCTGGTAACAACCAAGCGTGAAAGCCTGCTGACACGCTCAGTATGTATCGGAGCCAATTTTGTCATGAATATGATTCTCATACATCAGCTCTATTCATACGGTGCAGCCATAGCCTCTGTCATCTCGGAGGTAATAATAACTGCCGTACAGCTTTACTTCATACGAAATGAGCTTAGCATCCCAAAAATATTTTCTCTATCGTGGAAATATCTCATATCAGCAGTCTGTATGCTTATAGTACTGCTGCTCATGGATGCAAGGCTGTCAGTCAGCTTCATGATTGTGACCGGATTTATAGTCTATATGGTGCTGCTTGTACTGATGCGTGACGAGATGGTATGTGAAGGCATAAGGCTCATCAAAGCCAGAATCAAATGCCACTAAATAATACCATTCTGCAACGCTTAATTCCCCGGCAGCTTCACTTATTTGGCTGCCTCATACTCTCCAACCACCTGTGCCTCTCCTCTGTCAGTATATTCTCTTGCCATTTTCAGAGCTTTTTTAGTCCTCTTCACAGACTTTTTCCATCTTGAAAGCTCTGATTTTGCCGTATCAGACTTTATACCATATTGATTCACAGCCATATCGCCAATATATGCCGTAAGCTTTTTGGCACCATAAGCATTCAAGTGCTCAAAATCAGCGAAGTCATGGGAATCATCTATCCCTACAGAGCTATCATAATCAGTACTCAGATCAAGAAAATCGTATCCATACTCCTTCGTTATACTTTCAATCTGCTCAAGGCCCGACTTATCAGCCGCCTGTGTCTCATGAGGTGGCTGCAGCAACAGCACATGCTCTATGCCAAGCTTATTGCAGTACGAAAGCAGCTCCTTAAGATATGCCCTGCACTCATCAGTCAGCACATATGCTTCTTTAGTAGGCTGTCCGATATTTGCCAGATTGTCACGGCCTCCGGTGATGCCTGTTTTTGAATAAAAGCCCTTCAGATAGCCTCCACCGCTGAGCCTCATATAGGCGCGAGTGACAAATGAGGTATACACCGCCTCAGGGTCCTTCCAGTTGCCATGATACTTCTCCAATGGAAAATAAAGGGTATCCGATATGTTATCCTTCACCTTTTCATCATCCTTATTGATATTTTTAGGAATAGTCTTTACCGTGTCAAGCTTGTTCTGTGACATAGGCATATTGTCAATCCACTTTCTCAGATAAACCTCATCAGTCAGATTCCAATTGCCCTGACTAAATGCAGAAGCATTGATTACAAGAAGCTTCGGCTTCTGTCTCTTCACAATCTCCGTGACGATGGACTTGTACATATTGCATGGCACAGCTCCTATTGAAAGATTGCACGACTTAAGGCCATACTCCTCCCACGCCAGAGCCGGCGCATAGCCCGTGTATACCTCACTTGGTCCAATCATGACCATATCAAGGCTGTTCTTTGGCTCTGCGTAAAAGCCATATATATTTTCAATATCGCTGCTGTCAATGGCAATAAATGCCTTTGATACTATTTGCATGAGCAATAGGAGGACTATTGCAAATGCAGGGATTTTAATAAATTTCATGGTGTTTCCTTTTCTATTGAAACGCTTTATTTTGATATTTTTTCAGTAAACACTATATAGTATAGCGGATTAGTATTAAAAAACAACACCCTGATTCATATTTATCATTTTCTGATATGAAGCTGTTTACCCGGGTAGAATATAAAATCGATAAGCCTGATTTTCTTTATGATACACTCATACAATATCCAGCATATAGCAGTGCTTCCTGCAAATCCACATATACACTGCAGCGCCATATTGGTTATACCGGCCCTGTTCAATATAATCCTGATTCCACCTACAAATATCACATTCATCGCATAAAACGGCATGCTGTCACGGCCGATAGTCTGTAACCATTTAGGGAAATCACAATACCCTGATAAAAAATAGTTTACTGCAAATATAAATACTGTTACTATACAGGCGGTAAGCCGCTCAAACAGACTGCTGAAAATGGGATTGCTGCTCATGTCATCCTGTAATACTATGCCGGACGCCTCTACAAGCGCACTCATAACGGCAAGGCTCAGCACAGCATATCTATTATCCAGTTTATCAAGCCACTTCTTAATCAGGCATCCCAGATAAAAGTACATCTGAAAGCCGGCTATGTAGTTAAAGCCCTCATAGTGAAAGCTGCCATAGCATGTGAAAGCAATTATTAAAAACAGCACAAATAAAAGCTCCATTTTATAATTAAAATGTGGCAGAAGCCTCGCAAACACATAATCAACCATATACGCAACACAATATAAGAGAAACAGTGCGTATAAATACCATAAAAACTCTATCGGCTTCCACGGTATGCTTATCAGGCTGCTAACGGAAACCGGCTCCCTTATCAAATTTGAAAGGACAAATTTAATAATCCAGTAAATAACTGAAATCATCACGTAAGGCAGCAGGATATTAAATGCTTTATGACCTATCCGGCTAAAAATGCCTTGTGAAGCATTCCCTACATATTCACTGTATAAGAAGCCTGAAACTGCGATAAAGCAAGGCATGTGAAAGCTGTATATTACATTTGCAATACCATTCATTGTATCATCAAATGAATACATGTCTGTCAGGCCCAATGTAGTGTGACCTAAAATCACAAATAAAATAAGGATGCCCTTTATGAAATCAATTGTTTTATCTCGTGTGGTGTTGGTTTGCATGTTATGACCTTTCCTTAAACACAACCAGCTTACTAATCACATAATTCAGCACAATAACAATAACCTGCGCAATCACCTTAATCAGCATACTATTAAACCCAAGCCATGTGATAAACACAAGCAATATAGCTTCCTCAACAACCAGTGCACTCACTCGCCCTGAATAAAACACAAACATCTGCTTTATAAATGCCTGCTCACTATCAGTCGGTGACTGAAATACCCAGACACGATTCGTCAGAAATGCAAATATAACAGTTATAATCCATGAAAGAATATTGGCAATGAGCTCATTTATTCCCATACCAACATTAAAACATGCATATGTAGCTATGCTCACAATAAAGCTCAATCCACCAAAAAATAAATACAATAGCATCTCTTTGTACTTCTTGTAGAATGGATTAAAAATCCTAAGTATAGGTAATTCCATTAATTTATCAAATACTTTCATTCCACCAATCAATCCTGTAACAATTACAATTTTTACCGATGGACACATTAATGGTAATGTTACATACATAAATTTTTTCAGTCCATTGGCTCCATCAATTTCTGCCGCCTCATAAAGATCTGGTGAAATACTCTGTAAGTTTGCAAGGAAAATAAC
>ENA-OPSH01001396-OPSH01001396.1-human-gut-metagenome-genome-assembly--contig:-NODE-1396-length-10681-cov-2.502070_pt1 | contig 10681 bp, 6 predicted proteins | sample MGYA00241802_ERZ501895 | MGnify/ENA primary metagenome ERZ501895 (study PRJEB25962, sample SAMEA2042304) | human gut metagenome | biome: human gut; feature: human-associated habitat; material: faeces...
ACCACGCATCACAACTTTTACGCCACTACCGGGACCGGATGAACTGTTGTTAATCTGCACACCGGCAGCCTTACCGGCCAATGAACTCATGAAGTTGGAGCTCTTTACGGCAGTCAGTTCATCGCCTTTCACCTGCTGAACGTTATACGTCAACGCCTTTTCAGCACGCTTGATACCCAAAGCTGTCACCACAACTTCTTCCAGCACTTCGGTATCTTCATTCAACACAATGTTTAAAGGATTAGCATTAGCTACCGTCACAGACTGACTGGCATAGCCAATATACGAGAATTCAAGAACATCACCCATGGAAACTTTCAAAGAGAATTTTCCATCCAGGTCAGTTACCGTACCATTAGTAGTACCTTTCACCAGTACACTTACACCAATCAGAGCTTCTCCCTTGGTATCTTTTACAGTACCGGAAACACTGATTACATTGTCTTGTACTTGACTGACAGTATGAGAGTCGGATGCATATGCACTCCCACCACTTGCAAGTAACAAAAAGCTAAAAAGCAGGCAGAAACCTTTGCGATTCAGATTTGTTTTCATTCAGTAATAAATTTAAAATTAAAAGTTATAAACAGATAATATTCTATTATATTTACACATAAGAACTCGTTATCGCACAAAAATCAAAACACTGTAAATAATAACAGCATCAACAACAAATTCGAAATTTGATTAAAATTTTCGTTTTACACCCATTATTCAAGGTTTAACGCCACAAATATACACACTATAAGCAAATATGCAATAAATTATATGTTAAAATTGAAAGAAGACGCCAAGATGATAGTGGATAATTTATAAATACAAATTATAATATTAATATGATACATATATAATAAACGAACCATAAATAAGTCAAAACAAACTAATAAATAGCAGATTAGACACGCCAATCTTTTCATTAAAGTTCTATCTACTTGTAAAAATGATGTAGGATAAGAATAATATTCATGAATGCTAACCCCATATTTCCCAATATACAACCTGCGATCAACAAAAAAACACATATAAGACGATAACGGTATAGCGAAGACATAACAATAAAATCGCCTAAATCCTCCCCAGGTTTATGAGCCTTAGCACATTCCTTAGGGTAAGATTTAAGCGATTCTATAAGGAGAAGACACTCAGAATTAATTCTCCTCCTATTTGATAATAACCGGAAAAACTATCCGATGATGATTTCTTTTTAAATAATTCCTTTCGCGGAAAGGTAACGTTCAGCTTCAATAGCAGCCTTACAACCACTTCCCGCAGCAGTAATAGCTTGACGATAATGCGGATCAGCAACATCACCTGCCGCAAAGACTCCGGGAACTTTTGTACGCGGGCTATCGCCATCCGTAATAATATAACCCACTTCGTCCGTATCAATATAATCTTTGAATATATCGGCATTCGGTTTATGACCGATAGCGAGGAAGAAACCGTCGATAGGCAAGCTATAACGTTCTTCGTCAGGTTCACCCCAACGTTTCACCAGATTTACACCTTCCACTCCATTATCACCATATAAACCGACAGCGTTGTGTTCGAAAAGAACTTCAATCTTCTCATGCTTCATCACACGCTCCTGCATAATCTTCGATGCACGCAGGTAAGGTTTGCGAACCACCAGATATACTTTGGATGCCAGACCAGCCAGATAGATCGCTTCCTCACAGGCTGTATCTCCACCGCCCACCACTGCAACGACTTTCTTCCGGTAGAAGAAACCGTCACAAGTAGCACAAGCGCTAACTCCCATTCCGGCGTATTTCTTTTCGTCTTCCAGCCCCAGGTATTTGGCCGTAGCACCGGTAGAAATGATCAATGCTTCCGTTTCAATCACCTTATCACCGTCAATCGTTATTTTATAAGGAGCTTTGCTCAAATCTGCCGCTGTAGCAATACCGAAACGGACGTCTGTTCCGAAACGGCTGGCTTGCGCACGCAAATCTTCCATCAACTGCGGGCCGCTGATACCTTCCGGATAACCGGGAAAATTCTCCACATCCGTAGTCGTTGTCAACTGACCACCGGGCTGTAACCCTTCATAAAGCACCGGACATAAGTTGGCACGTCCTGCATAAATCGCTGCCGTGTATCCGGCAGGCCCTGATCCTATAATCAGGCACTTAACTTTTTCTATTTCTGCCATTTTATTATACCTTTATTGTTTTGTTATTCAATAACATCTTATCTCAAGTCTATAATCTCCGCACCCGGATACTGCTTCCTGTCAAAGGCGAAAACACTATCCGCATAATTCTGCCGGGTCTGATAACTCATAACGGTGATTTCATTACGTGTCTGCTGACCGCGTTGTTGAAGCAGAATATACAGAGGTTCATAAGTATCCTTCGTCACAAAAAGAGTGATGCGTTCCAATTCCTGTTTCTTATCCTTAGCCGTCAGAATCACTTCCCAAACTGCTTTTCCACGAAATGTTTTCGTCGTTCCCAGCTTGTAAGAGAATCCTTTCTGATACATATAAAGAAATGTATAGGGATTAATCTGCTGCAATTCTTCCTGAGTCGGGCTACTGACATTCACCTCATCATTCTTTGCTACATAGCTCCACTGCGTTTTCCCGTCAAACCATGTGACCACATCGGAAGTTTTCAACACGAACTTCCCCCCTTTCAGTTGGATAGTTCCGTTCTCTGCTCCTTCCGCAAGACCGTTCGTCACCGCCTTTACAACAAAATCCGCTTTCACACCGCCTGCTTTCCGAAAGGCATCCGCTGTCCTATCAAGAACAGCTTTAGCCTGCGACTGCTGTTGTTGAGCAATCACAGGCAATGACAGTAAAGCTATTAAAACACTAAAAATGTATTTTCTCATTTGATTAATAAACGATCTGTTATTGTAAATTGTTCAAACGCATTTCAAGATCATTATCGTCGATGCAGAGTACATCACGAGCCTTGCTTCCCTGTGTGGGTCCAACGATTCCCGCCTTTTCAAGCTGATCCATGATACGTCCGGCACGATTGTAACCAATAGCAAATTTACGTTGAATTAACGAAGTGGAACCTTGCTGATGGATGACCACCAAGCGTGCCGCATCTTCAAATAACGGGTCGAGACGTCCCATATCAATGTCGCCCACTTCACTACCGCTGTCTTCGCTCACATACTCGGGCAGGAAGAACGGAGTTGGATAACTCTGCTGACGGGCAATAAACTTCGTGATTTCCTCCACTTCCGGCGTATCGATAAAGGCACACTGCACACGTACCGGATCAGCACCTTGCAGGAAGAGCATATCTCCCTTACCAATCAGGCGGTTTGCCCCCGGACGGTCAAGAATCGTACGGGAGTCCATCATAGCAGATACACGGAACGCAATACGTGCCGGGAAGTTCGCCTTGATCGTACCTGTAATAATGTTTGTTGTAGGACGCTGTGTGGCAATAATCATATGGATACCTACCGCACGGGCCTTCGCCGCAATACGAGAGATAGGCAACTCGATCTCACGTCCGGCCACTGCGATCAAGTCGGCAAACTCATCCACCACTGCCACGATATAGGGTAAGAAGCGATGTCCCTTCTGCGGGTTCAACCGCCGTTCGATAAACTTAGCGTTGTATTCCTTTATATTACGAACATTCGCATTCACCAGTAAACGGTACCGGTCTTCCATCTCGATCACCAACGAGTTCAATGTAGCGACAGCGTCAGCTGGCTCCGTAACGATCGGCTTCTCCGCATTCGGAAGTTTCGCCAGATAATGACGTTCTATCTTGGAATAGATACTAAACTCAACCATTTTCGGGTCTACCATCACGAATTTCAACTCCGATGGATGCTTCTTATATAATAAGGAAGTGATGATCGCATTTAGACCGACAGACTTACCTTGCCCCGTAGCACCGGCTACCAATAGATGCGGTGTCTTACAAAGATCGAACATGAACACCTCGTTCGTAATCGTCTTACCCATCGCCACAGGCAACTCATACTTACCCTCAACGAATCGGCGTGAAGCGATAACAGATTGCATCGATACCGTCTGAGGATTCTTATTCGGCACCTCGATACCGATCGTTCCCTTTCCGGGCATCGGAGCGATAATACGGATCTGCAAAGCGGATAAACTCAAGGCGATATCATCCTCCAAGTTCTTGATCTTAGAAATACGGACACCCGCCTCGGGTACAATCTCATAAAGCGTAACCGTAGGTCCGACTGTTGCCTTGATCGAGGCGATCTTGATATTGAAATCTTCCAAGGCTTGCTTGATCAAGCGTTGGTTTTCTGCCAATTCGTCCCGATTGATCTCCATGCTCCCACTATCATACGCTTTCAGTAAGTCCAAGGTAGGAAATACATAACGGGAAAGATCCAAACGGGGATCATACGTACCCAAGGCCGAAGCATCGTAGGTTTCATCATTACCGGCAGCAACTTCCACCGTGAATCCGGCATCCTCCTCATCCCCTAATTCCGGGGTATTTATCTCCTCTGTCTTTTCGTTTATCGGATCATCGTCACCTTTTGCGATCGTAACGACTAAATCATCAGCAGCAGCTACCTCTTCCTCCTCATATTCTGGTACTGTTTTACGGTTTTCTTTCGCTTCGGCCTTCAACAATTCAGCCTCCGTATCAAACTCTTCGTAATCATTCATTTCCGGTTGTTCATCCGGTTGCTCTACGACAGGCTTAGAGCGAGGAATTACAATATCCTCTTTTTCCGTCTGATCCACTTCAACCTCATCTTCTCGGCCTTCACGTTTCAAACGATTTTTCACCCAACCTAAAGAGAACATACGCTGCAAGAACGGAATAGTCTTCTTACTGGTAAAAATTGCGATGATTAAAAATGAGCCTAATAAAAGCAAGATCGTTCCGGGAATTCCGATATTGGTAATAAACATCTCCGAGATGTAATATCCGTGTTGACCGCCTAGATAAATAAACGTATCCTCATATCCCTTGATAAATATGAAAGCAAAAAACACAGATCCCCAGATCAACGCCGAAGCACTGAACAAGAAACGTCTCAACAAGGATACTTTATTTAAATTCATGAGTTTCGCCCCAACCGATCCCAAGAAAAAGAGGATCATAAAAGAAGAGATGCCAAACCAACGGTTCATCAATAGATCAGACAAATACGCCCCGCGTACGCCCGTCCAATTCTCTACCGATCCTCGATTGGTCAACAAATCCCCTAAAGGAACATTCTCTATTTTACTTTGATCGGCGGCTCCTGTAAAGAAAAACGAAATCAAGGCAAGCCCTACGTAAATGGTTAGTATAGAGATAATCAAACCTGTAATGAAACGGGTCCGTTCATTTGTAAAAAAAGTCTTCAAGGCTGCGAACCAGCTCGGCTCTGTATGATTTTGCTTTGTTGTTGTCTTCTTTGCCATAAATAGTTTCTCAATAATTCTTTTATAACACGCAAATGTACATAGAAAAATCGAGTCTGACGAACCTTTGAAAAAAAGACGTACGTGTTTTCTGAAAAACATGTACATGTTTTCGCGGAAACACGTACATGTTTTTGGGGATAGATTTTAACGGCATTAAATAGATCTGTGCATCTCATGTCCTTCTACATAGATCGCACTATAAGGACGAGATGGACAAAGGTACTCGCAAGCACCACAACCAATACAAGTTTCCGTATTGATCACCGGGATCTTTAACGACTTCGGATCTGCAGGATCTTTCGCCACCATCTGGATCGATTTTGTCGGGCAATGGCGTTCACAATTACCACAACTCATACCGTCCGTATTGACAATACAAAGATCTTTTACCCATACGGCATGACCGATCTGTATAGCAGATTTGTCTTCTTTCGTAATCGGTTTGATCGCTCCCGTCGGGCAAACCTCCGAACATTTCACACATTCCGGACGGCAATACCCTCTATCGAATGCCATCTCCGGCTGCATCAGTTTCATCAGATCCGTAGACGGACGCAGGACATGATTCTCGCAGACAGATACACAAAGCTGACACCCCGTGCAATGTTGGGCCAGATTCCCAATACTCAAGGCTCCGGGAGGAACCAATGACGCCAAACGATTCGGCTCTTTACGTTCTTTAATCGGCGCAAAGCCTCCGTCTTTCTTCATCTCCACATAATCCTCCAGCTTTTTCTGCTGAGCATGCAAAACAGAAGACATGGCTACCAATGCCGTAGCTGACAAGGCTCGACGGCGGGAAACATCCGTAGTGTCCTTCGTTGAGGATTCTTTTACCGAAGTAGCTTTATCAGCCTTGTGTGCCCTCGTATACGAAATCGCGCCTTGACGGCAATTATCCAAACAGTCCATACAAGTCACGCAACGGCTATAATCGATCGCATGATTCTTAGAGTCGATGCAAGAAGCCTTGCATTTACGTGCGCATAATCCGCAACCATTACATTTATCGGTATCAATGCGAGGTTTAAGTAAAGCATACTTCGACAAAAAACCGAGAACCGTACCTACCGGACAGATCGTATTACAATATGTACGTCCATTTCTCCAAGCTAAAATCACCAATATGACAAAGCTCAGAATAGCGATTCCCATCGTAGCCAGGCTACGCACCCATACATCCACCGAATAGAATGCGTAACTATCCATACGTTCTGCGAAATAGGCCAATAGATTGTTGCCCTCTTGATAGATTGGCGCAAATAAATTAGAAGCGATACGCCCATAAGCGCTATAAGGCGAAATCAACGCTACCAAGGAACCGATACCAGCGATACAAGCCAATATAAAAATAACCAAGGTTCCATAACGCACCCACTTCAATGCGGGAGAATAGGAAAAGCGGTATTTCTTCCGTTTACTAGCAAACCACGAAATGATATCTTGCAATACCCCTAAAGGGCAGATAACGGAGCAATATACACGCCCCAATAAAAGAGTCAAGATTATCAACCCTACCACAACACCGACATTCAAAGCCAACAACGCAGGCCAAAACTGTATCTTTGCCAACCATCCGAACCAAGCGTGAATCGTACCCGTGAAATCAAGAAATAACAGGGTTATCAGCACAAAGCAAAAGGTGGCGGCGAATATTCTTATTTTTCGTAACATAATTTTCCGTTTGTTTAAAGGTTAACCATTCACTTTCAACTCTTCCACGAATTTATCGATACGCTGCATCTCTTTGGGGATATCGATACCCTGCGGACAATGAGGATTACATTGCTCACACCCTGTACAATGGTTCGCTTGACGCAACTTTGGGACACTCCGGTCATAACCGACTAAGAAGGCACGACGAGCTTTCGCGTAATTTTCGTCTTGTGCGCTTTTCGGAACATTCCCTTCGTTCACACATTTATTATAATGTAAGAGAATACCCGGAATATCCAACGCATATGGACAAGGCATACAATATTTGCAATCATTGCAAGGTATTGTCGGATATTTCATCATAAGCTGGGCCGTCTCTTCCAAAAAGTCTTTCTCCTCGTCCGTTACCGGGATAAGCGGGGAATAGGTACGGATATTATCTTGCAAATGCTCCATATAAGTCATGCCGCTTAGCACCGTCAAGACCCCATCCGGAGAGCCGGCGAAACGAAAAGCCCATGAAGCCACGCTATTCTCAGGCCGTTGCTGTTTCAAACGAGCAACGATATGATCCGGAACATTCGATAAGCGACCTCCTAATAGCGGTTCCATGATAATCGCCGGAACACCTCGCTTCTCTAATTCGCCATACAGATAATCAGCGTTTACGTTACGCCCCGAGGCATGTTTCCAGTCCAGATAATTCAGCTGTATCTGAACGAAATCCCATTTCACGCCCATATCCAACACATAATCAAACACTTTTACATCCCCATGAAAAGACCAACCTAGGTTACGGATACGTCCCGCTTCCCGTTCTTTCACCAAGAAATCAAGCATTCCATTATTTATATAGCGGTCATTGAAAAGCTCGATACCATTCCCCCCACCGATAGAGTGAAGCAAATAATAATCCAGATAATCGGTTTGCAAATCACGGAACGACTGCCGATACATCGCCAACGAGTTTTCTCTCGTATAGTTCTGGAAGTTTGACAGTTTAGTGGCCAAATAATAGGAGTTCCTAGGATGGCGTGCCAATGCGATACCGGTCGCTTTCTCGGACATACCTTGTACATAAACAGGAGAAGTATCAAAGTAATTCACCCCATGCTCTATCGCATAATCCACTAAACGATTCACGGCTTCTTGATCAATCTGGTCTTTACCGTCCGATCCTTGTTTCAAGGGCCAACGCATACAACCATATCCTAAAATAGAAACCTTATCGCCATTCGTAGGATGTTGGCGATAGGTCATTTTATCGGTAGGAACCTCACCTAACGCCACAGCCGCCCCCGGCTCATTCTTGGGAGCGCAACCGTAAAGCGCCGCCGAAGAGGCGACAGCCCCACCCCCAAATACCTTCAAGAATTTACGGCGATTCATCTCTTGAGGGTTCTCATTCTTTCCACATGAACTCATAACTCGATCGGTTTTTTATCCTATTAGTATATCCAACATTAGTCTATCATTAACATTCCTTCTATTATTTCGACAAAAATAGTAAAACAGGTAATAATAGAGAACAATCCCCGACTAAAAAGAATAATCGGGGATTTATCACGAATAAAGCAGGTATTTTAAATAAGACTATAAAGTCTCTTGCTTCAATTGCTCCACGTATTGATCGATCTTTCGCATTTGCTCCGGTATCTTAATGCCTTGCGGACATTTCGGTACGCATTTATCGCATCCTATACAGTGTCCGGCTTGACGAAGTTTAGGAACCTTACGATCATAACCGACTAAGAACGCCCGGCGAGCCTCCCGATAATTCGCATCCTGTGAACTCTTCGCAACCAGCTCGTCATTCACGCAACGGTTATAATGAGCGAACGTTCCCGGAATATCCAAGCCATACGGACAAGGCATACAATACTGACATTCCGTACAAGGTACGAAATCCGAATGTAGCATCCTCTCCGTCACCTCTTCCAAAGCCTTATTTTCTTGTTCCGTAATCGGTTCCAAAGGCGAGAAGGTTCGGATGTTCTCTTGTAAATGCTCCATATACACCATACCACTCAGCACGGTCAGTACTCCTTTTGGAGAGCCCGCATACCGAAAAGCCCACGAGGCCGGGCTGTCATCCGGACGCATCTGTTTCAATTTAGCCAACGAAAGGGCATTCAGCCGAGATAAACGCCCGCCTAAAAGAGGCTCCATGATAACGACGGGAATATTACGCTTCTCCAATTCCCCATACAAATACTCCGCATTCACGTTCCAACCAGAAGCATTTTTCCAATCCACGTAATTCAACTGGATCTGAACGAAGTCCCAAGGGATATCCAAGGATAACAAATAATCGAAGACCTTGACGTCTCCATGAAACGACCAGCCCAAATTGCGGATACGACCGGCTTTCCGCTCCTTTAACAAGAAATCCAAGACACCGTTATCGTAAAGGCGCTTCCTCAAATCGTCCATGCCCCCCAGACCTACGCCATGAATCAGATAATAATCGATATAATCCACTCGCAGATTCTTTAGCGACTGTTCGAACAAGCCCTTGGAGCCCTCAAGAGTACGCCATTCCGGTACAGGACGATGGGTTGAAAGCTTCGTGGCGATAAAATATTTATCCCGGGAATGGCGACTAAGAGCTAGCCCTGTTGCCTGTTCGGAAAGACCGCGCACGTAAACCGGTGCCACATCAAAGTAGTTCACGCCATGAGCAATCGCATAATCCACCAATGCATTCACCGCTTCTTGATCGATCTCTTCCCCCGATCCATCCGCTTTCTGACGCAACGGCCAGCGCATACATCCATATCCTAACAAGGAGACCTTATCGCCCGTATGCGGATTCGTCCGGTATGTCATCTTATCTGTCGGGACTTCACCCAAATAGCTTCCGGTCTGCGACACACCTTGCCGCTTAGGATCTCCACCACATCCATATAAAAGCCCTGTCGAGGCAGCGGCCGTACCGGTGCTCAATACTTTTAAGAAATTCCTGCGATCTATATTATTATTACTCATTACCATACATTTTTTGAGATTATTAAACCGTACGATGTCTCTCATGTCCCTCAACATAGATTGCGCTTAACGGACGAGACGGACAATAATATTCACATGCGCCACAACCGATACAAAGTTCCGTATCGATAACCGGTACTTTCAATGATTTAGGATCATTGGGGTCTTTCGCCACCATCTGAATAGCTTTCGTCGGACAATGCCGCTCACAGTTGCCACAATTTACCTCATCGGTATTCACCACACAATTTTCCTTGATCCATACCGCATGTCCAATCTGCGTGGCGGATTTGTCCGCTTTCGTAATCAATTGGATCGCACCGGTCGGACAAACCTCGGAGCATTTCGTACATTCCGGACGACAATATCCTCGCTCATACGACATTTCCGGTTGCATAAACTTCTTTAGATCTGTAGAAGGACGCAAAACTTGATTCGAACATACCGAGACACAGAGTTGACAAGCCGTACAATGTCCGGTGAAGTTTCGTAAACTCAAAGCCCCGGGCGGAACTATCGGGGTCATACGATCCGGGGTTAACTTATCCGCAATATCCGCCAACCCTCCATCCGCATTTACCCCCGACTGGGCTTTCAATACCGATGTCGCCAGCAATCCCGTAAAAGTTAAGAAATTACGGCGGGTGTTTTCTT
>ENA-OPSH01001412-OPSH01001412.1-human-gut-metagenome-genome-assembly--contig:-NODE-1412-length-10595-cov-2.304649_pt1 | contig 10595 bp, 7 predicted proteins | sample MGYA00241802_ERZ501895 | MGnify/ENA primary metagenome ERZ501895 (study PRJEB25962, sample SAMEA2042304) | human gut metagenome | biome: human gut; feature: human-associated habitat; material: faeces...
AGTGTCGATACATCACAGGCTGGCAAAGAAGGAAAAGATTACACTAGATGATCTAAAGGGTGAAAATCTTATGCTTATGAAGCGAGGTTGGAGCTATTATGGCGATAAATTAAGGGATTTTATTGCTGTTAAGAATCCGGATATAAACATAGTAGATTTTGATTTATACAATATAGAAGCATTTAACCGGTGTGAGAACAATAATGAAGTGCTCCTTGCATTCAAAAGCTGGGAGAGTGTTCACCCGCTTATAAGGATTATTCCGGTTGAGTGGGATTATACCATGCCGTTTGGCATACTACACTCAAAGGAGCCATCTGAAAAGGTCAGACGTCTAATAAAAGCCATAAACAAAATAAAGGCATAACCTTATGGTTTATACAGCATAACAAAACGAGACTTCTTAGGGAGTCTCGTTTTCTATATACTTTATCCGAAAGAAATACGGAGGGTATGTTATGCGTATAAAGATTATGATAATCGCATGTGCTTTGGTGATCACTACTTTTAGTGCATGTGGGAGAACCAATCGGGAAAAGCAGACTGATGCCGAAAATACTCAAAATACTCAAAGCGAAGGGAGCAATGATATGACTTGGAACAATGATTCATTGTACGATATAAAGGGCGGATATACAGCGAAAAGCAGGATAAGTGATGTGATAAATGATCCGGTATTTGAGGATTACGGCAGACTTATTTTTCCAACTGATTTTAAAATAGATGATGACTTAAAGCTTTCAGAGGTAAGTTCCATACTGCCGTGGTACAGTGAGGTAAATACAGATAAAACAGTTGAGATTGTAAATTATATGAAAAATCAGAGTGAGAGTGGTAACAGGATTTTTTATAATATATACAGTGAAGATGAGATGCAGGCGGATCCTGAAAAAAGGAATACAGGTCTGTTCTTTTTCAGGGGAAATGCAGGAGAAAAAACAGCTATAATAAATGCGGGTGGTGGATTTGTGTATGTTGCAGGTATACATGACAGCTTTCCACAAGCATTGGAGATTTCAAAAAAAGGATATAATGCGTTTGCCCTGATCTACAGACCGGGTGCGCAGACTGCCTGTGAAGATCTGGCAAGAGCGATAGCATATCTGTATGAGAATGCGGACGAATTGCAGATAGATATGACTGACTATTCTCTCTGGGGAGGATCTGCCGGGGCGAGAATGGCAGCATGGCTTGGATCATACGGAACTGCATATTTTGGGGAGGATAGTTATCCGGCACCGGCTGCGGTAATTATGCAGTATACAGGGCTTTCAGTAGTGACAGGAAATGAACCGCCTACATATGCGTGTGTGGGAATGAGTGATGGAATTGCATCTTACAGGAGTATGGAAAGATACATTTCACAGATAAAGAAGAATGGGACAAATGCCGAATTAGAGGTGTTTAAAGGACTCTCACATGGCTTCGGACTGGGACAGAAAACCGTGGCAGAGGGCTGGATAGACCGTGCAGTATCATTCTGGCAGGAAAACACAAAATAGATATCATAGGATAAGAGGTATATGATGAAAAACAAAAAACTGACAGTAAAGATTATGATAGATATAGGCATGACAGCATGCCTGCTTCTTCTCATGCCATACAGTCTGCTTGGAGAGACCCTACATGAATGGATAGGCATGGCGATGTTTGTGCTTTTTATAGCGCATCATATTTTAAACCGCAAATGGCTGGCAACAGTCGCAAAAGGAAAATACACTCTTTTCAGGGGTGTGCAGACAGCACTGGCGATGATCATGTTTATACTTATGATAGGCTCTATGATAAGCGGAATACTGCTGTCTGATCATATATTTGGCATGGTAAGAATTGAAGGCTCATATATGATGGCAAGACAGGTACATATGTTTTGTGCATATTGGGGACTTATAATTATGTCGCTTCACCTGGGAATGCATTGGAATATGGCGGTTATAATGGTAGGCAGGATTTTCAAACAGCCGTCAGCGGTAAGAAAATGGATTGCGAGGGCGATTGCGGTTATATTGGCGGTATATGGTGTGTATGCGTTCATAAAAAGACAGATAGGTGATTATCTGTTGATGAAAATGCATTTTGTATTTTATGATTACACGGAAAGCGTACTGTTTTTTATGGCAGATTATCTGGCTGTAATGATACTTATAGCATTCATCGGATATTATGCCGGTTTGCTTATGAAAAAGTACAAGACGAGATAAGACGAAAAGGAAGGTGGATATATGGACAAAAGAAAAATAATTTTTTCAGGATAAGGCTATAATGAGTTGGCTGTTTGATAAGCAGAAACAGTGATAACCGATAGGTTAATGACTCAAAACTAAGAGAAACTTCTCCTATAGGTATATGGGATTTATAATATGCCTGTAAGATGAAAAGAAAACAAGGAGGACAACATATTGGAATATGGTACATGGAACAAATCCTGACGAAGTAAAGCAGGATCTTGAGGGAATGCAGGTTATGCAGGTGCTTGGCAACAATATGGCATATTTTATCAACTGCAAAAATGTTGCATCAAAGATGGGAATAGAAATGCCACAGGCACCGGCTTTTGTATTTACCAATTTTATACATTAATGTTAATCTTTTCAGGCCGCAGCTTGATTGCTGCGGCTTATATATTATATATGAAGGAGCAGGTTTTATGATACGTGTAGGGTTAATTGATGATGACTTGGAACATCAGAAGATGATATGCGAATTTATCAATACGTACAAGAATGAAACAAATACAAATTTTGAGATTGTACAGTATACAGATGGTCTGAATTTTATAGAAGAGTATCGTGGAAATCTCGATATAGTTTTCTTAGACATTAAGATGCCTCATATGGATGGAATGACAGCAGCCAGAAAGCTTCGAAAACTCGACTCCGGAATAGCTATTGTTTTTGTGACTAATATGGCTCAATATGCCATACATGGCTATGAGGTTGATGCGATTGATTTTATTGTTAAACCGATAAGCTATTATGTATTTAAGGACAAGCTGGAAAAGGCAATGCGTTCTTTGGAACTTAATAAGGATAAAACAATAATCGTACATGACAATGATTCTGTAATGAAAATAAAAGTCTCTCAGATATTGTATATAGAGAAAAACAAAAATTATCTTGTATTTCACACAAAGCAGGGTGAGTTTCAGGCGAGAGGGACTATGATCGATATAGAAAACAAATTGCAGGGGGAAGGTTTTTCAAAATGCATAAATGGTTGTCTTGTAAATCTGAAATATGTTTCAAAAATGTGCAAAGACAGTGTATGGATTGAGGATGTGTGTCTGCCTATAAGCAGACAGCGAAAGAAGAAATTTAAGGATGATTTTATGAGATATCTGGGAGGTGATTTCTAATGACAAATATGCAGATTATATCTTGTATACGTTTCTGTATCCAGCTTCTTATAACAGAAAGTATTTACACGTTTGCATTTGAACGAAGAAAGCATTTCATAATAAAAGCAGTGGCGGCAATATGTATGTATTTTTCGGTTTCACTACTGATATTTGAACTTTTATCGGCTGTTCCGTGGGAAAATCCTGTTATATCCATTGTTTACTATATTGGTATATTTGCGTGCAGCCTGCTTTCTATGGCAATATGTTTTAAAGATAAAGTTGAGGAAATATTGTTTGCGGGAATATGCGGATATGCAACGCAGCATATTGCTTATGCGTTTATTACAATAATACAGCAGATAATAGACATGAAATTAAATGTATACATTGATTTTATTGTGATACGTATTTTACCATATATTGTTATATCGGCAGCAGCGTATTTTTTTATTGTCAGGCATTATGAAGGAAAATCAGAGCACAAGCAGAAGGATATACGCATGATAACACTTGCACTTGTGATCCTGTTTATAGTTGTTGTAAATAGTGTGCTGGTGGACAGTACAATGTTTAGCGGTGACAGCAGCCGGCTTCAGAATGTTTTTTGCAAAATGTATGCGATTGTATGCTGCATACTGGCAGTATTTATGGCATTTAATATGTCAAGGCAGAACCAGATCATCCGTGAGAAAGAGATGATGGAGCAGATGATAAATAATATGGGAGAAAAGCAGAAGCTTTCGAAAGAAACTATTGATATCATCAATATAAAATGCCATGACCTTAAATACAGGATTTCAAAGATAACGAGAATAGAGGATGCTGACGAGCAGAAGAAATATGTTGATGATGTGCGAAATGCACTTGCCATTTATGATAATATTTTTCAGACAGGCAATGAAGCGTTAGATCTTGTTCTTACGGAAAAGAGCATTCTGTGTACAGAATATAGAATAAAGCTCAGTACTATGGTTGATGGAAGTATGCTAAACTTTATGAAAACTACGGACGTTTATGCTTTGTTTGGCAATTTGATGGATAATGCCATAGAAAGTGTTATAAAAGAGGAGGATGATGAGAAGCGTATTATCAGTATCAGTGTTAAAGAGAAAAATAAGGGAGCACATATTCATATTGAGAATTACTGCAATGAGCAAATCACATTTGATGATGGATTGCCGGTTACAACTAAAGAAGACAAAAACTATCATGGATTCGGAGTAAAGAGCATACGCTACATCGTGGATCATTACCATGGAACCATGCTTATGAGAACAGATAAAATGAAATTTATAACGGACATTATATTTTTTCCGGAACAATAAAATACCAGTTTTACCAGAAAAGGGACCAAGAAAACCAGAGTGCACTTTTGAGGTTCCTTTTTTGATATAGTCATTTCAACGAAACATACATGAAAAAAGGAGGATTACGTATGGGTAACGTTGAAGTGGCATGGGAAGATGTCATAAGTGTTATTAACATGGTCAGAACACATCTGATCATCATTGCAATCGCGTTTATAGCTATGATCGCGGTTATGATCATTGTAAGAAAGAAGGAAAAACTGATAAAGAGAATGATACGATTTCAGTCATTCTTTGCTTTCTTACTCATAACAGTAGTTACATTAAATGTGGCTGCTGCAGAAACTTTGTACAACACGTTGAATGTCGTGTTATCGGACAAAGGAACTCTTGATCAGGGTCATATCGACAATTCAAAAAAAGTGATTGAAGATGTGACTAATGAGGGTGTGGTAATGACAAAAAATGATAATTCATTCCTACCGATCGTACCACAGAAGATCAATGTATTCGGCTGGTCATCAACTAATCCGGTATATGGAGGAACAGGATCCGGAACAGTCGATGCTACTACAGCGGTAGGAATACTTAAAGGACTTGAAAATGCAGGTTTTGAGACAAACAGTGAGCTGTCTGATATGTACACTGAGTACAGACAGGACAGACCGGTGATCAGCATCAATGATGGTCAGGACTGGACACTTCCTGAGGTTCCGGCAGCTGATTATTCCGATAAGATCATAAATGATGCAAAAGACTTCTCTGATGTAGCGATGATCGTTCTCTCGAGAACCGGAGGTGAAGGAACTGATCTTCCAATAGATATGGGACCTATAATGGATGGTTCTACCATGGATATAGGAACTAAGTACACAAAAGGAACTTATACAAATAATTCAAAAGATTATGATGATTTTGAAGACGGACAGTCATATCTGGAACTCAGTAAAACAGAGCAGGATCTTGTAGACCTCGTATGCAGTAATTTTGATGATGTAATCGTTGTATACAATGGTGCAAATGCGATGGAACTTGGCTGGACAAACGATTATGAGCAGATCAAGAGTGTACTTTTATGTGCCGGAGCAGGTGCAACAGGTTTTAATGCACTCGGAAATATCATATCGGGAGAGGTCAACCCGTCAGGAAAAACAACAGATACATGGCTTAAGGATATAAACAAGGCTCCTTATATCAATAACATAGGTCACTTTGCTTATACAAACACAGATAAAGTTTCCGACGCAGCTAAGAAAGCGTGGGAGAGAGCTGACGGAATCGTATCATTTGTAGACTATGTTGAAGGTATCTATGTAGGATATAGATTTTACGAGACAGCAGCGGATGAAGGACTTATCAATTATGATGATACGGTTATGTATCCGTTTGGATATGGTCTCAGTTATACGACTTTTGATGAAACAATGGGCGAGCTCCGGGCTTCAGACGATGGAATCAGTGTAGATGTGACTGTTACAAATACAGGTGACACAGCAGGAAAAGATGTAGTAGAGCTTTATTATGACCCACCGTATTATAATGGCGGAATAGAAAAATCAAGTGTTAATCTGCTTGCATTTGACAAGACAGATCTTCTTGAGCCGGGGGAGTCAGAGACAGTGACACTGACATTCAGTGATGAGGATATGGCTTCATATGACACATACGGAGCAGGACACTATGTATTAGAGCATGGGGATTATGATATCAGTTTAAGAACAGACAGCCATAATGTTGTGGATTCAAAGACTTACAATGTGGCAGAAGATATCGTATATGATGAGAATAATAAGCACAACGGAGATGTGGAAGTTGCTGACAACAAATTTGATTTTGTGGAAGGTGATATTACATATCTTTCAAGAAAAGACGGATTTGCAAATTATGATACAGCGACAGCAGCTCCGACAAATTTTGAGTTAGACGGAACCATTTATGGAAACGGTACATATGATCCGACCGATTATGATAATGATGACGATAAGATGCCTACAACAGGAGCTGACAATGGTCTAGAGTTATTTGACCTGAGGGGAGCTTCTTACGATGATGACCGCTGGGAAGATCTGCTTGATGAGATGACGGTAGACGAGATGGTTGACCTTATAGCCTTTGGCGGACATCAGAATATTGCAGTAAGATCTATTGACAAGATACGTATTCTTGATACAGACGGACCGGCAGGAGTAAACTCTAGTACTCTTGGAATATTCGGAACAGGTTTCTGTTCAGAGATAATATTGGCACAGACATGGAATACAGAGCTTGCAGTAGCATTTTCTGAGGCCATGGGACAGGAATTTGCGGATTATCATGTAACCGGCTGGTATGCACCATCTATGAATATTCACAGAAGTGCATTTACCGGACGTAACTTTGAGTACTATTCAGAGGATCCTAAATTAAGTGCGGAAATGGCAAAAGCAGAGGTTGAAGGAATAGTAAATGCCGGAATGTATCCGTTTATCAAACATTTTGTTTTAAATGAGCAGGAGATAAACAGAAATGCATTCCTTACGACCTGGAGCAATGAGCAGGCAATGCGTGAAATATATTTCAAACCATTTGAGGATACCATAAAAGCATATCCGGATGGAAAGATAGCTGTCATGTCTTCATACAATTTCCTTGGTACAGAGTGGGCAGGAAGCTGTACACAGCTGCTTAATGATGTGCTGAGAGGTGAATGGGGATACAAAGGAATGGTTATATCAGATTACTTTGGCAACTATGGATATATGGATGCAGACAGAGCTGTAAGAGGAGGAACCGACATGATGCTCGGAACAGCAGGAAATGATGCTATCATGACAGATCTTAGTGCTACATCAGTTATCGCCATGAGAAAAGCTGTTAAAAACATTCTGTATACAACAGTAAACAGTTCTGCGTATGAAAATTATGTGCCGGGTGAGACTCCGGGATGGCTTAAAATGATCTATGCAGCAGATGCGATTCTGGCTGTACTCTTAATTGCAGCAGAAGCAGCTTTGATCATCAGATACCGTAAGAAAAGAAATAATGATCAGATTATCGTAACCGATGGTGAGTAAGATGAAACATAAAGAAATCATAGATAAAATGACTTTAGAAGAAAAAGCAGCATTATTAAGCGGCAAAGGCGAATGGCAGACATGGAATCTAGACAGGCTTGGAATACCTTCAATTTACTGTTCTGATGGACCTCATGGCATTCGTAAGCAGGCAGGGACAGGAGACCATCTTGGTCTCAATCCCTCCCTTCCTGCCACATGCTTCCCAACAGCTGCAACGGTTGCAAACAGCTGGGATCCGGAGCTTGGAGATAAGATAGGGCAGGCGCTTGGACAGGAAGCCAATACACAGGGTGTTGATATCGTCCTTGGCCCCGGACTTAATATCAAGAGAAATCCGCTTTGTGGCAGAAATTTTGAGTATTTTTCAGAAGACCCATATCTTGCAGGAAAAATGGCAGCCGGATATATAAGAGGCATACAGAGCCAGGGTGTATATGCATGTCCGAAACATTTTGCGGTAAACAGCCAGGAACTAAGAAGAATGGCTATGAATGCAGTTGTCGATGAGAGGACGCTCAGGGAAATTTATCTGACAGGCTTTGAAATAGCTGTTAAGGAAGGTCATGCGAAGGCGATAATGACAAGTTACAATCAGGTAAACGGAACATATGCCAACGAAAATGCACATCTTCTTACTGATATATTGCGTGATGAATGGGGATTTGACGGCATAGTGATAACTGACTGGGGCGGATCAAATGATCATGTTAAAGGTGTACAGGCAGGATCTGATCTGGAAATGCCAAATCCCGGACTTGATTCGGCAAGGCAGCTTATAAAAGCTGTAAAAGAAGGCAGAATTAAGGAAAGCACTATTGATAACAGCGTTGACCGCATGCTTGAGGCAGTTTTTGAGCTTTCACAGGAACGAGAAAAAATAGATGATAAAGGATTTAAAAAGCATAATGATCTGGCTTACAGAGCCGCTGCCGAGAGTGCGGTATTATTGAAAAACAGTGACAATATACTGCCGCTTAAACCGGATACAAGGGTGGCTCTTATAGGTGATTTTGCTTATGTTCCGAGATATCAGGGCTCGGGTTCGTCAGTTGTGAATGCAACCTCTGTAGAGCACATGAATATGCTGATCAATAATACTACACTTCATGTTGTAGGATGCACAAGAGGTTATCTTCGTTCAGGCGGAATAGATGCTATCATGGAAAAAGCAGCAATTGATCTGGCAGAGCAGGCTGATGTGGTTATTTACTGTTTCGGACTCGATGAACTTAGTGAATCTGAGGGTGTGGACAGAAATCACATGAGAATACCGCAGAATCAGATACATTTGCTTGAGAAACTGGTAAAGGTAAATAAAAATATAGTAGGTGTGCTAAGTGCAGGATCAGCAATAGAAATGTCATGGCATCATTGCCTTAAGGGCATCATTCACGGTTACCTGTACGGACAGGCCGGAGCCCAAGCTATGCTTGATATAATAACAGGCAAAATAAATCCGTCAGGCAGGCTCAATGAAACATATCCGGTCAGATATGAGGATACACCTTCCCTGAGATATTTTCCAAGTGTGGAGAGAAACTCTGAATACAGGGAAGGAATTTTTGTCGGCTACCGATATTATGATACAGCAAACATAAGAGTGCTGTATCCGTTTGGCTATGGATTATCTTATACAAATTTCAAGTACAGTGATCTTATCGTCAATAACGATGGCATAAGGATTACAGTGACAAATACAGGCGATGTTGACGGCGCAGAAACAATCCAGCTTTACATAGGCAAAAAGGATGCAAAGATTTTCAGACCGGATAAGGAATTAAAAGGCTTCAAAAAGGTATTTCTTAAGGCTGGTGAAAGCAGAAATATAAATATAGATTTTGATGATAAAACATTCAGATATTGGAATATCATTACTTCAAAATGGGAAGTCGAAGCCGGAGAATATCAGGTGATGGTCGGAGCGGATTGTCAGGATATAAGGCATACAGGGCAGATAAATATTGACGGTACAACAACAGAATATCCATATTCAAAAGATCATATGCCATCTTATTTTTCCGGAAATATACAGAAAGTGTCTGATAAAGAATTTGAAGAATTACTTGACAGAACGATTCCCGATGGAAAATGGCGCGGTGAGCTGGATGTAAATGATGCTGTCTGCCAGATGTATTATGCCAAGAGTGCTCTTGCGCGTTTTATCTATAAAATACTTACAAATAAGTTGAAAAAAAATGAAGAGCTGGGTAAGACCGACCTAAATCTTTTATTCCAATACAATATTCCATTCAGGGCAATTGCCAAAATGACAGGCGGAATTGTAAGTATGGAAATGATAGACGGTGTAATGATGGTTGTAAACGGTCATTTTTTCAAAGGATTCGGAATTGTTATTACAGGATTTTTCAGAAACAGGAGACTCAATAAAAAGTATATAAAGAAACTTAATTCAAACGGAGGAAAATGAAATGGAATTTTGGAAATCATTTACAGAAAAACATCCTAAATTATCCAAATGGGTATATCAGATATTTTATTTCTTCGTTTTTAGCATGGGAGTGACAATATTTCAGTATCTGGTATTTACGTTTATGCCTCACATCCTTGGAATAGGACTTGCCGGAACAGAATTTATGTGGCCAAGAAAAAATATGAATATACTTGGTGTAAAATTTACATGGAGCCTGTTGGGATACTAAGAGATGCATCGGGTGCAGTGATGATAGGTGGTGGTCTCGGTTATTTTATAAGTTATGAAACAGGATCTTTTCTTGCACAGTGCATCAATTTTCCTTTACAGAGAAATATCACATTTAAAAGTAAGGGCAATCCGGTATATCAGGCAATCTGGTATTTTCTGGCATGGGTAGTCATATCACTGATATGCAATGGACTGAATAATCTGTGGATGCCTATCGCGGCTGTTTATGT
>ENA-OPSH01001415-OPSH01001415.1-human-gut-metagenome-genome-assembly--contig:-NODE-1415-length-10559-cov-2.058264_pt1 | contig 10559 bp, 10 predicted proteins | sample MGYA00241802_ERZ501895 | MGnify/ENA primary metagenome ERZ501895 (study PRJEB25962, sample SAMEA2042304) | human gut metagenome | biome: human gut; feature: human-associated habitat; material: faeces...
ACTCTACGATAGTCTCTTTCACATGGTCACTGATCGTCGGTGCCGGATAAACGGAAATACTGTCTCCGGAATGAACTCCGGTACGCTCAATATGTTCCATGATACCAGGGATCAGGATGTCTGTTCCGTCACAAACGGCATCTACCTCAATCTCTTTTCCCTGTAAATATTTATCAACCAGGATTGGGTGATCCTGTGCGATACGGTTGATGATTCCGATAAACTCTTCAATCTCCTCATCATTAAAGGCGATCTTCATACCCTGTCCACCGAGCACGTAAGAAGGTCTTACTAATACCGGATAACCAAGGCGGTTTGCTACTTCTTTTGCTTCCTCTGCAGTAAAGACTGTACCACCTGCTGCTCTCGGGATCTGTGTCTTCTCAAGGATCTCATCAAACAGCTCTCTATCCTCTGCTGCATCGACATCCTCTGCCTTGGTTCCAACACAGAAGCGGTTCGTCTTTCCGGTGTTAACACCAAGAAATGGAACATGCTTGCTTATGTGATCTGTGGATTACTGGTAGGAATCGCAGCACTGTTCTTTGTAGCTACATATACAACCGTTCAGCCAGGTTATGGCGATCAGTACAACAACGAAGCAATTGCTGGTTGTGTAATGGGTGGTACATCCATGGTTGGTGGACTTGCTTCCATCGGCGGTACTGTAATCGGCGTATTTATCATCTCTCTTCTTCAGCAGGGCATCATGGCATTTGGCCTTGGTAAAGGACAGCAGATGATCATCACAGGTATCATCGTAATCGTAGCTGTATATGCCGATGTTTCTGCAAGACGTAGAAAGAACTGATCGAAAGGGAGGATGAAACAATGGGTGACGTTATTTTAACAATGAAGGATATTGATAAGTCCTTTCCTGGAGTTCATGCTCTGGATCACGTTAATTTCGAAGTAAAACGCGGCGAAGTACATGCACTTATGGGAGAAAACGGTGCCGGTAAATCAACACTGATGAAGGTTCTTACCGGTATTTATCAGAAGGATTCAGGTTCCATCGTTTACAAAGGACAGGAAACAGAATTCCACAATACACGTGAGGCACAGGATGCCGGCGTTGTAATCGTACATCAGGAGCTGAACATGGTAGGTGATCTTACCGTAGCTCAGAATATTTTTATCGGACGTGAACCAAAGAAAGGGTTCAGCATTGATGATAAGAAAATGATCGAAGATTCCAAAAAACTCTTTCAGGAACTGAACATTGAAATCAATCCAAAAGAAAAGATGAACAATCTTACCGAGGACGAGTACCTTGCAATGTCAAAGGCGGCGCTTGAAAAGGCAAGGGAAAACTGCGACTGCGAAAAATACTATGAAAAGCTGATGAACTGCTACAAAGATTTGATTAAAGCAAAGGGTGGCAAAAAGATATGACATTATTAAAAATATATTGGCGCTTAAAAGCCGTTTTTAAAAAGCTATGTTTTAAAATTATGTTCGGAAAAAGATTTTCTATCGGCAAAAACACAACTTTCCGCAAAAATTTTGGACTTTACCTTGAAAAGGGTGCGTCAATCAAAATCGGTAACGATTGCTTTTTCAATCGTGGCTGTTCTATCAACTGCCTTGAAAGCGTAGAAATCGGCGACCATACAATTTTCGGCGAAAATGTAAAAATTTATGACCAAAACCATAAATTCAGAGATAGAACAAAGCTCATTCGTGAGCAGGGTTACTCGGTGGGCAAGGTGAAAATCGGCAGTAACTGCTGGATTTGCACCAATGCCGTTATTCTTAAAGGCGTAGAAATCGGCGACAACTGCGTTATAGGCGCAGGCTGTGTAATTTATCGTGACATTCCCGCAAACTCTGTTGTGAAAAGCAACGGCGGAATCACTATTGAAACTTTGGAGTAACATATGAAAAAGAAGAAAACCGTTGCATATCTTACAAGACACGCTGTATCTAACTACGGCTCTGTACTTCAGGCATATGCAACACAAACCGCTCTTGAAAAGCTCGGCGCAAATGCCGTATGTATAGATTATTACCGAACAGACGAAAAAACCGAAAATCTTGTTGACACAAGACTCAAAAGTGTGAGTGCAAAGTGGAATAAAAATGCACTCACTCGTCTTGTTTTTAAAGCAACTCAAAATCCCGTATATAAATTTGCGGATAAGCGATTTGCAGAGTACAGAAAAATCGTTAAGGTGACCGACAAGGAATACAACAGCGAACAGGAGCTTGCCGCCGATATTCCTCAGGCAGATATTTATATGACAGGCAGTGATCAGGTGTGGAATACCGTTGTGTGCGGTGAGATTGATCCTGTATATTTTCTGTCGTTTTTGCCCGACAGTGCAAAGAAGATTGCATATGCCGCAAGTTTTGGCGGCAATGAAGTTTTGCCAAATGACAAAGAAAACATTAAAAAGTGGCTTAAACGCTACGATAAAATTACAATTCGTGAAAACAGCGGTGTAAAAATCGCAAACGAACTCGGAGTGCCTGCCGAGCAGGTGCTTGACCCTACCTTTTTGCTTGAAAAATCGGAGTGGGAAAAGCTCATACCTCAGCGAGAGTGCAGCGAAAAATATGTGCTTGTGTATCAGCTCCACCCAAACAAACAATTTGACGAATACGCAAAGCAGTACGCAAAGAAAAAGGGACTTAAACTCTACCGACTGAGCCACTGTTTCCACCATATTGTGAGGAGCGGCAAATTTATTTGCTGTCCTCCAATCGGTGAATTTTTGTGGTACATAAAAAATGCCGAGCATTTCCTTACCGATTCTTTCCATGGCACTGCCTTTGCAATCGGTCTTAACACACAATTTACCGATGTTCTGCCAAAGAGTTACAGCGAAAGAATCTCAAGTATTCTTCAGCTTATCGGCTACGAAAACAGAATACTCAAAAGCTACAACGACTTTGACATTGACAGCGAAAAAATAGATTTTGAAAAGGTAAACGAAAAAATATCGGCAGAGCGTAAAAAATCGCTTGATATTCTTAAAAATATGATAGGTGATTAATTGTGAACAATATACTTCAGCTTGGCAAAAGCTGCTGCGGCTGCTCAGGCTGTGAGCAGATTTGTCCTAAAAAATGTATAACCATACAACCCGACAGCGAGGGATTTCTCTACCCTGTTGTTGACGAAAGCAAGTGCGTTGACTGCGGTCTGTGCGTAAAGCACTGCCCCATTATGACTGACGCAAAGCGTTGCGATGAGCCAAAGGTGTATGCGGCAAAGTACAAAGACCGCACCTCGGCTTTTAAAAGCACATCGGGCGGACTTTTTATTCCGCTTGCAAAGGAAGTGCTTGCAAAAGGCGGCGTTGTTTTCGGCTGTGCATATGACGAAAATCTTGTTGCAAGGCACATTGCCGTAAGCAATGAAAGCGAGCTTTACAAATTGCAAAGCTCTAAGTATGTGCAGAGCGACACCCGAGGTATTTATAAGCAGGTAAAAACCTTGCTTGCAGACGATAAATATGTTTTGTTCAGCGGTACGGGCTGTCAGGTCGCAGGACTTAAAACATTCCTTAACAAGGACTGCGAAAAACTGCTTACCGTTGACATTGTGTGCCATGGTGTGCCAAGTCCTGCACTCTTTAAAAATTATGTTGACTATATGGGCAGAAAGCTCGGCGGAAAACTCACCTCATACAATTTCAGAAGTAAAGAAAAACGAGGCTGGGACTTGTATTACAAGGCTGAAAACGGCAAAAAAAGCAAGTCGGACTACGGATTTTTTGACCCGTATTACAGCGCCTTTCTCTACTGCAAAACCTACCGAGAGAGCTGTTACGAATGTAAATTTGCCAATAAAAACAGAGTGGGTGATATTTCGCTTGCCGATTTTTGGGGTATTCAAAAATTTCACCCCGATTTTTATGACGAAAACGGAGTATCTCTCGTACTCGTAAATACCGAAAAGGGCAAATATTATTTTGACCTGATAAAAGACAGGCTCGAAATTATAGAATCGGATTACGAAAAAGCCTCTGCCATGAACTCAAACCTTGTCGTGGCATCAGAAAGACCGGCGTGCAGAGATACAATTTATGACGGCTTTGACGGCTTAGATTTTGACAGCTATGTCAAAACAAAACTTGCGTTCAAGGTAAACCCGAAAACCAAAATCAAAAAAATGATACCTCTCGGCGTAAAGAGGGTACTGAAAAAACTGCATTAAGCAAAACAGGAAGGAAACGAAAATGAAAGTATTACAGATTGCTGTCGGAATCAACGGTGGCGGTGTGGGCGCTGTTTTATTGAACTTTTACACCCATATGAACCACAATGATGTAAAATTTGACATCATAATTGATGATTTGCCGTCAGTTAAAAACGGCAGTCTTAACGAGGACGCATTTAAAAAAATGGGCTGTAATATTTTTCGTGTTACTCCCAAATCGCAAAATCTGAGCGAGAACATCAGGCAGGTCAGCGAGATTATGAAAAACGGCAATTACGATATTCTCCACTCAAATATGGAGGAATGGTCGGCGCTGTACTGCAAGCTCGGCAAAAAATACGGCATAAAAACAAGGATTGCCCACGCACACCTTGCGTATGTAAACAATCCGAGCTTTGTAAAAAGAATGTATAACAGTGTGCTAAAGGTAGGACTTCGCCGCTACGCAACAGACTTTTTTGCTTGCAGTAAGGACGCAGGCAGGTATCTTTTCGGCGACAAAATTCTTAAAAAAAACAATTTCAGAGTTTTGCCGAATGCGATTGATACAAAAAGCTACTCCTACAATCCGAGCACAAGAAAAAGAATAAGAAACGAGTTTGGCATAGCCGACACCACCTTTGCGGTAGGCTTTGTAGGCAGACTTTATTATCAGAAAAATCCCGAAAGAATGTTGAGCATATTCAATGAAATTTGCAAGCTCCACCCCGATTCTCACCTTGTTATAGTCGGCGACTACAAAAGCTATGCAAAATTTGACGGACTTAAAAAATATGCCGAAGAGAACGGATTTTCCGATAAAATTACCTATACGGGACTTAGAAATCATCTACACAGGTCTGCGTCAGGATGTACCCGATGTTATGCAGGCATTTGACGCATTTGTTCTTCCGTCAAGATACGAGGGCTTTGGCATTGTGTATATTGAGGCTCAGGCGGCAGGTCTTATGACCTTTGGTACGGCAAAGGTTGTGCCTGAGGAGGTCGACTGCACACCGCTTATGCACTTTATTGATTCTCAGTCAGAGGATAAACTCTGGGCAAAGCAAATTCTTGAAAACAGCCTTGACTACGAGCGAAAAGATACGGCTAAGGAAATAGAAAACTGCGGCTTTGAAATTTCTGTTGAGGCTAAAAAGCTGCAGCAATTTTATGAAGATAAAACAAAAGGCAACTAAACTTCGGAGGTTCAGAAATTTATGTTAGGTCTGGCAACCCCATTTAAAACTCAAAATTACGGTACAAAATTGCAGGCATATGCTATGCAGTCCATATTTACCGAAATGGGATATGATACCGAAATTATCAACTTTACATATACATCGAGCAAAAAAGACAAGCTCGCCACACTGCTCTCGCCCAAAAAACTTGCGGCAAAAATCAAATATAAAAAGTCGCAAAAGGGTACGGCAGGCAATGCGGAATACTCAAAGTGTATGGCTCAGAGGAACGCAGGCTTTGACAATTTTGTAAATCAAAATCTGCGCATAACCCGTAATTTTCTCAGCCTTGCAGCTCTAAAAGAATACAGCAAAAGATACGATGCCGTAATTTGCGGAAGCGACCAAATTTGGCTGCCTGTTCATATTCAACAGCAGTATTACACGCTTTCCTTCGTTCCAAAGGGAACTCGCAGAATTGCGTATGCGCCGAGTTTTGGCATAAACTCGGTTGAGAAAGCCGATGAAAGCCTTTATAAATCAGCTATCAACGGCTTTGACAGCCTTTCCTGCCGAGAGATGAGCGGCTGCGACATAATAAAAAACCTCACAAACAAAGAGGCTCAGCTTGTTCTTGACCCAACCCTTATGGTTGACAAGAAAATATGGGACAAAATGAGCGGAAGTACACCGAAAGTTGACGGCGAGTACATATTCTGCTACTTTCTCGGCAAAAATCCTGAGCATAGAAAAAAGGTTAGAAAGCTCGCCGAAAAAACAGGCTTAAAGGTTGTGTGCCTGCCGTATATTGACGGCTATACGGAGTCAGACAACGGATATGCTGACCTTGCGCTTTACGATATTGCGCCCGACGGCTTTGTAAACCTTATTAAAAACGCAAAGTATGTTTGCACCGATTCTTTCCATAGCAGTGTGTTCTCTACCATTTTTGAAAGGCAATACTTTGTGTTCGAGCGCTTTGCTCAGGGCACTAAGGGTTCAACCAACACAAGGCTTGAGTCGCTTTTAAAAAGCCTTGGTCTTGAATACAGACAGATAAAAGACAGCGAGCTTGCCGACGAATGGGACGGCAAACTAAACAAAACTATTGATTATACACAGGTGCAGGCAAGGCTTGAAAAATTAAAGGCTCATTCTGCCGAATACATTACCGCTGCGCTTGACGGAATTTTGCCTGCCCATGAAAAACATATAAAGCTGTATGACAAGCACGATTGCTGCGGCTGTTCGGCGTGTGCCGACAAATGCCCTGTCAAAGCTATAAGTATGAAACCCGACAGCGAGGGATTTGTGTATGCAAATGTTGACGAATCAGCGTGCATAGGCTGCGGTGCGTGCATTAAAGCCTGCCCGATAAAGCAGTTTAAAAAGGGTACAGCTGAATTTTCGGCTGTTGCGGCATACAGCAAAGATGAGAATATTCGCCACGAGAGCACTTCGGGCGGAATTTTTACCCACCTTGCAAAAGCGATAATAAGCAACGGCGGCGTTGTTATAGGCGCTGCGTTTGATGAAAACTTCGGTGTAAGACACATTGCCGTTGATAATATAGATGACCTTAAAAAATTCAGAAGTTCAAAATATGTTCAGAGTAACACTCAGGGCATTTATAAGGAAACCAAAGCCTTGCTCGATAATAAGAAAACGGTTCTTTTCTCAGGCACTCCCTGTCAGATAAGGGCGCTAAAGAGCTTTTTGGGCAAGAATTACGAAAATCTTATAACGGTTGATTTGTTCTGCCATGGTGCTCCGTCACCGAAAATTTGGAATAAGTACCTTGAATTTGCAAATGCGAATAACGAACATATCGACTCGATTTCTTTCCGTGACAAAAGGATAAGCTGGGAAAATTATTCCCTCACCATTAAGTATAAAGACCACGAAAAATCGGCTTTTTGGAAAGACGATGCCTTCGCAAGAGGATTTGGTTTTTCACTTTTCAACCGTCCTGCTTGCAGCACCTGCCGACTAAAGTCTTTCCCACGAATCAGCGATATTACACTCGGAGATTTGTGGCTTATTCAGCAGATTTTCCCCGACCTTGACGACCACAAGGGAATTTCTTTTGTACTGCTAAACAACGAAAAAGGTAAAAAGCTCTTTGACAATATTAAAAGCGAAATCTTTTTCAGAGATATTCCAAAAGAAAAGCTCAGGCTCACCTATCCTGTTATGGGCACACCGACAAAGGCGCACCCAAACAGAGAGGCTTTCTTTAATCGGCTTGACACCGTTCCTTTTGACGAACTTGTGTTTAAATATGCAACGGTTGACAAAAAGAGGGAATTTAAAATTAAACGCAACAAAGTTTTAAGCAAACTCGGTATTTTACCCGTTCTTAAAAGGCTTAAAAAGATACTGTAATATAAGGAGGTTATAATGAAAAAGCTAATGCATCAACGCTGGTTTATCGCCCTTGTATTTATGGTGCTTTATAAGCCTGCAATGTTTTCTCAAATGCCTGCGCTGCACACATTCGATACCATATCAAATGTGTTTAAGGTTATGGTAATAGCCGTTCTCGGCGTATGGTTCGTTTACTTTTACCAAAAAGTGTCGCTGTTCTTTGTAGGAATAGTTTTCTTTGAGGTGTGGCGTGTACTTGCAACAATTTATTGCGGAGGTAATTACACCTCACTGTTCATCGCCATACTAAATGCCCTTGCAATCTGCCTTGTTGTGGAAATGGGACTGAAAACAGACCCCGACGCACTGCTTGACGGCGCATCGTTTACGCTCGGACTGTTTGTGCTTATAAATTTTGCAACTGTACTTCTGTTTCCGCAAGGTATGTACGAGTTTAACACATTTACGCAAAACTACTTTCTCGGATACAGAAACAACTCAATTATGCTGTTTTTCCCTGCGATTATCTTCTCAATAGTTCGCTCGCTGAGAAAGTACAACAAGCTGACGCTTTCGTCATTTGTAATTACTGCGGTATCGTTTGCCACTGTAATACTTGCGTTCTCGGCAACAAGTGTAATCGGTATGACTGTATTTACACTCTTCCTCTTGCTTGCACTCATAAACAAAATGCCGAATTTTCTCAATATCATTACCTATCTCGCAATAAATATTGCGTATTTCTTCGGTGTAATCATCCTCAGATTACAGGAGGCATTTGCGTTTATTATTGTAGATATGCTCGGCAGGGACCTTACCTTTACGGGAAGAACTAAGATTTGGGACAGTGCGCTTGCCGCCTTTGCAAAATCACCTGTATTTGGTGTTGGTGAAATTGAAAATCAGGCATCACGAGATCTTATCGGCGCTACCCATGCCCACAACTATTATCTTGACCTTTTATACAAAAGCGGCCTGCCGGGATTTTTAATCTTCTTTGCAATTCTTATCATCTGCGGTGTGGCGCTGTATAGAAACAGAAAAAACGGCAAAATTCCTTTTATTGTATCGGGCGCAATTTGTGCCTTTATGATTATGCTGCAAAGCGAGGCATACTACAACATTTACTACTTCTTCTCAATCCTTACTTTGGCCGCCTTTATTCCTTATGCTCTGCCAAAAAAGGACGAGGACGGAAACTTTATTTTTGAAGAAAAGGGAAAGCATTCGCTGAAGAAAAAACACAGCTATCATTATTATTTAAGGAAGTGACTTTCACTTGGCAAGTAAAGCGAAAAAGGGCAACAAAAGCCTTAAAGCGAGCGCATTTTACCTTGTAGGAAATCTTTTTAACAAAGCGCTTGCTTTCTTTACAATCCCTATATTCACACGACTTCTCACAACCTCTGAGTACGGTATATCGCAAACCTACCTTTCGTGGGTAAGCATACTTACACTCATAGTGGGTATGTCGCTCGGCAACTCAATAAGAACGGCTTACATTGACTTTGGTGACGATATCGAGGGATATATGTCCTCAATCTACGGACTGTCACTTCTCAGCTTTGTGGGTTCTTCGGCGCTCATAATTACAGGAATGCTCATATGGAGCGACATTGACATTGTGCTTGTAATCTGCTGTCTTATGCAGTCGTATTTTCAGTTTGTATCAACCGCAATGACCACCAAATATATGATGAAGGTTGACTACATAAAAAAGACCCTTTTGCTGGCACTGCCGAACCTGACGATACAGGTTGCCGCAATTATAACAATTCTAAATATGCATGGCGACAATAAGTATATGGGTTACATTATCCCATATGCCGCTGTTTACACCATAGTGGGCATATACTTTGTGATTGCGTCATTTATAAGGGGCAAAAAGGTATTTAACAAGTTGTATTGGAAATATGCCCTCACCTACTCATTGCCGCTTATTTTCCACGGACTTTCGCTTGTACTGCTGTCAAGCTCAGACCGAATTATGATTACCAACCTGTATAATTCTTCCGAAACAGGTGTTTACAGCCTGATTTATAATCTCAGTATGGTTGCGATGGCTGTTACCGCATCTCTTGAGGCGGTGTGGGTGCCTTGGTTTACACGAAAGCTGATGACCAATGAAAAGGATATCATCAACAAAAATATTACAAAGTACCTTGAAATCGCCCTTGTTGTAATGCTTTGCCTGATGTTTGTTGCGCCTGAAATTGTAAAAATCATGGCTACAAAGGAGTATTACAGCGGTATATATATGATTCCGCCGCTTGTATTTGCATCTTTTGAAATGTATATGTATACGGTTTATGTAAATGTAGAATATTATTACAAGTCCACAAAATACATAGCATTCAACACCATTGTGGCGGCAGTTACAAACATTGTGCTCAACTTTATTTTTGTGCCGATGTTCGGCGGTATGGCAGCCTGCTTTACAACGGTAGCGTCTTATATGGTTTCTTTTATAATGCACTCCCGTCACTCAAGAAAGCTCGACAAAGACCTCTTCCCTATCAGACAGTTTGCATTGCCGACAATAATATTTATAGTTGCCATCGTGCTTGCGTATCTGCTTATGGATTTGTGGCTTGTCCGCTGGATTATTGTAGTTGCAGGCTTTGGCTGTTATGCTGTATTTGCACTGGTAACAAAGAGATTTGCAACATTCTTAAAATAAAATTAAATGATTAACTCCCCTTGGCTAATGCTCAAGGGGAGTTTTTGTGTGAAATATTCTAAGCTCATTTTGCTTAGCTTAAGTCGGGCAACAAAGTAAAGCAACAGCCAAACTTTCCGTTCCATAGTTAAAAGTTTGGTCAACCTTTTCAAAGGTTGTGGGTGTGGGCAACGCCCACAAATAC
>ENA-OPSH01001424-OPSH01001424.1-human-gut-metagenome-genome-assembly--contig:-NODE-1424-length-10497-cov-2.021835_pt1 | contig 10497 bp, 10 predicted proteins | sample MGYA00241802_ERZ501895 | MGnify/ENA primary metagenome ERZ501895 (study PRJEB25962, sample SAMEA2042304) | human gut metagenome | biome: human gut; feature: human-associated habitat; material: faeces...
TGAGACGTTTATTGGTATAAAGATGGTCTGTCTCCATAGTTGCGATAAGAGCATTTACTATCTTTTGATTTTTCTCATCCGGCTCTTTTAGTTTTACAGGATTTTTAAGAACCTTGTTTTTCTTTTTTGATAAGATTTTCTATTGTAAAGAAAGCAAAAAGAGCGACTGGAAAGAGTGACCAAAGGGACACCTCCATTTTTGGGAAGCCGAGAATACTGTAAGTGATAACTGTTACTGCTGTACCGATTAATCCAATACCTATTACTTTAGTCATGTTTTTACCTCGTTTTCTATATCTGAAAAATATTTTGCTTTAACACCTACTAAGTTATCAAAAGGTTAACTTACGGACAATATTATTTGTCTATGTGGTTCATTCTAGAATCTATTCGGTCAAAAAGGATTGTTTTGTTATCAAGCAAAGAAAAGAGGAAATATTTTACTGTAAAGGTAAAACGCTTACACAAAAAGGAGTATAATGATATTGAAAGATGTTTTCTCTAAGATTAAATGAAAGGTGGGGTGGTTGTATGTACAGAAAAACTTGGTATTATATACTTATCTTTTTTGAAGTATTGTTAGCTCTTTCTATGCTTAGGTCTTATGGTTTGCATTTTGAGTATGAAACGCTCAATTCTGTATCTGTACTAAGTTCTCAACTTCCACAGCAAGTCGTTTTAGTATGGTTTGTTTTTAGGCTTTTGAAGGACAAGCGTAAAGCTGAGGGTGTCTTAGCTGTGCTTGCCTTCCATATTTGTCAGCTAGTTACCTATTTCATAATACCGGCTTCCATTTTTAAGCCCTGGTTGGTTTCCCCAGTTTTAACTATTATGTGCCTAATTTGGCTTGTCATTACGATTAGGAAGACAGAGCTTCCAACACTCTTAGCCTCCCTTAAGAGTTCGTCAGCTTGGCAGTCCTCTGTTCCCCTTATTGGCCTAGGAATGGTCGCCGTAGTATGGAGCACACACTATATAAATATTGATTTAGAAGATTTAAGTAGTCTGACTTCCATACTGTATCCTATACTAGAGTGTGCAAGTATCTTCCTACTACTTAACTTGATGACTGAAAAAACTCAAAAGAAATTAAGAATTTCTTCAATCCTTATCATAATCATTAGTTTACTTGAGTTGATTTATGCTTTCTTAGTTGACCATATCATTACTGATGTCTCTCTTTTTCTACTAGTAGTATCAGCCTATCTGGTCTATCGTGTAAGTGGCAACACTTCCACACTAGTTAAAAAATGGCAGCAGAAGTATGGGTTTGAGTTGAGTGAGGATGACCTACTGGTGGAGAAAAGAACCAAACCAGTCATTGAAAAGCGTAAGGTTTATGATTATGCGGAGAGCCAAAGACAACCAAATCCTCAAAGTCTTCATTCTCCTTGGCTTTGGACAGCTTTTATTCTATCCTTGAGGAATTTAGTTTTTAATATAATTGCAGTTTTCAATTATCCTACTGATGAAACCAATCCCTTAGCAGGTATCGGTTGGTTTATGTACTTCATCGTGATGATTCCATTAATTATTATTCCTACTGTGATGCTTCCAAATGCCATAAGAACTACTGACAAAAAGCGTCTATATATAGTTGCTATGTTATTTATTTTAGTTGCAAGAAGCTCTATAGAACAGCTCATCGTTCCAGCCTTAATTTTGTACGGCGTATCGAAAAAAAACGAGGATTAGCCATAAAACAACAAGTCCCCTAGACCTAGTCTGGGGGACTTGTTGTTTTGATGTTGTTTTAGAATTGGCCCTAAATCAAGTTAATTTATGACTTGTCTCTATAAAAGAGGGTTAATGTAAAAACGATGGTCGTCAATTGGAATAATTTGAACAGGATTTTGGTAGAAGTCAGCTAAAACTTCTGGTGTGATGATATCATTTTTTGGTCCTTGTGCCACGATTTTTCCTTGACGGAGTAGGAGGATGTGGTCCATCTTCTCAGTAATCTCTTCAGCATGGTGGGTGACGTAAAGGACCAGGGGTGCGTGAGGAAGCGAGGTGATACGGTCGATCTGACGTAAGAGCTTTTCGCGGGCAAAGAGATCCAAGCCCACAGTTGCTTCGTCAAGGATAATGATGTCAGGATCTTCCATGAGACTGCGAGCAATCAAACAAATTTGTTTTTCTCCTTGAGACAGGCCATGGTATTTACGACCTATCAAATCTCCAGCACCAAGTGAAGTTAGCATATCCTTGGCTTCTTGTAGCTCTTTGTCTCCATAGGCTTTGTAGAGGATTGAGCTCTTGTACTTACCGGTAAGGACGATTTTTTCAGCAGTCATATGTTGAGGTAGACGCTCAGTGATAAAGGAACTGACGATACCGATGTGTTGACGAAGACCTGTGATGTCTCCATTCCCAAAGGTGTAGCCTAGTATCTCAGCCTTTCCCTCAGAAGGGAAGAATTCAGCTGTCAACAAACGTAAGAGGGTTGATTTTCCAGCACCGTTAAGTCCCAGGATAGCCCAGGTTTGTCCTTTTTCAACTGTCCAGTTAAGGTCAGATAAAAGTGTTTTTCCTTGGCGGACCAAGCTGACATTTTCTAATCGTATAAGTGACATAAGTCTCTCCTTCGATGATAAATTACTCTAATTATAGCATAAAATAGGAACCTATATTGGGAAATTGTGATATAATGGAAGTCAGAATTTTTTTAGAGGAGAAGAAAAAATGGAAGACTCTAGTGGTCAGTCCTTATTATTTCAATCTATTTTACTACTAATTTTAACCTTGCTTACAGCCTTTTTCTCAGCATCTGAGATGGCTCTTGTATCACTTAACCGCTCACGTGTGGAGCAAAAGGCAGAAGAAGGCGATAAGAAATTTATCCGCCTGCTCAAGGTTCTTGAAAATCCAAACAACTTCCTATCAACTATCCAAGTTGGTATTACCTTTATTAGCCTCTTACAAGGGGCCAGTCTCTCTGCATCACTAGGTGCAGTGATAGCGACTTGGTTTGGTCATGTGGCTTGGGCTAAGACAGCAGGTAGCATGATTTCTTTGGTTGTCTTGACTTATATCTCTATCGTTTTTGGGGAACTTTATCCAAAACGTATCGCTATGAATCTCAAGGAAAATCTAGCCATCTACTCAGCACCAGTTATTATTGTTACTGGTAAGATTGTTAGTCCCTTTGTTTGGATTCTTTCGGCGTCAACCAATCTTTTGTCTCGTTTGACGCCTATGACCTTTGATGATGCGGATGAGCAGATGACTCGGGATGAGATTGAGTACATGTTGGCCAAGAGTGAAGATACACTTGAGGCTGAAGAAATTGAAATGCTCCAGGGGATTTTCTCTCTTGATGAATTGATGGCACGTGAGGTTATGGTCCCTCGTACAGATGCCTTCATGATTGATATTGAAGACAATACTCAAGAAAATATCCAAGCTATTCTCAAGGAAAGTTTCTCTCGTATTCCTGTTTACGAAGACGACAAGGATAAGATTATCGGTGTCATTCATACTAAAAACCTTCTAAAAGCAGGTTTTGAACTTGGTTTTGAAAATATCAAACTTCGCCGAATCATGAACGAACCTCTCTTTGTTCCAGAGACTATCTTCGTAGATGATCTCTTGGCAGCCTTTCGTAACACCAATAATCAGATGGCTATCTTGCTTGATGAATACGGTGGCGTTGCTGGTCTTGTTACCTTCGAGGATCTTTTGGAAGAAATCGTTGGTGAGATTGACGACGAAACAGATAAATCTAGTATTGAAGTTCGTGAAATTGGCGAGAATACCTATATTGTCGAGGGTGCTATGACTCTTAACGACTTCAATGAACATTTTGATACAGAACTTGAGAGTGATGACGTTGATACTATCGCAGGTTATTATTTGACTGGTGTGGGAGCCATTCCTACTCAAGAAGTCAAGGAACACTATTCAGTTATCAACAAGGACAAACACCTCGAATTTATCAATGATAAGGTTAAGGATGGTCGTGTAACCAAACTTAAGGTAATCATCACGGCAGCTCCAGAAGAGACAGAAGAATAGTTTTTTCCACGTTTTTATTAGAAAATGTTAGAACTCAAAAGCGACTATCTACTAATTAGGCACTTTCTCTCATTATGAGTGAAAGTGCTTTTTCTTATCTATCTTGGAATATCCGCTTATCAAAATAATAAGATTAGAAAACGTCTATAAAATACGTCATAAAGCCTTTTTAACCTATCAAAAGTGTTAGAATTTGTCAGAAAAATAACGATAATTTTGAAGGTATTCTAACATATTTCAGCGTGTTGAAAGATTTAGAATAAAAATAAATAAGATTTTAATTAAAACAGTCTTTTATTACTTTTTTATGGTAGAATATGAATTAACTGATAAATGAAAAAAGGAGAATCTTAATGGCTTCTAAAAAATCTATATCTATATATAGTAGCTTGCTTTTACTCACCCTTACCCTAGGAGCTTTTGTACCAGTAACCTCTTTTGCGGATGATGGTATTGCGACAAATGATGCTGTTCTTACACAACCAACGACAGATCGTGCAACAACTGGTCCTTCAACAGCCCCAAGTGATGGTGACTTGGCTCGTAGCAATGATTCAAACACAGGTGTGGCAACGCCAACAACACCAACACCTACAGTTCCTGAAGTACCAGCTGAGCCAACAACACCAGCAACTCCGGAAGCACCTGCGACACCGGCTCCAACAGCTGATTCATCAACAAAACCAGCCGATAAGCCAGAAGAACCGGCTTCACCAACTGATAAAGGAACAAGTGAAGCAGCTCAAACCCCTGAAACACCTGCAGTGAACGTTAATGGACAACCTGTTGTTACTGTAACACCAACAGCTCCAGTTATCACTGCAGCTGGCCAAACAATTGTGTCTACACAAAATAGCCAAATTGTTATCGCTAACACTGATGGTACAACAAGTGTTGTTGCTCCTGAAGCAGTGGGATTCAAAGTGAATGCTGACGGTACATTGACTGGTAAAGATGCTAAAGGTAAGGAAGTTACACTTCCTAAGACTGGTGAAGCATCAACAGTAATCTTGACATTGGCAGGAACATTCTTCCTTGCTACTGCAGCCTTTTTGGGTCTTAAGAAACGTGCCCAATAATATAGAGGATAAAAGACTGGATTTTTCCAGTTTTTTTGTTTTTCTTCTGGTATAGTATAGATATCATTTAATTTTAGATGTATTATAGTATAACCTTTGCTTGAATTCAGGCAGATATGGAGCATGTTTCTGATAAAAGAGGTATAATAAAAACATGTAAAAAGCGTTTACAAGGAGGCTGCCATGGCAGAAATTGATTACAGTCAGGTGACTGGACTTGTTCATTCAACCGAAAGTTTTGGATCCGTAGATGGTCCGGGTATCCGTTTTATTGTTTTCATGCAAGGCTGTAAGATGCGTTGCCAATATTGTCATAACCCAGATACTTGGGCTATGGAGTCAAATAAGGCTGTTGAACGTACAGTTGAAGATGTCTTAGATGAGGCTCTTCGTTTCCGTCATTTCTGGGGTGAGCATGGTGGTATCACTGTATCAGGTGGTGAGGCCATGCTTCAGATTGATTTTGTCACTGCCCTCTTTACAGAGGCTAAGAAGCTAGGAATTCACTGTACGCTTGATACTTGTGGGTTTGCTTACCGCAATACTCCTGAGTATCATGAAGTTGTTGACAAACTTTTGGCTGTGACTGACTTGGTCCTACTTGACATCAAAGAGATTGACCCCGAACAACACAAGTTTGTGACCCGTCAACCTAATAAGAATATCTTGGAATTTGCTCAATATCTGTCTGATAAACAAGTTCCAGTCTGGATTCGCCATGTCTTGGTACCTGGTTTGACAGACTTTGACGAACACTTGATTAAGCTCGGCGAGTTTGTAAAGACCTTGAAAAATGTTGATAAATTTGAAATTCTTCCCTATCATACAATGGGTGAGTTCAAATGGCGTGAGCTCGGTATTCCATATCCTTTGGAAGGGGTCAAACCACCAACGGCAGATCGTGTCAAAAATGCCAAAGCTCTCATGCACACTGAAACGTATCAAGAGTATAAAAATCGTATCGGTGTTAAAACCTTGGATTGAAAAAGAAGCTCTTGACAAGGGCTTTTTAACTTTGCTATTATTTAGGGAGCAATAAAGAGCAGGTAAATTATGTTTCGTATTTTAAAATTTGATGATGACTTTGTTTATCTCAGTCATCCTGACGGGCGACTTAAGAAAATAGATCGCACGCTTTTTGATTTTGATATAAAATTAGGAGATCGTATTGATGTCTACCAAGATGGGGACTTGACAGTTGTTACTCCGGCAGAAGTTCAAACGGACTTGAGCTTAGAGGGAGACAAATCTGTTAAATCACACCTCTTGCAAGGGATTTTAGATCTTTTCCTTGAAACCCTTAATATTCACAATAATCATTTGGGTGACTTGAAGAAGATTTTTACGCAATTATTGATTACACTCTTCATGGCTTGGAGCTTGCTAGGTGTTATTCTGGTTGAGATTCTTCTTTTCGCAGAATCGATTATTGTTTTCCTATGGAGACTCTTAGTTCGTCTTATTAAGTGGATGCATATTAAAGACAACACTAAGGTCTTGATTGATGAGACGCAAAAACGTCATGCTAAGCGTGAGCGTCAAAAAGCTCAAAGACTTGAGCAGGAAAGACGTCGTCAGGAAGAGCTAGAAGAACGTGAATACCTTCGTGAAACAGAACGTCAAAAGGAACTCATGATTGTTGAAGCTAGCCTTAGTCAGGAAGCAGAACGTGAGAGCCTTTCAACTAGCCTTGCTTTGGAGCAAGCAGGTGCCTCAAGTCAATCTGCTAGTGAAGACTTGGTCGAAGAAAGCCAGTCAACTTCAGAGTCTGAAGTGATGTCTGAATCAGCAAAGTCTGAAAAATAGAACAAAAAAGAACTGAGATTTTAACTCTCAGTTCTTTTTTTGTATGAGAAAAGCACCAGAGGTGCTTGTGAGAGGTGACTAAAGTGTTTTTTCAGAGTCACGAACAATGAGCAAGTCAACTTTTGCGTGACGGAGAATGTATTCAGAAGATGAACCAATAAGCAAGCGTTCAAAAGTATTGAGACCAGTGGCACCAACCATAATAAGGTCAACATTTTCCTTATCAGGGATATCAACAGCCAAGAGGCTCTTAGGATTACCGAACTCAATAACTTTGCGAATCTTGGTTAAACCAGCTTCTCTGGCTTGGCGTTCAAAGTCAGCCAAAACAGCTTTAGCTTCGTCTTCTAGTTTTTCATAGATGTAAGAGTCGAAAGTCGCAACGCTTTGAAGGGCGCGTGTATCGATAACGTGTACCAATAGTAACTGAGCATTATTACGTTTTGCAACGTGCACACCTTTAATAAAGGCCAGTTCTGATTCGTAAGAACCGTCGACAGCTACCATAATACGTTCATATTGTTGAGACATAAGCTCTACCTCCTATCTTTAGCTTTATTATACTCCTTTAATTTAAAAAATGAAAGCGTTGTTATGGATTTTCTGAAATCTTTTTTTGACTGCTTACTTTAGGATGTCCGTAGTAATGTGAAGATTTCAGTATTATCTAAAAATTGAAGATTGCATGAAAAAGAGGTATAATACAATCTGTTATTAGCTTCGTAAGAAACATGATAATTAAACAATAGGAAGACAAGTCTTCAGAAATGATACCAAATGGCTGAGCCTAAATAAAGTTGGTGTCAATAAAAGTGGAAATCCCCATCAGGTGTTGAATTTTCTTATTTTCTGCTAGATGTATCTGCTTTTAGTATCTTTTGAAAGGATTAACTTATGAAAACATTTGATAAATCATCAAAGTTGGAACACGTTGCCTATGATATTCGTGGACCAGTTTTGGATGAAGCCAACCGTATGATTGCTAAAGGTGAAAAGATTCTTCGTCTTAATACGGGAAATCCTGCGGAATTTGGCTTTACAGCACCGGATGAAGTCATTCGTGATTTAATTATGAATGTTCGTAACAGTGAAGGGTATTCGGATAGTAAAGGGATTTTCTCAGCTCGTAAGGCGATTATGCAGTATTGCCAGTTAAAGGGATTCCCAAATGTAGATATTGATGATATTTATATTGGTAATGGTGTTTCAGAGATGATTTCCATATCTATGCAGGCCTTGCTTGATGATGGAGATGAGGTCTTGGTCCCAATGCCAGATTATCCTCTTTGGACAGCCTGTGTCAGTCTAGCAGGCGGTAATGCCGTACACTATGTATGTGATGAAAAATCTAACTGGTATCCAGATATTGATGATATCAAATCAAAGATTACATCAAATACTAAGGCAATTGTAGTCATCAATCCTAATAATCCTACAGGTTCACTCTATCCTAAGGATGTCCTTGAACAGATTGTGGATATTGCTCGACAAAATGATTTGATTATCTTTGCGGATGAGATTTATGACCGCTTGGTTATGGATGGTAAAAAGCATACTGCGATTGCTAGTCTTGCACCAGATGTTTTCTGTGTGTCTATGAATGGTCTTTCTAAGTCTCACCGCATCTGTGGTTTCCGTGTAGGTTGGATGGTTCTCTCTGGACCTAAAAAGAATGTCAAAGGCTATATTGAAGGGCTTAATATGTTGGCCAACATGCGTCTTTGTGCTAATGTGCTCTCTCAGCACGTTATTCAGACTTCACTTGGTGGCTACCAATCCGTTGATGAGCTCTTGATTCCTGGCGGGCGTATCTATGAACAACGTGAGTTTATCACGAATACCGTAAACGCTATTCCAGGGCTATCAGCTGTTAAGCCAGATGCAGGGCTTTACATCTTCCCTAGGATTGACCGAAACATGTATGATATTGAAGATGATGAAGAATTCTGTCTTCGTCTCTTGAAGAAGGAGAAGGTTCTCCTAGTTCCAGGTAAAGGCTTTAACTGGAATGAACCAGATCACTTCCGTATTGTCTACCTTCCTCGTGTGGAAGAGTTGGCTGATCTCGGTAACAAAATCGAACGAGTCTTGTCATATTACAAGCGCTAATTCCTTAAAAAAACTGGACAATAAGGCTTGTCCGGTTTTTATTGTTTCTAAAAGGGAGATATATTTGAGCAAAATCTGAACATTCTTCCTAAAAATGCCATAATATACTTAATATAATGAATAGTAGAATAATAAATAATTTTCAGACAATTGTTTGCAATTTCTGGGTTAAGTGTGCTATAATGATAGGGCTAGTGAGTCTTGACGCAGAAGATTAGTACAAGGCTTGATATTATTATGACTACAATAGAAAGTGAAGACAATAAATATGGCAAATTTGCTGGCTAAAACACGTAAAATTACATCTATCTTGCAACGCTCAGTAGACAGCTTGGAAGGAGATCTTCCATACAACAACATGGCTGCTCAATTGGCGGATATCATTGATTGTAACGCTGCTATCGTTAATGGTGGTGGTGCTCTCCTTGGTTTTGCCATGAAGTACAAAACCAACAATGATCGTGTGGAAGAGTTTTTTGAAGCCAAACAACTTCCAGAAGAATACACACGTGGTATCAGCCGTGTTTATGACACTCAAGAAAACATTGGTATTGACAGTGACTTGACCATTTTCCCTGTGGAGTCAAAAGATGACTTCCCAGATGGTTTGACTACAATTGCACCTATCTATGGTGGTGGTATGCGTCTTGGTTCTTTCATCATTTGGCGTAACGATCATGATTTTGTGGATGAAGATCTTATCTTGGTTGAGATTGCCTCTACGGTAGTTGGGTTGCAGTTGCTGAACCTTCAAACAGAGAACTTGGAAGAAACAATTCGTAAACAAACAGCTATTAACATGGCTATTAATACCTTGTCTTACTCAGAAATCAAGGCAGTTTCAGCTATCTTGAATGAGTTGGACGGTTTGGAAGGTCGCTTGACAGCATCTGTTATTGCTGATCGTATCGGAATTACGCGTTCAGTTATCGTTAATGCCCTTCGTAAGTTGGAATCAGCTGGTATTATTGAGAGTCGTTCACTCGGTATGAAAGGGACTTATCTTAAAGTCCTTAACGAAGGTATCTACGACAAATTGAAAGAATACGAATAAGAAGAATACTGAAAGAAAGTGAGGTAGGAGGAGCCTGCCCCACTTTTTTTAAAGGAGAAAGTATTATGACAAAGGCATTGATATCAATTGATTACTCTTATGATTTTGTGGCAGATGATGGGAAGTTGACGGCTGGAAAGCCTGCCCAAGCCATTGAAGATCGCATTGCTCAGGTAACGCAAGAAGCCTATGACAATGGGGACTATATCTTCGTTGCTATGGATCGACATGATGAAGGAGATACCTTCCATCCTGAAACCAAGCTCTTTCCACCGCACAATATTGCAGGGACGTCTGGGCGAGAACTTTATGGTAAGTTAGCTGGTGTATATGATGCTATTAAGGATGATAATCGTGTCTTTTGGATGGATAAGCGACACTACTCAGCCTTTTCGGGAACGGATTTAGATATTCGTTTGCGTGAGCGTCGTG
>ENA-OPSH01001431-OPSH01001431.1-human-gut-metagenome-genome-assembly--contig:-NODE-1431-length-10417-cov-9.911793_pt1 | contig 10417 bp, 6 predicted proteins | sample MGYA00241802_ERZ501895 | MGnify/ENA primary metagenome ERZ501895 (study PRJEB25962, sample SAMEA2042304) | human gut metagenome | biome: human gut; feature: human-associated habitat; material: faeces...
CGGAGGAAGGTGGGGATGACGTCAAATCATCATGCCCCTTATGACCTGGGCTACACACGTGCTACAATGGTTGGTACAACGAGTTGCGAGTCGGTGACGGCAAGCTAATCTCTTAAAGCCAATCTCAGTTCGGATTGTAGGCTGCAACTCGCCTACATGAAGTCGGAATCGCTAGTAATCGCGGATCAGCACGCCGCGGTGAATACGTTCCCGGGCCTTGTACACACCGCCCGTCACACCACGAGAGTTTGTAACACCCGAAGTCGGTGAGGTAACCTTTTGGAGCCAGCCGCCTAAGGTGGGATAGATGATTGGGGTGAAGTCGTAACAAGGTAGCCGTATCGGAAGGTGCGGCTGGATCACCTCCTTTCTAAGGAAAAACGGAATGTACTTGAGTTTCTTATTTAGTTTTGAGAGGTCTTGTGGGGCCTTAGCTCAGCTGGGAGAGCGCCTGCTTTGCACGCAGGAGGTCAGCGGTTCGATCCCGCTAGGCTCCATTGAATCGAAAGATTCAAGTATTGTCCATTGAAAATTGAATATCTATATCAAATTCCATATGTAAATAATTACATATAGATAGTAACAAGAAAATAAACCGAAACGCTGTGAATATTTAATGAGTTAGGTCGAAAGACCAAAATAAGGTTAAGTTAATAAGGGCGCACGGTGGATGCCTTGGCACTAGAAGCCGATGAAGGACGTGACTAACGACGAAATGCTTTGGGGAGCTGTAAGTGAGCAATGATCCAGAGATGTCCGAATGGGGGAACCCGGCAGGTAATGCCTGTCACTCATTACTGTTAAGGTAATGTAGAGGAAGACGCAGTGAACTGAAACATCTAAGTAGCTGCAGGAAGAGAAAGCAAAAGCGATTGCCTTAGTAGCGGCGAGCGAAACGGCAAGAGGGCAAACCGAAGAGTTTACTCTTCGGGGTTGTAGGACTGCAACGTGGACTTAAAGATTATAGAAGAACTACCTGGGAAGGTAGGCCAAAGAGAGTAATAGCCTCGTATTCGAAATAGTCTTTATACCTAGCAGTATCCTGAGTACGGCGAGACACGAGAAATCTCGTCGGAATCTGGGAGGACCATCTCCCAACCCTAAATACTCTCTAGTGACCGATAGTGAACCAGTACCGTGAGGGAAAGGTGAAAAGCACCCCGGGAGGGGAGTGAAATAGAACCTGAAACCGTGTGCCTACAACAAGTTCGAGCCCGTTAATGGGTGAGAGCGTGCCTTTTGTAGAATGAACCGGCGAGTTACGATATGATGCGAGGTTAAGTTGAAGAGACGGAGCCGTAGGGAAACCGAGTCTTAATAGGGCGCATTAGTATCATGTCGTAGACCCGAAACCATGTGACCTACCCATGAGCAGGTTGAAGGTGAGGTAAAACTCACTGGAGGACCGAACCAGGGCACGTTGAAAAGTGCTTGGATGACTTGTGGGTAGCGGAGAAATTCCAAACGAACTTGGAGATAGCTGGTTCTCTCCGAAATAGCTTTAGGGCTAGCGTCGATGTTAAGTCTCTTGGAGGTAGAGCACTGTTTGGGTGAGGGGTCCATCCCGGATTACCAATCTCAGATAAACTCCGAATGCCAACGAGATATAATCGGCAGTCAGACTGCGAGTGCTAAGATCCGTAGTCGAAAGGGAAACAGCCCAGACCACCAGCTAAGGTCCCAAAATATATGTTAAGTGGAAAAGGATGTGGGGTTGCACAGACAACTAGGATGTTAGCTTAGAAGCAGCTATTCATTCAAAGAGTGCGTAATAGCTCACTAGTCGAGTGACCCTGCGCCGAAAATGTACCGGGGCTAAAACATATTACCGAAGCTGTGGATACCTTTATAGGTATGGTAGGAGAGCGTTCTATGTGCGAAGAAGGTGTACCGTGAGGAGTGCTGGAGCGCATAGAAGTGAGAATGCCGGTATGAGTAGCGAAAGACAGGTGAGAATCCTGTCCACCGTAAGACTAAGGTTTCCAGGGGAAGGCTCGTCCGCCCTGGGTTAGTCGGGACCTAAGGAGAGACCGAAAGGTGTATCCGATGGACAACAGGTTGATATTCCTGTACTAGAGTATATAGTGATGGAGGGACGCAGTAGGCTAACTAAACCAGACGATTGGAAGTGTCTGGCCAAGCAGTGAGGTGTGATATGAGTCAAATGCTTATATCTATAACATTGAGCTGTGATGGGGAGCGAAGTTTAGTAGCGAAGTTAGTGATGTCACACTGCCGAGAAAAGCTTCTAGCGTTAATTATACTCTACCCGTACCGCAAACCGACACAGGTAGTCGAGGCGAGTAGCCTCAGGTGAGCGAGAGAACTCTCGTTAAGGAACTCGGCAAAATGGCCCCGTAACTTCGGGAGAAGGGGCGCTGACTTATGGTCAGCCGCAGTGAATAGGCCCAAGCAACTGTTTATCAAAAACACAGCTCTCTGCTAAATCGTAAGATGATGTATAGGGGGTGACGCCTGCCCGGTGCTGGAAGGTTAAGAGGAGTGCTTAGCAATAGCGAAGGTATGAATTGAAGCCCCAGTAAACGGCGGCCGTAACTATAACGGTCCTAAGGTAGCGAAATTCCTTGTCGGGTAAGTTCCGACCCGCACGAAAGGCGTAATGATTTGGGCACTGTCTCAACGAGAGACTCGGTGAAATTTTAGTACCTGTGAAGATGCAGGTTACCCGCGACAGGACGGAAAGACCCCATGGAGCTTTACTGCAGTTTGATATTGAGTATCTGTACCACATGTACAGGATAGGTAGGAGCCTATGACCTCGGGACGCCAGTTTCGAGTGAGGCGTTGTTGGGATACTACCCTTGTGTTATGGCTACTCTAACCCAGATAGGTTATCCCTATCGGAGACAGTGTCTGACGGGCAGTTTGACTGGGGCGGTCGCCTCCTAAAAGGTAACGGAGGCGCCCAAAGGTTCCCTCAGAATGGTTGGAAATCATTCGCAGAGTGTAAAGGTATAAGGGAGCTTGACTGCGAGAGTTACAACTCGAGCAGGGACGAAAGTCGGGCTTAGTGATCCGGTGGTTCCGCATGGAAGGGCCATCGCTCAACGGATAAAAGCTACCCTGGGGATAACAGGCTTATCTCCCCCAAGAGTTCACATCGACGGGGAGGTTTGGCACCTCGATGTCGGCTCGTCGCATCCTGGGGCTGTAGTCGGTCCCAAGGGTTGGGCTGTTCGCCCATTAAAGCGGCACGCGAGCTGGGTTCAGAACGTCGTGAGACAGTTCGGTCCCTATCCGTCGCGGGCGTAGGAAATTTGAGAGGATCTGCTCCTAGTACGAGAGGACCAGAGTGGACTTACCGCTGGTGTACCAGTTGTTCTGCCAAGAGCATCGCTGGGTAGCTATGTAGGGAAGGGATAAACGCTGAAAGCATCTAAGTGTGAAGCCCACCTCAAGATGAGATTTCCCATGATTTTATATCAGTAAGAGCCCTGAGAGATGATCAGGTTGATAGGTTAGAAGTGGAAGTGTGGTGACACATGTAGCGGACTAATACTAATAGCTCGAGGACTTATCCAAAGAAAGTAACTGAGACATATTGACAACGATTTGGTTTCTTGATACAGTATAGATATTCAATTTTGAGTTGAGAATACTCAGAGTTAAGTGACGATAGCCTAGGAGATACACCTGTTCCCATGCCGAACACAGAAGTTAAGCCCTAGTACGCCTGATGTAGTTGGGGGTTGCCCCCTGTTAGATACGGTAGTCGCTTAGCGCAAAGGGAGTTTAGCTCAGCTGGGAGAGCATCTGCCTTACAAGCAGAGGGTCAGCGGTTCGATCCCGTTAACTCCCATTATGCGGGTGTAGTTTAGTGGTAAAACTACAGCCTTCCAAGCTGTTGTCGCGAGTTCGATTCTCGTCACCCGCTTTATTTGGATATTATAGCCAAGCATTTGCTTGGGCGCGTAGCTCAGATGGTTAGAGCGCACGCCTGATAAGCGTGAGGTCGGTGGTTCGATTCCACTCGTGCCCATATTGGAGAATTACTCAAGAGGCTGAAGAGGACGGTTTGCTAAATCGTTAGGTCGGGTAACTGGCGCGGGGGTTCGAATCCCCCATTCTCCGTAGTATTATGACGAATTATCTTTTAGATAATTCGTTTTCTTTTTTTGAGGTGACAAAATGAAAAATAGTTTTTATCGATTTCTTCTTTATGGGTTTATTATTATTCTATTTTTTGTAATGCTTTTTTCTTTTGTCTTTACTAATAAAAAATTAACGAAGGAAATCTCGTCTAATGTTTCGGGTTTTGTTACCAAAGTAGACTCAGTGATTTCAGTTCCATTTACTGCTTTATCAAAATCTCATAATGTTATTTCTGATCTCTTATCAACTTATAATGAGAATCGAGATTTAAAAAAATCTTTATCAAATTTAGAAAATCAATCATCTATTATTTCTAACTTGCAAGAAGAGAATGATTCTTTAAGAGCTTCGCTTAATCTTTCGGACAAGCTAGGTCGTGATAATGTTCTCACTGCTGAAGTTTCTATGAGACCTTCTGTGACTTGGTTAAAAGAGTTAACGATTAATGTCGGTAAGTCTAAGAATGTTAGTAAGTCCATGCTAGCAACTTCTAATGGTGGAGTAATCGGTTTTGTAACTAAGGTATACGATGATACTACAACTATTTCTTTACTGTCTAGTAGTTCTAGTGATAGCTACCTTGCTTCTAGCGTCAAATCAGAGGATGATAACCAGATTTTCGGGATTATCTCTCGTTATGATAATAAAAAGAAGCTGCTAGAGATGACACAACTTAATTCATCTTCTAACGTTAAGGTTGGCACTGAAGTGGTTACAAGTGGTCTTGATGATGTATCGGTAAAGGATGTTCCAATTGGTACTGTAGACTCTGTGAGTGATTATGAAGGTAATCGTACGATTTTGGTAAAACCTTATGCTGATTTTGATAAAATTTCTTATGTTACTTTAGTTGGAGATGGTAAATAATATGAAATTATCCAAGTATTCTATTATTCCTTTCTTACTGAGTATTGTTCCTTTTCTATGGGATGGTCATATTTCGATGATACTTAATCATTATTTATCTCCTGAATTTTTTCTATCATCTCATCTTTTTATTATTTATATTTTCATCTTAACTCTTGATTTTCCAAATAAGTATTCCTATCTTTACCTTGTTTATTTTGGATTTCTTTATGATACCTATTATTTCAAAACAGTTGGTATAGTAATTCTAACTCTGCCACTGTTATGCTATCTGTTAACTCAGCTAGGTCGAATTGTTAAGAGAAATACCTATGTTGATTTTTTGTTAATGTTTTTATTCCTCTTTCTATTTGATACTATAAATTTTGGCTTTGCCTTATTTTATGGTTTCTCCAATGAGTCTGTGACGAATTTTATTATTTATCAACTAAGTCCTAGTATAGTATTTAATCTTTTGATCTTTATCTTTATTAAACCTATTCTTGAAAAATTATTTTTGTATCTGTCAGTTGATAGATTTAAATAGAACTGTAATATTGGCGTAACAAAATTTGCGCCATTTTTTGATACAATTAAAAGGTCTTATCGAAAAGGAGTAGTATTTTATATTATGAAAAAACGTATTCTTTCAGCAGTGTTGGTAAGTGGTGTAACCTTATCAGCAGCTGCATCAGTACATGCAGAGGATTATGATTCGCAAATCGCTGCTGCAGATAACGCAATTAGTAACCTTGCTTCTCAACAAGAGACTGCACAAGCGCAAGTTGCTACAATCCAATCTCAAGTATCTACACTTAGAACACAAAAATCAGAATTGGAAACTAAAAATGCTGAACTTGAAAAAGTATCAGCAGATTTGGAATCTGAAATTCAAGAATTATCAAGTAAAATTGTAGCTCGTCAAGATTCTTTGGCGAAACAAGCTCGTAGTGCTCAACAAAATAATACTGCGACTAGCTACATCAACTCTATCTTGAACTCTAAGTCAATCTCTGAAGCTATTACTCGTATCACAGCTATTTCAAAAGTTGTTACAGCTAATAATGACATGTTGACAAAACAAGAGTCTGATCAAAAAGAGCTTGCTGCAAAACAAGAACAAAACCAAGCTGCTATTAATGAGATTGCAACTAATAAAGCAGAACTTGAAACTACAGAAGCTGGTTTGACAACTCAACAAGCTGAACTAGAAGCAGCACAAGTTACTTTGGCTGCAGAATTGGCTACAGCACAAGATGAAAAAACATCACTTGTTTCTGCTAAATCAACTGCAGAATCAGTGGCAGCTTCAACTGCAGCATCAGTTGCTCAATCTCAAGCAATTGCAGAATCAGAGGCAGCAGCACAAGCAGTAGCATCTTCAGAAGCGGCAGCATTTGTAGCTCAATCAGAGGCGGCAGCAACTTCAGAAGCTGTAGCTCAACCTTCTGAAGCTACTGTTTCAGAAACAGCGACAGCCTCAGAAGTAGCACAAGAACCGGTTTCATCAGAAACTTCAGAAACTACTCAAGCGCCTGCGCCTGCTGCTCCAGCAACATCTGAAGCACAGCCAGAATCAGCTGCTCCAGCAGCTTCAGAAGCTCCTGCTAGCGAAGCACCAGCAGCAACATCTGAAGCACAACCAGAATCAGCTGCTCCAGCAGCTTCAGAAGCACCAGCTCCTGCTAGTGAAGCACCTGCGGCAACTTCGGAAGCACCAGCAAGTCAAGCACCTGCAGCTTCAGAAGCACCAGCACCAGCAGCTGAAACACCTAAAGTATCAACTGCCTCAACTCCTAATACATATCCAGTTGGTCAATGTACTTGGGGTGCTAAATCATTAGCTTCATGGGTTGGTAATTACTGGGGTAATGCTAAAAACTGGATTGCTAGCGCACAAGCAGCTGGCCACTCAGTCGGGACAACTCCTGTAGCCGGAGCAATTGCGGTTTGGCCAAATGATGGTGGGGGTTATGGTCACGTAGCTTACGTAACATCAGCATCAGGTGCAAATTCAATTCAAGTTATGGAAGCAAACTATGCTGGTAACATGTCAATCGGTAACTACCGTGGGACATTTGATCCAACATCATCAGCTCATGGTGGTTCTGTATACTATATTTACCCATAATGAATACAAAAAGGCGATTCGAATTTTCTCGAATCGTTTTTATTTTATGGCAAAATGTCTTTACTTTCTGGAACTGCTTTTAGACGGGAAAATGTCGAGGTTAAGGTTAAATCTTTTTAGTCTTGTTAAGTTACTGTGACACCATTTATTTTACATTGAAAATCAATCTAAAAAAAGGTAGAATGGTTTAGTAGATATTTTGGAGGAAATCATGTCTTATACGAATTTGAAGTTGTTTGCTTTATCGTCTAACCAGGAATTAGCAGCAAAAGTTGCTGATAAAATGGGTATTGAACTCGGAAAATCAAGTGTTCGTGAATTTTCAGATGGTGAGATTCAAGTTAATATTGAAGAATCTATCCGTGGTCATCACGTTTTTATTCTTCAATCTACAAGCTCTCCTGTAAATGATAACTTGATGGAAATCTTGATTATGGTTGATGCGCTAAAACGTGCAAGTGCAGAAACAATCAGTGTTGTTATGCCTTATTATGGTTATGCACGTCAAGACCGTAAGGCACGTTCACGTGAGCCAATCACATCTAAATTGGTTGCTAATATGCTTGAGGTTGCAGGTGTTGATCGACTTTTGACAGTTGACCTCCATGCTTCTCAAATTCAAGGATTCTTTGATATTCCTGTAGACCATTTGATGGGTGCACCACTTATCGCAGATTACTTTGATCGTGCTGGTCTTACTGGAGATGATGTTGTTGTTGTTTCTCCAGACCATGGTGGTGTGACTCGTGCACGAAAACTTGCTCAATGTTTGAAAACACCAATTGCAATCATTGATAAGCGTCGTAGTGTTGATAAAATGAACACTTCTGAGGTTATGAATATCATTGGTAACGTTGAAGGTAAAACATGTATCTTGATTGATGATATGATTGATACTGCGGGTACAATCTGTCATGCGGCGGATGCGCTTGCTGAAGCTGGTGCAACTCATGTTTATGCCTCATGTACTCACCCTGTATTGTCAGGTCCAGCACTTGATAATATTCAAAAATCTGCTATTGAGAAGCTTGTCGTATTGGACACGATTTATCTTCCAGAAGAACGTTTGATTGATAAGATTGAACAAATTTCAATTGCTGATTTGATTTCAGAGGCAATTATTCGTATTCATGAAAAACGTCCATTGTCACCTTTGTTTGAAATGGGCCATAAATAGACTAAAGCTAGCCTAGGCTAGCTTTTTTGGTGTTTAAATGCGTTTGAGTTTTTGATATAATGTTAGGCATAATTGCAAAGAGGTGACTGTGATGGATTTAACACAACGTTTTAATAAAAATTTAGATAAGATTGAAGTTTCAATGATTCGTCAGTTTGACCAATCAATTTCAGATGTACCAGGGATCAAAAAGTTGACACTTGGTGAACCTGATTTTACAACTCCAGATCATGTAAAAGAGGCTGCTAAAGCTGCTATCGATGCTAACCAGTCACACTATACAGGTATGGCAGGACTTCCTGCTTTGCGTCAAGCAGCTGCGGAGTTTGTTAAGGAAAAATATAATCTTACTTATAACCCAGATAATGAAATCTTGGTGACTATTGGAGCTACAGAAGCCCTTTCTGCAACTTTGACGGCTATTTTGGAGCCAGGAGATACGATTCTTTTACCTGCACCAGCCTATCCAGGATATGAGCCGATTGCAAATCTAGTTGGTGCTGAAATTGTCGAAATTGATACAACAGCTAATGATTTTGTTTTAACTCCGGAGATGTTAGAAAAGGCAATTTTGGAGCAGGGAGATAAGCTTAAAGCCGTTTTGCTTAACTACCCAACTAACCCAACAGGTGTGACTTACTCACGTCAACAGATTGAAGATTTGGCTGAAGTTCTGAAAAAATACGATATTTTTGTTGTTAGTGATGAAGTTTACTCTGAGCTAACTTATGTGGACCAACATGTATCTATTGCTGAGTATTTGCCGGAACAAACAATTTTGATTAATGGTTTGTCTAAATCTCATGCGATGACAGGGTGGCGTATTGGTTTGATTTTTGCACCTGCAGTTTTAACGGCTCAGTTGATTAAGAGTCACCAGTATTTGGTAACAGCTGCAGCTACTATGGCACAATTTGCAGCTATTGAAGCCTTATCTGCTGGTAAAGATGATGCCCAACCAATGAAAGTTGAGTATTTGAAGCGTCGTGATTATATTCTTGAAAAAATGACTGAACTTGGTTTCAAAATTATTAAACCTGATGGTGCTTTCTACATCTTTGCTAAGATTCCAGAAGGGTATACTCAAGACTCATTTAAGTTCTGCCAAGACTTTGCTCGTGAAAAAGCTATTGCGATTATCCCAGGGGTTGCTTTTGGGAAGTATGGTGAAGGCTATGTTCGCTTGTCGTATGCAGCTAGCATGGATACTATTGAAACAGCTATGACTCGTTTGAAAGAGTTTATGGAAGAACATGCAGAAGCTTGAGAGTAGAGGGCTTGTCCTCTTCAATCGTAATTATCGTGAGAATGATAAACTAGTTAAAATTTTTACCGAGCAAGCTGGTAAACGGATGTTTTTTGTTAGAGGTGGTGGGGCAGGTAAATTAAGTGCTGTCATTCAACCTTTGACCATCGCTGAATTCATGATGACTGTAAATGATGAAGGTCTATCTTTTATAGAAGATTATAGCCAGGCACAATCCTTCAAGGAAATTACAAGCGATATTTTCAAGCTGTCTTATGCGACATATTTGGCTGCATTGACAGATGCTACTATTGCTGATGGTGTGCCAGATGCGCAATTATTTGTATTCTTGGAGAAGACGCTTGAATTAATGGAAGAAGGCTTGGATTATGAAATCTTGACTAATATCTTTGAGATTCAGGTTTTAGACCGTTTCGGTGTACGATTGAATTTTCACGAGTGTGTCTTTTGCCATCGTGTAGGCCTTCCTTTTGATTTTTCGTATAAGTTCTCGGGGTTACTTTGTCCAAATCACTATGCAGAGGATGAAAGGCGTAGTCACTTAGATCCTAATGTACCTTATCTTTTAGATCGTTTTCAGGGGCTTTCTTTTGAGGAATTGAGAAGCATATCTGTTAAGGATGACATGAAACGAAAGCTACGATATTTTATTGATGACCTCTATGATAATTATGTTGGAATACATCTTAAAAGTAAGAAGTTTATTGATAATCTAAATTCTTGGGGTCATATTATAAATAAAGAAGATAGTGCTGACTAGACATTATCTTCTTTTTGTTTCACGTGAAACAGGAAAGTAATGGTTTTCAGTCTCAGGGGTTAAAATGCAAGTCAGTTCGTGCTATAATAAGAAGATAATAAGCTGAAAGACTCTGCTAGAAAC
>ENA-OPSH01001441-OPSH01001441.1-human-gut-metagenome-genome-assembly--contig:-NODE-1441-length-10359-cov-2.559686_pt1 | contig 10359 bp, 7 predicted proteins | sample MGYA00241802_ERZ501895 | MGnify/ENA primary metagenome ERZ501895 (study PRJEB25962, sample SAMEA2042304) | human gut metagenome | biome: human gut; feature: human-associated habitat; material: faeces...
AATCGCAAAGTGCCATAACATTATCAGCTGCCTCAGACACAATTTCAGACAGCAGCGTATCCTTCTCATCAAACTCCACAACATCCGCTTCAAGCCTTGAAAGCTTTAAGATAGCCTGCACCATATGCGATATATTATCCACATCACGCTTTGCCCTGCGCATTATCCTGCTTCTGTTTTCAGGTGCCATATCAGGATTTCCTTCCAGATTTTCCAGATTTATCGAAAGTGATGTGAGCGGTGTCTTAAGCTGATGCGATATGTCAGAAAGCGCATCCTTTAGCAAAAGCTTGTCTGCCTTTGCATTTTCCGCAGACTCCCTCAAATAGATTGCTGTCTTGTAAAGCTCTCCCTTTAGTATAGAAATCTCTCCCTCTGTGCTATCTGCCATAACAAGTCTGTAGTCTCCCTGATTTATGCGACGCAGATAATCCGCAGCCTGTCTGACCTGTCTTTTAAAGCTAAATCTTATAAGCACAATGTAAAGGCAAAAGCCCCCTGCAAAAAGCACAACAAGAAATATGTCTAGCCAAAGCGCTCCTTTAAGCGCTTTTTCATTTGACAAAACCGCAGAATCCTTTTCCATATCAATGCCGTATTTTTTTAAGAGCGTCTCTGCGCTTTTTAAATTTGTATAATCGCTGCCTGAGCTGCTGTCATTTAGAATCGCAGCTATACTGCCATCTGATACATCGGGATATTTTTCATGAATAAGCGCACATAGCTTAGCCACTGTGACGTTATAGTTTTTTGTATACGCCCTGTACTGAAAAAAGACGGTAAAATCCATAACCGTCACACATATACATGTATATATTATTGCAAAATACACAAAATGTTTTCTGTTCTCTAAATTATATTTCTTCTTTCTCATGCTTTCCCCCGGGAACTGTCTCTGTCGGCCGATACTGTTTAAAGAGCTTCATCTGAATCAACACGATACCCGATTCCCTTCACAGTCTTTATCACATCCTCACCAAGCTTTGCCCTGATGCGCTTCATATAGACAGTCACTGTATGGTCGTACACATCGTTGCCTGTTGCCTCCCAGATGCAGTCAAGCACGGCATTTCTGGACACAGCCTTGTCGTGATTTGTAAAAAGCAGATCAAGTATGCGGTTTTCAAGACTTGAAAGAGCAATCACCTGTCCAGCCCTTCTTGCTTCCTTTTTGTCCAAATCATAGCTTATGCTTCCTGCGTGTATGACAGATGAACTGTCATCACTTTTCCTTCGTAAAAATACGCGGTTTACTCTCGCCACAAGCTCTCTTACTGAAAAAGGCTTTGTGATGTAATCCTCCGCTCCAAGCTCAAGTCCCTTTACTATATCATTTTCCTCATCCCTTGCGGTAAGAAAAATCACCGGTGTTTTTTCTTTTTCCAGCCTTTCGCTGTAAAAATCAAAGCCGTTCCCATCCGGAAGCGACACATCAAGCAGCACAAGGCCGGGGTGCTCACTCAAAAGCGCCCCAGCCTCCTTTAAATTGCCTGCTGTCAAAAGCTCATATTCAGGTTCTGTAAAGGTATCACACAGTCCCTCTGTTATTCCTTTATTGTCCTCTATGAGAAGTATTTTTTTCATATCAGCTCCCGCATTTCCTACAGATTTTCATTTTTGATTGTCTCAATAATGTTATTGTGTCTAAGCTTCGTCATTGATAGTTTCATGATAGCATAAATCAGCATTATTACAACCACTATACACAATATAATTGCTTTATACGGCGGCTCATAAATGATTGCGTCATCCATCCTGTTCATCATAACACATAAGAGATAGCTTATTAAAATACCAAGCGGTACACCTATTACAAGTGCCTTTACAGATATAAATACACTCTCGAGCCTGACCATTCCAGCAAACTGCTTATCTGTCATTCCAATGCTTCTTAGTGTTGCAAACTCGCGGCTTCTAAGCTCCATTCCGGTGCTTAAGGTATTGATGATATTTGTGATTCCTATTAAGGCAATAACCACAATAAGTCCGTATGCAAATACTCCAAGCAGTGTAAAGAGAGACTTTTCATCGCGCATCTCCTTATCCAGATTGCTGACATAAAAACTAATCTGCGAATACTCAGTATTTCCTTCCGTCTCCTTTTCGAATGTATCCTGATATTCATCTGCATTTTCTACAACCACATATGCCGAATATGACGCATGTCCCGGTTTGAGCTCATTACCGCTCTTGCCGTCAGCCCATAGGCTTTCAAAGCCTTTTTGGTTCATAAACAAAAGCGTGGTATTGCCGTAGCCCTTATAACCTGTTGGTACCTTGTCTGTGACACCTGCAATAGTTACATCCACAGTCTTTCTGACTCCGTTATTTATTGTTTCCTCGTCAACGTATCCACTGTTATCCTCTGTGCCGCTTTCAGTATCACCTTCCACTGCATTATTATCATCTGTGCTGCTTTCAGTATCGCCTTCTGCTGCATTGTCATCAGAAGAAGCATCATCATACACATTATAACCACACTCGATTGTATCTCCTGCTTTATATTTGTACAGCTCCATCTCTTTTTTGACGTATTTTGAGCTATTCTCATTATACACATCAAATGTGCCTTTATTCACAAGAATTGCTCCTGCAGCTGCATTTTTTATGCCTGCGTCGGACGCATACTTATCATACGATTTGTCATCCAAAACTGTGATTAAAAACTCTTGTGAGACATCCTCACTGTCATCATAAAGCTGCCCGCAATACTCTCCATATTCCTTTGTATACTCCGGCTTACTGACATCGAAATCATAGCCTGCTCCAACCAGATAATCCTCAGCTCCTTCAATGCCACTCAAAAGCTCAGAGAGCTTTTCAATATCAAGGTCCTTTTTACATGACATATTTATTCCAATATTGTAATCTACTGATGCATATGACATCCCAACCCTGCTAAAGGCCATAGACATAAAGTATGATATCACAATAAAGGTTACTGAGCAGATGACAATAGATGTCACTGTGGTTCTGTACTTTTTATTGTTCCTCTTTATATTCTTATATGATATAACGCCTCCGATACCCCAGATTCTGCCTATAATCGCCGGTGTCTTAAGCTTTGCTGACTTTATTTTAATCTCCTTTGTATTTCTTATTGCTTCAAGCGGTGTAACCTTTGCAGCCCTTCTTGCACTGCCTGTTGCTGAGAAATAAATGGTTGCTATACTCAGTATCACAGCAAGAATAAGTGCAGGCAGTGATGTGTGAAAGCTCAAAGCAAAGTTAAGCCAGCCTGCTGACAGCGCATTCACCACCTTGACAAGTATGAGCGATGCCAAAATACCGCTCATGGTACCTACAGGAATACCAACCACTCCAAGCATTGCTGCCTCTGTCTTTACACTGCTTTTTATCTGGCGCCTCGTAGCACCCACGCTTGCAAGCATGCCATACTGCCTGATTTTTTCAGTGATTGATATGTTGAAGCTGTTTTTGATACAATACACTGATGTCAGTATAATTATCAAAGCCACAACAGTGGCCACTGTAAACAGTGCTTTAAATGTGCCGTCAATCGGGAAAACACACTCATAGCTTATAAGGAAGCCATTTATATATATATCATATTTTGCATTTTCCATCTCTTTAAGAAACCTATCACTCTCCTCAGCAGACATTTCAACAGATGAATTATTCGCTTTCGCAAACAGCTTTTCATCCACACCAATTATATCTGCAGTCACAGCATCCTTGTTTCTTAAAGCCTTTTGAGTGTATCTGCTGTACACTGTGAGTGTAGTATCAGCTTCGCTTGCCTCACTCTTTGTGCCGTTATCAATTGCTGCCAGTTCATCAGAGTATGTGACAAATGTATATCCGGCGGCACTATAGTCCTCCATTCCATAACCCGGTCTTTCCATGATGCCTACCACCTTGTAGTGCTTTGTCACAGTACCGGTAAGTGTCTCTGCCTCATGCTCATATGCGCTGTTTTCCGATATGACACCTTCGGTGTTTGAATCATATCGCTTTCCGACATCCAGTGTTATCTCATCTCCCACCTTTATGTCGATTCGTCCGTTTGTCTTTAAGTGCCTTGGAATGACTATCTCATCCTCATTTTTTGCCATGCGGCCCTCTATCAGTTTAAAGCAGCCTCTCTCAAAGCCGGCCTCATCTGTTGCCATGACATATGCATATGGCTTATCCTCATTCTTGCAGCCGTCTAGCTTTGCAAAGCCCATTCCCATTGTCTCAAATGTGCTTTCAATATTTCTGTTGTTTTTAAACTCCGAAAGCTCAGACATTTTCACATTCGAAAATTTCACATGAAAGTCGCCGCCCTTTTGCTTCTGGTATTCAATCATACTGTACTGAAAGCTTGACACAAGTGTGACAAGCGCCGACAAAAGCGCTGTTGCAAGAATTATTCCGACTATCGTGACAATAGTTCTTTTCCTGTTGAGCTTTAAGTTTTTTAATGTGAGTGTCTTCATCAAATTCATCTGATTTTACCATCCTCTATCATTATTGTGCGGTCAGCCGCCTTTGCAAGCTCCATATTGTGTGTAATCATAATAATTGTCTGGTTGAGCTCGCGGTTTGAGGTCTTTAATAGATGCATAATCTCGTTGCTTGCCTTGGTATCCAGATTTCCGGTCGGCTCATCCGCGAGCACTATAGACGGTCTCGTAATCAGGGCTCTTCCTATAGATGTGCGCTGCTGCTGTCCTCCTGAGAGCTCATTTGGCAGATGAGTGCGTCTCTCTGTAAGTCCAAGGCGCAAAAGCATGTCATCCATCTGTGCTTTTTCCACCTTTCTTCCATCAAGCTCCATCGGGATTGCCATGTTTTCCTCGACATTTAATATAGGTATCAGATTATAAAACTGATAAATGATGCCTACCTGTCTTCTTCTGAATATGGCAAGCTCATCATCATTCATTGCAAAAATATCAGTGCCGTTTATATACACCTTTCCGCTTGTTGGCCTGTCAACACCTCCGAGCAGATGAAGCAGTGTGGATTTTCCGGAGCCGCTCGCCCCGACAATTGCCACAAACTCTCCCTTTTCCACGCTCAATGACACATCGTCCAAAGCCTTGACCTGATTTTCTCCGGCTCCGTATATTTTTGATAAGTGTTCTACTCTAAGCAGTTCCATTTAATTCTCCTTTTCTTCTCTATGCATTTTTGAGTGCTGTGCGGTCCGTCCTTTAAAGTGCAGCCGCCCCGCGATACAAGTGTATAATACATTATGTAAAGTTACAGGTAGGTTACTTTTAAAAATATTACGGCATAATATAAAAACTCCGGTCAGAACAAAAAATTTTCTGTGCCGGAGCTTATATATTATATGTTTTATATCATATGTTTTATAATTATCTATGCCAATAATTATTTCTGCTTATATGAAGATAAAAAGTCTGCAAGCTTGCCTGTGGCATCCTTTAATATCTCTGTTCGAGGCAGATATACCACTCTGAAGTGATCAGGCTTATCCCAGTTGAAGCCGCCGCCGTGGATGATGAGTATCTTCTTCTCACGAAGCAGATCGAGTGCAAACTGTTCATCGTTTGTGATGTTGAACCTTGCAGTATCAATCTTTGGGAATATGTAAAATGCTGCCTTTGGCTTTACTGCCGAAATTCCCGGTATATCGTTTAATGCCTTGTAGACGTACTCTCTCTGCTCATAGATTCGTCCGCCCGGCACAATATACTCGCCTACACTCTGATATCCGCCTAAAGCTGTCTGCACTATCGACTGCGCCGGAACATTCGAGCAAAGACGCATGTTTGAGAGCATGTTGAGACCCTCGATATAGTCCTTTCCGAGTGCCTTGTTGCCGCTTAAAACCATCCATCCGATACGATAGCCTGCTATCATATGTGACTTAGAAAGACCGCTGAAGGTCACACAGAAGAGGTCCGGTGCAAGCGACGCAATAGACACATGCTCATAGTCATCCATCACCAGCCTGTCATATATCTCATCCGAAAAAATCATGAGCTCGTGCTCTCTTGCCACATCAACTATCTGCTGCAGCACCTCCCTTGGATAGAGCGCTCCTGTAGGGTTATTAGGATTTATTATTACGATTGCCTTTGTCTTGTCTGTAATCTTCTTTTTGATATCCTCTATGTCCGGATACCATTCTGACTGCTCATCACAGATATAGTGCACTGCCGTGCCTCCCGCAAGTGTAACGCAGGCTGTCCAAAGCGGATAGTCCGGTGCCGGCACCAGCACCTCATCACCATTGTCAAGAAGCGCTGACATGCTTAAGTTTATAAGCTCGCTGACTCCGTTTCCGGTGTAGATATCCTCAACCGTCACATTAGGAAGCTTTTTGAGCTGTGCATATTGCATGATTGCTTTTCTTGCAGAAAAAAGTCCCTTGGAGTTGGAATACCCCTCACAGTCCGTGAGCTGGCGAGACATATCATATATCACCTCATCAGGTGTCCTGAAGCCAAACGGCGCAGGATTTCCTATATTGAGCTTCAACACATTTGTGCCGTTTTCCTCCATGCGGGCCGCCTCATCCACCACCGGTCCTCTTACATCATAAAGCACATTATCTAATTTTCTGGATTTTCCAAATTCTCTCATCCTGACCATCTCCTTTTATTTTCGTAACATTTCCTGTATCCGTAATCATATCCTGCTAGCCTAAAAGCTCAAAAACAGCCTCAGCGTCAAATACCACCTGCTTTACCTTATCAACCTCTATCTGATAAAGAGCATTTGCTGCCAGATGCTCTGCAGCCTGCTCGAGATCTCTTATGCCCGATGTGTTCTCGTGAAGCTTAATCACTGCATCAAGTCCGTCCTCTGTGAGAACGCACTCCTCCTCCTTCATTCCCATTCGCTCAAATACCTTGCGCAGGGCAAATCTCTGGAAGATGACCTTCTTCTCTTCATCGGTATAGTCCGGAATATCAATCACTGCAAAACGTGACATAAGCGGTGCAGAAATCTGGGATTTATCATTGGCTGTGGCAATCGGATATACTCCGACGGTCGGCACCATACACTCCATATAGTTGTCTGTAAAGCCCAGATTGTCAAGCAGTGTCAAAAGTACATCTGCCGGATTTCCGTTTCCGTTTTTGCTTGAGGCCTTGTCGAGCTCATTGATGATAAATACAAGATTTGACTCTCCCGCCTGTGAAAATGCCTCCATAATGATTCCCGGCTTTGCATTTGAATAGATTCTTGAGCTTCCTGTGAGCTGCTCTGCATCATTTATGGAGCTCATATCGAGTGTGGTCCATGGAAGCTTGAGTATACGTGCAACAGCATATGCAATCTGTGACTTTCCGGTTCCTGCCGGTCCACAGAGCAGCAGTCCGTAGGCAGGAAGTGTATGAGTCCTGTTTATCTGGATAATGGTCTCAATGATACGCTGCTTCACACGCTCCATGCCATAGAGCTCCTCATCGAGTATGCGCCTTGCCTCCACAGGGTCAATTGCCTCAAAGTAATTTCCCTTCCACTGGATATTCATCATGATGGAAAGTGCTCTCTGCGCATGGCGTCTCTCCTCAGGTGATACCTCGCTTGAACGCGCAACTGCTAGATTTCTTCTGGCCCACAGCAGTATATTGTCAGGCAGTGTACGGCCTGCACAGGTCATGAAATCTGTGATGCTCTGTATACTGGTGAGCTTCATGCTGTCGCCCTCTTCCTCGTAATCATCGAGGTCAGGTTCATCCTCAGGCATGATGCTGGCAAAGAGCCTTTCCATCATATACTGCAGGAATCCATCCTCTGCAGACAGCTTTGTGCCTCTGCCGAGAGACACCTCCCTCACCCTGTATACTGCGTATCCGTCAGGTGTATTGGCTCCTGAAAGCTGTACCTTTATGTGATTTTCACCAAGCCACTTAAAAAGGCTAACAAAGCGGGAATCAATGCGCAGGATATCTGCACTGGTCACCCCATCACCATCCTCAAATTCAAAGGATGTACGCTTTATCGGATTTGTAAACATACCGAGCGCATGGTGCGCCCACTCCTTTTGCTTATTGTCTATCACAACAATCGGTTTATCGGCCGATGCCTTGGTCTCTGTCGAATGAAATGTATCATATGTACACTCCGGATGCTCGTTTGCTACCGGTGTATCGCTAAAATCAAATACTGGCATTTTTATTCCTCTCTTTTCGTAATTGTATTCTTCATCATACCCTGTCAAAGGCTATGTCCTGTACCACCTCGCCCGCGATGATAAGTCCTGCCACTGATGGTACAAATGCAAGGCTTCCGGGAATATCCCTGCGCTCTGTGCACTTGTGTTCGGCACCCGGCGGGCAGATGCAGTTGCTTCTGCAGCTTATGGACATATCCTCTATCGGTCTTGTAGGCTTCTCCTCAGAGTATACCACCTTGAGCTTTTTCACGCCACGTTTTTTAAGCTCACGGCGCATGACCTTTGCAAGAGGACACATGCTGGTCTTATATATATCAGCCACCTTAAATGCACTGGCATCAAGTTTATTTCCCGCACCCATTGAACAGATTATAGGGGTGTTCGCTTTTTTTGCCTGCATAACAAGTTCTATTTTGCCTGTTACCGTGTCGATAGCGTCTACTATGTAATCATACTGTGTAAAATCAAATTCGGCGGAGGTTTCGGGAGTGTAGAATTTCTGATGCTTGTTTATGATTATATTCGGATTGATTTCTTTCAGCCTTTCTTCGGCAACATCTACCTTGTATTTGCCTACTGTTTTTCTTGTGGCAAATATCTGACGATTAATATTTGTAAGGCATACTTTGTCATCGTCTATAAGGTCAAGCCGGCCTATTCCTGTGCGTGCGAGCGCCTCGGCAGTGTATCCGCCTACACCGCCTATTCCGAATATTGCAACCTTTGCATTTGCAAGTTTTTCCATTGCCTCTGCTCCGAGCAAAAGCTGTGTTCTTGAAAATTGATTAAGCATTGATTTTCTCCTTAATATAAAAACTTAGTTTATCGTCCGAAATTTGTATCTTGTAATTCATATTACGAAAAAAGTTTTCTGCATGTTTTAATACTTCATCACTCGGTACTTCGTCAAACGAAAAATATTGTCCGCCGCAGGCATCGTGAAAATGCAGATAAGTATTAAAGTTATCCATAAGTTCGGCTTTCAAGATTTTTACCGTATCAAATTTAACTGTCATAGCTGCTCCTTAATTTATAATTCCTATCTATACAATAAGTATTATATTTCAATCATTTGTTTTGTCAATAGCAAAATTAAAAAATTATTGACTTTACTTATCGGTAATAGTATAATAAAACATATTAATTCAGTAGGTTTAATATGATATAGCCCGTTTGTTTATTTTTATTATAAATCTTAACTTGAAAATAATGCATAAAATTGACAACGCTATACCTTAGTATTAAAATAACAGGGTAGAATTAAATTGGGTGGATAAAGATGTATTGCATAAGTGTAAATTATAAAAATTCAGATGTGAATATCAGAAAAAAACTTGCTTTTTCCGAAAATGTACAAAAAGAATTTCTAACTGAACTTATAAACGGAAAAACCGTAAGCGAGTGCGTTATTCTTTGCACCTGTAACAGAACAGAACTTTATTTTTGCGGAAATGAAGACAGCATAAATACAGTGCAAAATCTGCTTTCAAACTATTCGGGAATAGAATGTGATTTGCTTAAAAAGCATTTGTATTTGTTCTATTCCGATAAAGCGGTAATGCATCTTTTCAGAGTGGTAAGCGGTATTGAATCTATGGTTATAGGTGAGGACGAAATTCTCGGACAAATAAAACTTGCTTACACTATGGCAAAAGACTTGGGTATGACGGGTTACGAGTTAAATATGACTTTTCAATCCGCAATGGCTTGCGCAAAAAAAATAAAAACTCAAACCGCACTTTCAAAAACTTCTGTTTCAACCGCAACCCTTGCGGGAAATGAAATCGCACATTTTAAGGATAAAGTAAATGTTCTCGTTATAGGCGCAACGGGGAAGATAGGCACTGTACTTGTAAAAAATCTTTTGTCGCATAAAAATGTAAGCGTTATTGCAACATCAAGAAAACACAGTGCGGAGTTGGTACAGACCAAAGCAAACATTACAATTGCTAATTATGCCGATAGGTACAGTTATATGGATTCTGCCGATTGCGTAGTCAGCGCTACCGCAAGTCCGCATTACACTGTTACATATTATGATTTAAAGAAGAATATAAAAACCGATAAGCCAAGACTTTTTATAGATCTTGCCGTACCTCCTGACATTGACGGCTCGGTTGCAGAGATAAAAGGTTTAAAGCTGATCGGAATAGATTATTTTGAAAAACTCGCAAAGAACAACAATGAGCTTAAACTTGACAGTGTGGAAAGCGCAAAAGAGATTATAAAAGAAGAAAGCGATGTACTTAAAAAAG
>ENA-OPSH01001442-OPSH01001442.1-human-gut-metagenome-genome-assembly--contig:-NODE-1442-length-10347-cov-2.243587_pt1 | contig 10347 bp, 9 predicted proteins | sample MGYA00241802_ERZ501895 | MGnify/ENA primary metagenome ERZ501895 (study PRJEB25962, sample SAMEA2042304) | human gut metagenome | biome: human gut; feature: human-associated habitat; material: faeces...
TAAACGTGAGTCTATCAAGCGTCGTGAACAAGAGCGTGACATTAAACGTATTATCAAGAGTGTTAACCGTTAAAACGCCTATCATCTAAGACTACTATAGTCCTAGATGATTTTTTGTTTTTGGCTTTAAGACATGATATAATGGGAGTACCATACGGTCTTTAGTTAGGATAGCAGGTATACCTAACTCTGGATGTGATACTGTAAAGGAGATTAGCGATGCCAGTAGATGCTAAAACAAAATACAAGGCCAAAAAGACAAAGATTGTTTTCTTCGACATTGACGACACCCTTCGTGTCAAAAAGACAGGCTACATTCCTGAGTCTATTAAGGCTGTTTTCAAAGGGCTTAAAGAAAAAGGAATTTTGACGGGGATTGCCACAGGACGTGGCTACTATGGTGTCGTTGAGGACATTCGAGACCTAGAGCCCGATTATTTTGTAACTATCAATGGAACTTATGTCATTAACCGAAAAGGGGAAGAAATTTATAACCAGCCCCTAGCTCGTGAAGTTACAGAAGCCTTTGTTGCTTGGTGCAAGGAGATTGGGATTGCTTGGGGCTTTGCCGGTAAGGATAAGCCAGTTGTCTCAGAGCGTTCAGATTTGATTGATGATGCTATGAAACCAGTCTATGGTCTTTGTGATGTGGAGCCAGACTTTCACTTGTCGAATGATGTTTACCATATGTGGACTTTTGCGGAAAATGATGGTGACCTTGAATTACCAGAAGAACTCGCATCCCATGTCCGTATGGTACCCTGGCACGAACACTCCTCTGACGTCGTAGCAAATGGTATCTCAAAAGCATCTGGTGTCGAGCATGTCTTGGAGCATGAAAATCTTAAACCAGTCAATACCATGATGTTTGGTGATGGTCCAAACGATATGGAAATCTTTGACTATGTTGGACTTAAGATTGCTATGGGTAATGCCACACCAGAACTGAAAGAAAAAGCAGATTACGTTACAGGAACAGTAGAAGAAGATGGCATTTTCAATGCCTTGGAGGAACTCGGATTGGTAGAAAAAGAACTTCATTTCCCACAACTTGACTTGGATGCAGTAGAAGGTCCAGTCGCAACAATTAAAACAAATCATGGTAATTTGGTCATCAAACTCTTCCCTGATCATGCACCATTAACAGTTACTAACTTTGTCAATTTGGCCAAGAGTGGCTACTATGACGGTGTGATTTTCCACCGTATTATCAAGGACTTTATGATTCAAGGTGGTGACCCAACTGGTACTGGAATGGGTGGTGAGTCAAGCTTTGGTGGTAGCTTCCAGGATGAATTTTCTGAAGAGCTCTATAACCTCCGTGGTGCGCTTTCTATGGCCAATGCTGGACCAGATACAAATGGTAGCCAATTCTTCATCGTTCAAACGTCTGAAATTCCTTATGCTAAAAAGGAACTCGAACGTGGTGGTTGGCCAGCACCAATCGCGGAAGCTTATGCTGAAAATGGTGGAACACCTCACCTAGACCGTCGCCACACAGTCTTTGGTCAATTGGTGGATGAAGACTCTTACAAGGTGCTTGATGAAATTGCCAATGTTAAGGTTGGCGCCCAAGATAAGCCACTTGAGGATGTTGTAATTGAAACAGTTGAGGTAGCAGACTAAGATGAAGATTGGAGACAAGCTTAGGGGTGTTATCACAGGCATCAAGCCTTACGGTGCCTTTGTTTCATTGGAAAATGGTACCACAGGCTTGATTCACATCTCGGAGATTAAGACAGGTTATATCGACAATATCTACAATACCTTAAAGGTAGACCAGGAGGTCTTAGTTCAAGTTGTTGATTTTGATGAATTTACACAAAAGGCTAGTCTTTCTTTGAGAACCCTTGAGGAAGAAAAAAATAAAATCCCTCATCGTCATCGTTTCTCTGATAGTCGTTTGAACTATGGCTTTAAACCCTTGGCAGAAGCAATGCCAGGATGGATTGAAGAAGGACTTGACTATCTTAGACAAGAGCATGAGGAAAAATAGTAAAAGCTGACTCTCGATGAGTCAGCTTTTTTGGTGTTTTCGATTTGGCTACAAACAAAAAGATCTTCAATTTAATTGAAGACCCATGTTTATTAATTAGACATCAAAATAGAGCAATTCTTTTGGTGTGTGTGTGAAGACTTCAAAGCCATCTTTTGTCACATAACCACAGTCCTCGATACGAACACCAACTTTTTCAGGAATGTAAATACCTGGTTCAACAGAGAAGCACATTCCTTCTTCGATTACCAAGTCATTTCCTTCCATGATTGAAGGGAATTCATGCACATCCATTCCGATACCGTGTCCGAGGCGGTGGTTGAAGTATTCACCATAACCAGCTTTTTCAATAACATTACGTGCTGCAGCATCGACTTCGCTGGCAGTTACACCTGGTTTAATCATATCTAGGGCAGCCTGTTGAGCTTCTAAAGTCAAGTGGTAGATTTCTTTTTTGAAATCATCGGGTTTTCCAACAGCGACTGTTCGCGTCATATCTGAAGCATAGCCATTCACCATACAGCCCAAGTCGAAGAGAAGAAGAGCATCTTTTTCAATTTTGTTGCTTCCAGGAATGCCGTGTGGGTTGGCTGCATTGTTACCAGTCAAGACCATAGTTTCAAAGCTCATTTCATAGCCCAAGCGTTTGATGCCAAATTCGATTTGAGCAATGATGTCTGTTTCAGTAACGTCAAGAGAGATATTGTCGAAACCGATATTAACAGCTTTATCAGCATAATCACCGGCAACAATCATTTTTTGAATTTCATCAGCTGACTTGATAACGCGCATTTTTTGAATGAATGGTGTCAAGTTTTCAAAGCGACCATCAAAGACCGTTTGCAATCCTTGGAACTTAGTCACATTGAGATTGTCAAACTCTGCATAAATAATAGGGCTGTCTGTACTTGCTAGGCCAGCCTTGATTTTTTGCCATGGATTTTCAGAATCCACATAACCAAAGACTGGGAAGTCGAGTACAGCAGAGGCACGTGCAACCTCAAGAGCAGGAACAAAGAGGGCAGGCTCCCGATTTTCGTAGACGAAGAGGAACATTTGGCGTTCATGTGGGTCACAATCAAAACCAGTAAGATAATTGACAGTTACAGGATCTGAAACAATAGCTAGCCCTGCTTTATTTTCATTCAAAAAATGACGAATGCGATCAAGTTTAGACATAGAAAAAACTCCTTTGTATTTCTTACACTCATTCTGTCACTTTTATAGGGAAAATGCAAGTTGTTTTTTGGCTTTTCATTAAATCATTTACTTTCATTGAGACTTTTTTAGGCTAGTTTTGTAAGCGATGGATAGTCTTGGAAACACGAAATGAGAGGCCTTTTTCTGAAATGGCTTTCTTCCTCGTAACCATAAAGAAGGAATCCCTTTCATTTTTTTGTAAAAAATCAGTCAAAATAATTGAAAGTGTTTTCAGAATCTGATACAATTAGAATGAATAAGTGAGCGTAAAATGAGAAAGGAAGTGTTTTTATGAATACTGATGAAACAATTACTATTTATGACGTTGCGCGTGAAGCGGGCGTTTCGATGGCGACTGTGTCTCGTGTGGTAAATGGAAATAAAAATGTAAAAGAAAACACCCGAAAAAAAGTGCTTGAGGTCATTGATCGTTTGGATTACCGTCCAAATGCGGTTGCGCGTGGCTTGGCGAGTAAGAAAACCACTACTGTAGGAGTTGTTATTCCAAATATTGCTAATAGTTATTTTGCTACTTTAGCAAGGGGGATTGATGATATTGCAACGATGTACAAGTACAATATTGTTCTTGCATCTAGTGATGAAAATGACGATCACGAAGTTACCGTGATTAACTCTCTATTTGCCAAACAAGTAGACGGTATCATCTTCATGGGTTACCACTTGACGGAAAAAATTCGTGCAGAATTTTCTCGTACCCGTACGCCGATTGTTCTAGCAGGAACAGTAGACCTCGAACACCAATTACCGAGTGTTAACATCGACTATAAAGCTGCCGTTGAGGATTCTGTAACGCAGCTTGCCAAGAATAATGAAAAGGTTGCCTTTGTATCAGGACCACTAATTGATGATATTAATGGCAAGCTCCGTCTAGCTGGTTATAAGGCTGGACTTGAAAAGAATAATTTGCGCTACAATGAAGGACTTGTCTTTGAAGCTAAATATAGCTATAAAGACGGCTTTGATTTAGCACAACGTGTCTTGAATTCTGGTGCCACTGCTGCCTATGTTGGAGAAGATGAATTGGCTGCAGGTCTCTTGAATGGCCTCTTTGCTGCAGGCAAATCAGTTCCAGAAGACTTCGAAATCATCACAAGCAATGACTCACCAATTACAAGTTACACACGTCCAAACCTTTCTAGTATTAATCATCCTCTCTATGATTTAGGGGCAGTTAGCATGCGTATGTTGACTAAAATCATGAATAAGGAAGAGCTTGAAGAAAAAGATGTTATTCTTAATCACGGTATTACCTTACGTCAGTCAACAAAATAAAAAAGGAGTTGGGACATAAGTTTGTCTCAACTTCTCTTTTTTAGAAAAAGGGAGAACCAATGACTTTTGAGGATGCTTATTTTAAAAAGAAAGTCCTAAAACCTGATAGCCTAGAGCCTTTTGGTTTTACAGCTACCGAGCAAGGCTATGAGTTCAGAAAAACACTGATAGCTGAAGAACTTGAAGCTCGATTGTTTATTGATTTAGAAGGTAAGTTGACGGGACAGGTTGTTGATATCGATCTTGATGAGCCTTATGATATCTTCAGGAGTCCTCAGGCTACTGGAACTTACGTTGGTCAAGTCAGAGAGGCTTATGGAGAACTTCTGTCAAAGGTAGCTGATTCTTGTTATGAAGATCAATTATTCTCATCTCCACAAGCTAATCGCCTGGCTAAGTTTTTAGTTCAAGAATTTTCAGACCAAGCAGACCATCCTTTCGAGAAGGAACCAAGCTATCTATCTTTCAGAGTTGATGGTAAATGGTATGCCTTGTTTTTTCCTCTTAAGGGAGAAAAACTAGGGCTTGGTGGAGAAAAGGCAGAATCAACATATGACGTGGTTAACCTCAAGGTTAATCCGAAGCAAATGGATAAGCTCTTGGAAATGGATGGGGTTTTTCCTAGCTACCATATGTCCAAGAAGACCTGGATTAGTCTTGTTTTAGACGAGACATTGTCGGACCAAACCATTATTGAACTTCTTAGTGACAGTCGCTCCCTAGTGGCCCCAAAACATCTTAGAAAGGCTTTTGAGCCTCATTATTGGATTATCCCGGTAAATTTGAAATACTACGATATTGGAGAGGAGTTCTCCGCAAATGAGGAGATTCTTTGGACACAGAAAGCTAGTATGCAAAAGGGAGATTTTGTGGCTATCTATATTACGGCACCTACCAAGGCCATCCGTTACCTCTGTCAGGTTTTAGAATCGAATATCCCTAATCAAGGTTACCGTGAGGAGGCGAGTATTAAGGAGTTGATGCGGATTAAACCCTTATACACCTTTAATGACACCGAATTTGACAGTGATAGACTAAAGAGTTTAGGTATCAAAACTGTTCGAGGTCCAAGACATATGACAGATGAGTTAGTTCAGTCCTTATCCCCTTACCTAAAAGAAAAATAGAAGGAGGACATCATGCGAATTTTGATTGCACCTGATTCCTTTAAGGAAAGTTTGTCTGCAAAAGAGGTCGCCTTAGCTCTTAAATTGGGCTTTGAAAAGGCCTTACCCGACACTGAGTTTGACCTCATGCCAATAGGTGATGGTGGCGAGGGCACCTTAGATGCTCTTGCTGAAAATCTAAATCTTGAGAAGAAAAGTATCAAGATTCCTCATGCCTATACAAGTGACGGAAGTGTTTCTTTTGCCAGCAATGGCCAGACTGCCATTTTTGAAATGGCTGCGATTTGTGGCTTGGAACAGATTCCTAAGGATAAACGAAATCCTCTAGCTCTAACGACACAAGGCATGGGTGAACTAATTGTTTATTTGGTTCAATCTGGCATCCGAGATTTTATCATAGGCGTAGGTGGGTCTGCTACCAATGATGGTGGTATTGGTATGGCATATGGATTGGGTTATCGTTTTTATGATTCTGAGGGACAGGAGCTTGAGCCAATAGGTGCTAATCTTGGTCTCATTAAGAAGGTATCCTCTAAAAATAAGATTGATTTGTCTGGTGTTACTATTCATCTGATTACTGACGTAGATAATCCCTTGTGTGGTCAAGATGGAGCGACCTATATTTTTGGTGGACAAAAAGGCCTAGCTCCTTCACAATTTAAAAAGGTTGACCAAGACATGACACAATTCTACGAAAACTTTGCTCCTGAGGTTTTAAAACTGGCTGGTTCAGGAGCCGGAGGAGGCATGGCAGCGGGTTTAGTAGCCTTTGCAGGCGCAGAAATTAAATCAGGGATTGACTTTGTACTTGATTGCGTTGATTTTGATCAACGTGTGAAGGAAGTTGATTTGGTCATAGTTGGTGAAGGACGTATGGATAGCCAGTCCTTGTCTGGTAAGGCACCGGTCGGGGTGGCTAGGCGGACACCATCAGCTATTCCCGTCATTGCTATCTGCGGTAGTCTAAAGGATGACTTGCCTGATTTTCCAGTAGCAGGTATCTCAGCTGCTTTCCCTATCATTGGACAAGTATTAGAGTTAGACCAAGTTTTAGCTACCGCTAAGGAGAATCTCTATCGAACAGGACTCAATATTGGGAATCTCATCAAGCTCAGTAAAACATTGTGATATAAGAAAAAGCTGACCTTGCGTCAGCTTTTATTTTCCAAATAGTTTAGCAAAAAATCCCTTTTTTTCAAGGATAGGTTCAGTTTTACTAGGAGCAAGGATATCAGGATAGAGCTCTGAAAATAACACTTTATCAAGATTCTCTGCATGATTACTATGTACGATAAGACCGTATGGTGAATGGGCCTTGGCCTCGTCCACGATAGTAGCTGAAATGTTGAGTGCTTGAGCCGTTTTGATATAGGTAAATTGTATCTGGTCAGCTAATTTTGGCGATAGCTTGAGACTAAGATTCGGGTAAACGGCTTGTAAGTCTTTTAAAATCTGCGGAAAATGGTCAATTACAGTTTTCTTTTCAGCATTTTCCAATAGAACAGCTAGGACTACACGTTCCGCATAGGTTCCAAAATACTGACGAAGTTCATCGGGATTAAGGCGTTTTTCGCCACTAGCGCATTGGAGCACTTTGTTTTCAAGTGAAGTCATAGGAATCTCCTGTAAGTTTTCTACTAGTATTATACAATATTTTGAATTCCTTTTCATTTGAGTAGTTTTCTGAGATTTTCAAAAACAATTGAAAATATTAAAAAATAGAAAATCGCTAGAAAATTCTGGTTTTAATTTGCTTAAGCCTTGATATTATGGTAATATATAGGTGTAAAAAAATTTAACTCATAAGGAGAGTATTGTAATGTCAATTATTACTGATGTTTACGCACGCGAAGTCCTTGACTCACGCGGTAACCCAACACTTGAAGTAGAAGTTTACACTGAATCTGGTGCATTCGGTCGCGGTATGGTTCCTTCAGGAGCTTCAACTGGTGAACACGAAGCAGTAGAACTTCGTGATGGTGACAAAGCTCGTTACGGTGGTCTTGGTACTCAAAAAGCAGTTGATAATGTAAACAACGTTATTGCTGAACACATCATCGGATTCGACGTACGTGATCAACAAGGTATTGACCGCGCAATGATCGCTCTTGACGGTACTCCAAACAAAGGTAAACTTGGTGCCAACGCTATTCTTGGTGTGTCTATCGCTGTAGCACGCGCAGCTGCTGACTACCTTGAAGTTCCACTTTACAGCTACCTTGGCGGATTCAACACTAAAGTTCTTCCAACTCCAATGATGAACATCATCAACGGTGGTTCTCACTCAGACGCTCCAATCGCTTTCCAAGAATTCATGATCGTACCTGCTGGTGCACCAACATTCAAAGAAGCTCTTCGTTGGGGTGCTGAAATCTTCCACGCACTTAAGAAAATCCTTAAAGAACGTGGACTTGAAACAGCCGTAGGTGACGAAGGTGGTTTCGCTCCTAACCTCGAAGGTACGGAAGATGCTCTGAACTCTATCATCGCAGCCATCAAAGCTGCCGGATACGAACCAGGTAAAGACGTAATGATCGGTATGGACTGCGCTTCTTCCGAATTCTACCATGACGGTATTTACGACTATACCAAGTTTGAAGGCGAAAAAGGCAAGAAACGTACCGCCGAGGAACAAATCGACTATTTGGAAGAGTTAATCAACAAATATCCTATTGACTCTATCGAAGACGGTATGAGTGAAAATGACTGGGACGGCTGGAAGAAACTCACTGAACGTATCGGTGACCGCTGCCAGTTGGTAGGTGACGACCTGTTCGTGACAAACGTCGATTTCCTTGCAATGGGTATCGAAAAAGGTTGCGCCAACTCTATCCTTATTAAAGTAAACCAAATTGGTTCTTTGACTGAGACATTGAACGCTATCGAAATGGCTCACCGTCATGGCTATACGACTGTCACTTCCCACCGCTCCGGCGAAACGGAAGACGCAACGATTGCAGACATCGCAGTAGCTACGAATAGCGGACAGATCAAGACCGGTTCATTAAGCCGTTCGGACCGTATGGCTAAATATAACCAGCTGCTTCGTATCGAGGAGGAATTGGGAGACCGTGCCGTATACGGATACAAAAGAATCAATTAAGTATATAAAGTAAATTATAATCGCTAATTATGTAGTAATCCAAAACCCAAGATATTGAAGGGCTTATCCGTGAGGATAGGCCCTTTTTATTGATTGATAAAGTGTTATCTATAACCTCATAAAATATATCGATTAGAAAAATTGTTTTAATGAAGAAATATGTTATATTTTTGTATCGGAAATAAAAACAAATAGTATTCATTTAAAAATAGGAACAAGTATGGAACCGATTATTAATTCTCAACTTCCGGAGTTTAAAGTACAAGCTTTTCAAAATGGTAATTTCAAGACTGTAACCAACGAGGACGTTTTGGGTAAGTGGGCTATCTTTTTCTTCTACCCGGCCGATTTTACATTTGTTTGTCCAACAGAGTTGGTCGATATGGCTGAGAAGTATGAGCAGTTTAAATCAATGGGAGTAGAAATTTACTCTGTAAGTACAGACTCTCATTTTGTACATAAAGCTTGGCATGACGCTTCCGAGACTATCCGTAAGATCCAATATCCGATGTTGGCGGATCCCACTGGAGCACTGAGTCGTGCGTTTGGTGTGATGATTGAGGAAGAGGGTATGGCATACCGTGGCACTTTCTTGGTAAATCCGGAAGGAAAGATCAAAGTGGCCGAGATTCATGATAACAATATCGGTCGTGACGCTTCCGAGTTACTTCGTAAAGTTGAAGCCGCTCAGTTTGTCGCTTCACATGATGGTGAGGTTTGTCCCGCTAAATGGAAGAAAGGGGAGGCTACCTTGAAACCTAGCATTGACTTGGTAGGGAAAATCTAAATAATTAAGAGTATAGATCGTGTTAGAATCAACATTAAAAGAACAATTAAAAGGTATATTCGCAGGGTTAAATGCGAATTATACCTTTGATATATCGATCTCTCCTGCGCATGAAAGTAGACAAGAGTTGTTGGATTTATTAGGTGATGTTGCCTCTTGTTCGGATAAAATATCTATGCGAGTATCTGATGGGGATGGATTGGAATTCATTTTATTAAAGGATGGAGCGAAAACGGGGATTAAGTTTCGTGGAGTACCTAATGGACACGAGTTTACTTCCTTGCTGTTGGCGATCTTGAATTCAGATGGGAAAGGCAAGAATTTTCCGGACGAGAGCATTTGTAATCGTGTTAAAGCATTGAATGGCCCGATACATCTGACGACCTATGTCTCTTTGACTTGTACGAATTGCCCGGATGTGGTACAGGCATTAAACGCTATGACGACTTTAAATCCTCAGATCCATCATGAGATGGTAGATGGGGCTATCAATCAGGCGGAAGTTGATGCCTTGAAGATACAAGGCGTCCCCTCTGTCTTTGCGGATGGAAAACTGATCCATGTAGGACGTGGGGAATTCGGTGAATTGTTATCGAAGCTGGAAGCTCAGTATGGAATCAATGAGAGCCTGACGGAGAAGACGGTAAAGCGATATGACGTGGTTGTGGTCGGTGGAGGGCCGGCAGGTGCTTCTGCTGCTATTTATTCTGCCCGAAAGGGGCTGAGTGTCGCTGTCGTGGCGGAGCGTATCGGCGGGCAGGTGAAGGAGACGGTAGGAATTGAGAATCTGATTTCAGTTCCGGAGACAACAGGTACCCAGTTGGCTGACAATCTGCGCTTG